>JAEEGL012606466.1_pt1 | contig 17828 bp, 9 predicted proteins | sample 9134231 | NCBI WGS metagenome assembly JAEEGL01 (sample SAMN16246548, study PRJNA631951) | gut metagenome | biome: gut microbiome; feature: rumen; material: fiber-attached | host: Bos | place: Iran: Karaj | collected 2018-10 | reverse complement strand
CCTTGTACATTTGTTACATCTGTTGTAAGTCTTGTAATAATACTAGATGTAGAAAACTTATCTATATTATTAAATGAAAAATCTTGTACCTTATAATACATATCTTGTCTTAGATTTTTAGCAAAACCACAACTTGCTTTAGAAGCAAATATACCTGCTAATGTTCCAAATATTAATGAACTAACTGCATATAATATAAGAGTTATACCACATTTAGTAACAACATCCATATTACCTGCATTAATTCCATTATCAAGTAAATCTGCCATAGTATATGGAATAATAACTTCTACTAATACTTCTAATATAATAAAAACTATAGAATAAATAGATGGTTTTTTATATTCTCTAACACTTTTAAATAGCTTCTTAAACATCAAATCACATCCTTCACATAAAAAAAGTAAATGCTTTTTACATTATACCTTTTTATAAAAATTATTACAAATTAATTCTATTTAATAAATATATCATTAAATCCTTTATATAACGAATCATTAAATTTATAATTAAATTCTTTATCTTTGTTTTTATAAATCATTTTAGCAAATTCTTTTAGTTTTTCTTTATTCTCTTCTTCAAAGTATTCAAATGGTACTACATAACCATTCTTACCATTTTCTACACCTATTTCATCATATACTTCAAGAGGAGTAACAATTACTTTAGTATTAACAGATAATGCTTCTACAACACTATATGAAAATGATTCACTATCACTTAACAAAACAAAATAATTACTATCATTTACATACGGCATAGGATTTAATACTCTTCTTCTATATACTAATCCATTAACATTAGTATTTTCTTTTACATCAGTAAACATATTCCATGTATATGGTATATCTAATTCATCTAATATCTTTGCAAATGCAGCTATTCTATCTGCTCTTTTAATGTTAGATGTTCTCATAGTAGTTGTTAATGTTAAATGAGGTTTAACTCTATTTTCATCTAATTTATATGGATTATAAACACATTTTATATTATCAGTTGGATAATAACCAGTTGACTTTCTAGCAGCTACTTCTGATACAGCAACATATTCTGAATATATATCATCATGGTAATGTTTAGAGTTTTTATAATCGCTTGAATTACCATGAATAAACAAATAATTTTTATCTCTACATAATATATTTCTAGGATAAAAATAATTAGAATATGTAACTAACAATCTATCACAAATATAATTAATTTTATTATTTCTTTTTATACATTTAAATTTTTGTGAAAACTCTTTATATAATCTATCACTCATATCATCATATAAGATAGTTATTTCATATTTATCTGCAAAACAAATACCTATATTTCTAATCCAACTTACATAACCATTAAATGTCCCACTACATCCAGATGCTATATAAATAACATTCTTTAATGCTACATAATTTTTTCTATCTACAAAGAAAGAATCTTTATCTAATAATACTTTAGGTGAACTAGGTTTATGATAATATACTATTTCTGATATAGCATCAGTTTCTTTAAAGTTTTCTTCCACATACTTATTAAAATCTTCTTCTTTATCATAATTAAATAATTCTAAAAACTTATCTACTCTAAATATAAAACTCCATATATAACTTCCAAAATATGGTAATGTTCCTTTAATTTCTTTATGCTCAGTAGGTATTTGTTTAAAATCACACTTTAAATAATTACATTGAAAATTAATAAAACAACAATCAAAATCTTTTTCAGTTTTTTTAATAATTTCTTTAAAATAATTATTACTTAAAAAATCTGTGCCTTTTACAAAAATCATATATTTTGTTTTTACTTTTTTAACAGTATCTTTTAAATCACCATTATAATATATTACATCAACAGGTATATTATGTTTTAATGGTTCATATTTACCTAAAACTATAATTGAGAATTTGTTCATATATTATCTACCTCTATTATATTGTACTAAAAAAATTAAAATTATTAAAGAAGAAAATAACAAAAAAAGCAGATTTTAAATCTGCTTTATATTGCTTAAAAAGTATTAATATATATTATAAGCGTCTTCTATTCTTTTTTTCAAAATTTCCATTTAAATAATCAACAACTAATAAATATACAAGTTGTGAATCAATACCACCTATAAATACTACACCATCTTTTAGACTCATAATTAATTCAACTGCTCTAGGAGAAGATTTAATAATTTTATCAACTACTTCATCATATCGTGAATAAGTATGTACCCAAGCTCCATCTTCAGTTACTTCGCTTTCTCCTAGTCTAACACTCATAGTTATTAAATAATTAGCAACAGCTAAATCTGAATCTAGATAATTTTTGCCTTTTACTATTTCTGGATTTTCTTTTATTATATCATATATAGTTTTCATATATTTACTCCTTATATTAAGACAATTATATCATAATCAAAAGATATGAGCAATTATAAAATATATTAATCATCATTTTCTTTTTTACTACTTAAAAATGATACTTTTTCAGCAATTACATCTGTTACATAGACTTTTTCACCATCTTCTTTTTCATAACTTGATGTTTGAAGTCTACCTTTTACACCTACAATATCTCCTTTTTGGCAATATTCGCATGTGGATTCTGCTATGCCACCCCATAATATGCATCTTATGAAATCGGTATCATATGTGCCATTAACATTTTTATAGCTTCTAGGTACTGCTACAGTTACAAATGTTCTTTTTTTATTATTTTCTGTTGTGACTATTTCAGGATCACTTACCAACCTACCAGCTATAACTACTTGATTTAACATTTAACCTCCTTTCAAACGCAATATATCATTTTATAAAAAGAAGTTTCAAATCACTATTTTTCAATTATAATTATCTTCAACACTCCAATAAATTAATTGTGTTTATACGATTATTCAATAATAGAAACCAAATAATATACTATTATTTAAAAATATATTATTTTTATAATTTACATCATTTTTACATTTGAAGTTATATACATTTTAATATATAATTGTTTTAGGTGATTAGAATGGATTGTTTATTTTGTAAAATTAATAATGGAGATATTCCATCATATACTATATATGAGAATGATTATGTAAGATGTTTTTTGGATATTAATCCTCTTGGCAATGGCCATACTTTAATAGTGCCTAAAAAACATTTTTTAGATGTTAATGATATTGATTTAGATTATCTGGCAGAAATAAATAAAGCTAGTAAAATCGTTGTTAAATTATTAAATGAAAAACTAAAACCAAGTGGAATTAGATTGATTCAAAATAATGGTAACTTACAAGAAGTAAAACATTATCATTTACATATAATTCCTTCATATACTAGAAATAGTAAAAAAGATGTGGAAAGTATATATAAAATGTTAATAAAATAATTGTTTAAATTGTGCTAATATTGTATAATTATCTTATAAAAAGGAAGTGTTATAAATGGATAAAAAGTTATTTATAATATGTGGTGGTATTATAGGTGGCTTACTATTATTACTATTAATAGTATGGCTAATTAGTGTATCAAAACCTAAATATATTACATATGAAGCGTTAGAAAAGAAAATAACAGCGGCTAGTAAAAATTATGTTAAAGATAATGAAAGTAAATTTACTCAAGATAATGCAAGATATAATTTAAGTTATCAAACTTTAGTAAATGGTGAATATATTAAACCAATGGAAGAATTAGTTAAAGATTCTGAAAATTGTGTAGCATCAGTTACTATTCGTAAAGTAGATGGTGAATTTATTTATATTCCATATTTAAATTGTGGAGATAAATATACAACTATTGAATTATATAAACAAATATTAAATGATAATCCAACAGTAACTACTGGTAGTGGTTTATATAGAAATTATGATGGTTCATATTATTTCAGAGGAAAGAATCTTAATAACTATGTTGCTTTTGGTAGTGATAAGAATAAAAAAGAAGATGGAGATTATTTATGGCAAATACTTAGTATTGGAAAAGACAATACTATAAGATTAAGAGCTTTATTCACAATACCATTTTTAAAAACCGTATGGGATAATAGATATAATGAAGCTAGTAGGAGGAATGTTGGATATAATGATTTTGATGATAGTGTTATTCAAGAAAAATTAAAAGCAATATATACATCAGATAAATTATTTAACGTAGAACAAAAATCAAAACTAGTACCTAAACGTTTATGTGTTGGCGCTAGATCAGAAGATGATGAAACAATTGATGGTTCTACAGAATGTTCTAAATTAAGTAAAGAATTATATTATTTTGGTACTTTAACTCCATATGAATATATGAGAATAAGTACTGATGAAAATTGTAAAACTATAAAAAGTAGATCATGTTCTAACTTTAACTTCTTAGGTCGTAATAGTAGTCAAAGTGAAGAATGGACAGTTACTCCTGGAGTTGAAGATAATTCACAAGTTTATTCATATAGTGGAACATCATTTAAATTGAATACAGCTAATAACTTCTATAGCATTTACTTAGTAATTGATTTAAATGAATATTCATTCTATAAAACAGGAGATGGATCTAAAACAAATCCATATAAAATAAAATTATCTACTAAAACAAAAGAAGAAGAAGAAAAAGAAAAGAATAATAAATAAAAACTATTGAAATGTTTCAATAGTTTTTTTCTCGTCTATTGTTTGTTGCATTGATTTAGCAACTTCAGTTGCTTGGGTTGGTGTTGCTTTTACAAACCACTGATCTGATATTGAAATATTATTAGATGATGGTGTTGGATTTGGTATATCTATTTTAGCATATACAGGCATTCTAAATGCAGTTCCAAAACATAAAGCAGTACCTGAAGTCAATGTCTTTAGTTTATCAATATCATGTTCAGAAACGCTATGTGTAATACTCTTAATTATACTAATATCATCAGGGTGGAACATACGAAGAACAATATAATTAGAACATTGACTTAATGATGTTGTAGAAAGTTCACTAGGTCTTTGTGTTATTAATCCTAGTAATACACCATATTTTCTACCCTCTTTAGTTATTCTATCAAATATATTGTATCCTAATACCTCTAAATCACTATCATTTCTTACATATCTATGAGCTTCCTCAAGTATAATCTCAACTGAGAATTCTTTATTACTATCTAAAGAAACAGCATAGTCTAAGAATAATTTAGAATATATTTTAGTTAATGTTTTAGCAAATCTTTCATCTACAAAATTTAAATTGAAATTAACAATTTGTACTTTTTCACCCGTTGATGAAGTAAATAATCTTTTTATATATTCTTCTCTTGTTATATATTCATCTACTTCAAAATATTTGCCATAATTACCATTTATAATACTATCTAATCTTACCTTAAGAATATTATTCATATCATAAACAGTATCACTCTTTAAAACACCTTCACTAATTAATGCAAATTCAAATGCATTATATAAATCTTTTAAATTATAGAATTTTGGTTTCATATCACCTGATAAAGATAATTCAGAATTAATAAATGATTCTAAGAATTCTGTTACTAATTGAATAGTATTTAATTTACCAGTAGCATCTATATTTAAACATTGCATTAACGTTCTTACATAACCAGGTTGTGCTATTTCACTATTTAAGTTTAAATCTGCTGTATTAAATGTAGTTAAAACTGCTATAATTTGATCTCTTATTTGAGTAGAATTTCTACCACTAGTTAAAATATCTAATGCAGCTTTAGCAATAATATTATTTTTATATGCTCTTACTTTATCTTCATCTTCTGTAAATAAATAAACATATTTTAAAGCTTTTTCTATAATTGGTAATTGAACTGGATTAGTAGCATTTAATAATAAAGCTATATCATCTACCTCTAATAAATAAGGTGGTATTTTAACAATATTATCTACATTTTTAGTAGTATCTGTTGTTAAATATTTACATCTACAATGATCTGTTCTATTAATCATATCTAAAGCTGTATGATACTCACCATATAAATCAAATAAAGCAAAACGTGAATTTAAAGGAATATTTTCCTTTCTATAAAATAGATTTTGAAATAATCTTGCTACAGTACATGATTTACCAGAACCAGAGTTACCTATAATAGCAAAATGGTTTGAAAAAAACTCATTTATATCAGCAGAAACATTAAATCCTTCATATGTAATATTTTTACCAATATAAAGACTATTAGGAGTATCAATACTCTGTTCTCCTACTAGATTAATTACTTCTTCTTTTTTAACAGCTCTTATCATTGAATTAGCTGATATTTTATGATCTAATCCACTACGATATTCACCATCAACAAATTCACCAACTAAAATACATGTTATTGTTTTACTATCAATAGCTGCTATTTCACCAAGTATTTTATATTTATCTTCAAAAACTAAATGAACGCCTAGAATAGATGATTCTACTCTACCACTTATGTTTTCAATAACTATTTTATCTTCAGTTACTTCTAGTATTCTACCAAACATAGCAAGCCTCCTATTTTATTCATAATTATTATATCACAATGCAAATAAAAAACGCTAGTTTTTTCTAGCGCTTTTTTTATTTTTCATATCCGTAATCAGAATCCTCTTCGTCATCTTCTTCTTTACTCTTAATAATTGTATGAGCTCCTAGAGCACTTGCTCCTACCGCTAAACCAATTCCAGCGGCTATACCCATAGTCTTGATTCCATTACCTTTCTTTTGTGGTGTTGGTAAAGGATCAACTATTTCATCTTCAATTATTATTTCTGATGGAACCTCAATTATTGGTTCTGAGTAATCTTCTATTACTGGTTCTTCAATAGGATCATCAATTATTATTTCTTCTGATGGAACTTCAGATGTTTCAACAAATGATGGTTCTGTTTCAACTCCTGGTGTCTTAGGTTTCTTTTCTGATCCACCACCAGAGCCACCTTTCTTACCAGGTTTCTTTCCACCTCCACTTGTTGAAGATTCTGTTCCAGGAACTGTTTCAGGTTCTGTTTGAATATCTGTTATTGGTTCTGTTATTGGTGTAACTGTTGTTTCTTCTGTTTTTTCCTCAGTTTTCTCTTCAGTCTTTTCCTCAGTATCCTTCTCTGTTTCTTTTTCTGTTTCAGTCTCTTTTTCAGTTGTACCAGTTTCTGGTTCTGGTTCTTTTGCTGGAGGTCCATAATATGTTGGTGGATCTTCACCAGGAGGATCTTCACCAGTTTTTTCTTCAGTTCCTTTTTCTGTTGTACTAGTTTCTGGTTCTGGTGTCTTACCAGCAGGATCTTGTTCTCCAGGCTTTTGACCAGGTTCTCCTGCTTTTAGACCAGCATAATAATCATCCAATATCTTCTTATAATCTTTAGATGCATCTAACCCCTCATATTTAGATAAGTCTAAATGGAATTCTGCATTTTCATTACCTAGCATGAATTTAACTGGATCTTCATATGCATTCTTAATATCTGTTACAGCATCACTAATCATTTGTTGTGCTGTATTTAATAATGGTACTAGATTTTCAATTTTTTCTTTCTTTTCTTTACATTCATCACGAAGTGCTACTGCATTATCATATGCTGCTTGTAAAGCAGGAACATTATATATTTCTGCACATACAATTGCTGGTTTAACTATTTCACCATCATCATTTTTAACAGCACTTTGATCATGACAATTTTTTGCTTCTTCTAATTTATCTCCTGCAGTTTTTAAGTCACTTTCTAGTCTTTCTAATTCTGTAACTAATTCATCATATTTAGTTGTATCTATTTCATCATCATCGCCAAGATAATCAACTAATAAGCCCATAACGGTCTTTAATGTATCAGATAAATATTGCGATGCATTCTTATTAATCTTAAGAAGATCTTGGTAATTTTCCATATTCTTCTTAACATTATCCCAAACCTCACCATCTAATAAACTTCCTTCTCCAATACCTGACATGAAATTATCAACTGTATTGAATAATTCTGTTGCTCTTGCTGATTCATCTTCTAATGTTGGAACAATAGCGCTAATTGCATTATTTAATGCAGTTTTACTAACAATTCCTGCATTATCTGTTGAAATTGTTGTTCCTAAAATGTCAGTAAGAGAACCAAATCTACCATTAGCAAGCAATGCTTCTTTTGTTGATTCAAGTAATGTTTGAGATGCTGCTTCAAGTCTTGCTATTTCACTTTCTATTTGTATACCAGTAGTACCATATAAGCCTCTCATTCCAGTGCTTAATTCAGTTTCTGATATATATGCTCCAGCTTGATCCATTTGATAAATCAAGTTAGCAATTGAATAAACTGCTGAAGCTTCATCATTTAATTTTCCATATAAAGTATTAGTTATTGAACCATAATAGTTAGTAGCATCATACATTGCTCCTACTATTGCTGCTTCTGAATCACTACTTTGTTGATGTTGTAAATCATTGTGTGAAGTAATCTTTGTTGCAATAGCTTCCATACTATCACTAACAAAACATAAATTAGAAGCTAATGTTCCTTCACCTTTTTCTTCTTCTGAATGTGAAAATGCAGATAATGATTGTTCTGGATCATCTTTATCAACCAATTCTCCGTCTTTATTATAGTATTCTGTTTCAGTTCTATCATCATAATACTTTTTAACTGTTGTTACCCCTGTTTCTGGATTATATTCTCTATATTCTCTATAAGTTTTAATTAACTTACCATTTTCATCATATGTTTGAACATATTGTACAGATTCATTATTCTCTTCTACAGATTCATTATTCTCTTCTACTGTTGTAGTAACTTTTTTTCCTTTTCCATCTTCAAGTGGTTCTTCAACAGTAGTAGTTTTTCTATTATTATTTTCTACTATTGTAGTAACTTTAGTTGCTATTTCATTTACAAAACTCTCTTCTATAACTGATGTTTTTTTACCACTCTCTAAAGTCGTTGTAGTTCTTTTAACTACATTACCATTTTCAAATTCTTCATCAATAGTAGTTTTATAGCTACTATCTCTAGCCTCCTCTGTAACATTTCTAGATATTAACTCGTCATTTGGACCAGTTGTTGTAACTGTTGTTGTTTTTTTATCATCTGTTACAGTTGTATTCTCTATGACTGTTTCAACTAATTTATCTTGTCCATCTGTAACAACAGTAGTGGATGTTTTTGAATTTTCAGTAGCTTCTACAGTTGTCGTGCTTGTTGATACTAAAGTGTCACCTTCAAAATGTTTAATAACTGTCTCATCAGTAGTTGTATTATGCTCTGTAACAGATGATGTTCTATTATCACCCATTCCATCAACTTCATATGTCATTTCTATAGTTTGCCCATTCTCATTTTGAAATGTATTATGAGTTTTTTCATGATAATCAACTAATCTTGACCCTTCATATACTTCTATTGCTGTTGAATTTTCTGTTATTCTAGTTTCAACTCTTCTTACTTCTGCATCGGTTTCACTATTCCATGTTGTTTCTACTCTTAATGTTGCTGAGCCTTCAGTTTTTTCTCGAGTTACTGTATATGTTCCATCTCCATTATCAACAAATGTATCTCCTTCTTCAACATGTGGAAAAGGTGTGTGAATCCCATCAGGAGCACCATCTTCAGCACCAGTTGGATTATCAACAGTAGGGCTATCCCCATTAGTTGCTCCAGCAGGTTCATTTGGATCTAAATTAGGATTTTCTATAGCAGGTGCGTTTAGATCAATTGGTTGTCCAGCACTATTAAAGCGTTCTGTTGTTACAACTGCCCTGTCACCAGGATGAGCAGTATAACTAGTCGCAACAGTAGTTGTATCATCACTATTATAATATGTTGTTACAATTGTCTTATCACCCGGTTGTGAAGTATTATATGTGTAAATGCTTGTATCAGCAAAACTATCACTTACACTCGTATTTGGATAAGTGTCAACTCTTACCAACAATCCATTTGAATCAAAGAATTTTACCTGTTTTGTATCTCCCCAAACAAACATTTCTTCTCTACCAACTTTTTCGGTTCCACAATACACGTCTAATACAATTGTTGTAGAGTTATTTGCTCCTTCTCTAACATCGGCAATACGTCTTGTTGAAATTTTACCATAATCAACAGATGGCTCATATCCTAAATAAGAAGGCAAAAAACTAGAGTTTTGATTGTCTGAATTTACTGTAATATTTGTTGGGTCTGATGGTATCAATGTCACTCCTGTTTCATATCGTGAACGCAAATATTCCTCATATGTATTAAATTCTCTTTCTAATCTTTCAGGTGGTAAACTTTCCCATTCTGCTCTTGAAACAATTCCTGAAGTTGTAACTGCAGGCGTTTCGGAAGAATCACAATACATATTATTTTTATTAATTTTTAACATGATACTCACCTACTACTTTGCATATTATCATACTAAGTATAGTGTATCATATATTTAAAAAAAACACTAGTTTTTTTAGTGTTTTTTTTATTTTAATAATTCTTCTAATTTTGATTTTTCTTCTTTTAGTTTTTCTTTGTCCATTTCTACTATATTAGCAGGTGCTTTTGTAACATAATTTTCATTAGAAAGTAATTTTTCTCTTCTAGCAATTGATTCTTGTAAAGCCTTTATTTGAGCCTCTTTTGCTAATTTATCTTCTTCTGTTTCTACTTTTTCAAAGAATATTTGTGCTTTTATTTTATTAGAAGAAACTCTATATGATTTAATATCTAATGTTTTATCTATTAAATTATCATCTAATTTTAACATTTTTGTTACTAAGTCATTTTTACCTTCTTCAAACATTACTTTCATATCTTTAGTAATATTATTTTCTGCTTTAATATTTCTAAAATTCTTTATAAAATCTAATGAATCATCGATATCTTTTTCCTCTTCAGTAAATATTAATTTTTTATCAAATTTTGGATAATCACTAATCATAATTGATTCATTATCTTTAACTGGTAACATTTGATATATTTCTTCTGTTACAAATGGCATAAATGGATGTAACATTTTTAAAATACCAGTTAATATAAAACATAATGTTGATTTAGTTGATAAATCATCTAATGAATATTTAGCTATTTCAATATAATAATCACAGAAATAATTCCATGTAAATTCATATATTTCTGAACCAGCTAAATTAAATTCATATTTATCCATATGTTTTGTTACTCTTTTAATAGTGTTTTCATACTTTGTAATAATCCATTTATCTTCTGATTTAAGATTTTCTAATTTTATTTCTTTTAAATCTTCAATATTCATTAATGCAAAACGAGATGCATTCCATATTTTATTAATAAAATTCCATGTTGATGTTAATTTTACTTCATCAAATCTTAAATCTAACCCCATAGAACCATCAGTAGTTAAATAATAACGAAGTGAATCAGCTCCATATTTTTCTACCATATCAAATGGATCCACACCATTACCTAATGATTTAGACATTTTTCTTCCTTGTTTATCACGAATTAATCCATGAATTACACAATCTTTAAATGGTCTAGCACCTAAAGTATATTCTGTTTGAAAAGCCATTCTAGCTACCCAGAAGAATATAATATCGTATCCTGTTACTAGACAATCTGTTGGGAAATATCTTTCTAAATCTTTAGTTTTTTCTGGCCAACCTAATGTTGAGAAAGGCCATAATGCACTAGAAAACCATGTATCTAATACATCTTCATCTTGTACCCATCCTTCACCTTTAGGAGCTTCCATACCAACGTATACTTCATCACCTTTATACCATGCTGGAATTCTATGACCCCACCATAGTTGTCTTGAAATACACCAATCATGAGAAATATCCATCCAGTGTCTTAATACTTTTTCAAATCTTTTTGGTACAAAGTTTATTTTCTTTTCTTTATCATCTTGAAAATCTAAAACTGTTTTAGCAAGAGGTGCCATTTTAACAAACCATTGCTCTTTAATCATTGGTTCTACCATAACACCAGTTCTTTCTGAATGACCTACTTCATGTACTAAAGGTTCTATTTCAAGTAATAAGCCTAATTTATCTAAATCTTTAATAACTGCCTCTCTACATTCTTCTCTAGTCATTCCTTCATAACCAGGAGCATTCTCATTCATAGTAGCATCATCATTCATAATAACAATACGTTCTAGATTATGTCTTTCTCCAACTTCAAAGTCATTAGGATCATGTGCAGGAGTTATCTTAACACAACCAGTACCTTTTTCCATATCAGCATGTTCATCAGTAATAACTGGTATTGGTTTATTAACAAGTGGAAGAATAACATTCTTTCCAACAAATTTTTTATATCTTTTATCTTTCTCATTTACTGCTACTGCTGTATCACCAAATAGAGTTTCCGGTCTTGTAGTAGCAACATCTAAATATTCATCACTATCTTCAAGTTTATATTTAATATGATAGAAAGCACTCTTTTCAGATTTATAAATAACTTCTTCATTAGAAAGAGCTGTTCTAGCAGCAGGATCCCAGTTAATTATTCTTTCACCTCTATAGATTAATCCTTTATTATAATAATCTACAAATACCTTTCTAACTGCTTTATTTAAATCTTCATCTAAAGTAAATCTTTCTCTTGTATAATCAACTGAAAGACCTAGTCCTGCCCATTGGTCTCTAATACTATCTCCATATTCATGAGTCCAATCCCAACAAGCTTTTAGGAAGTTTTCTCTTCCATATTCATATTTATCAATACCTTCATCTTTCAATTTTTTAACAACTTTTGCTTCAGTTGATATAGCAGCATGGTCCATACCTGGTAACCATAAAGTATCAAATCCTTGCATTCTTTTATATCTTACAATAGCATCTTGAATAGCAGTATCATAAGCATGACCAATATGTAATTTACCTGTTACATTTGGTGGTGGTATAACAATACAAAAAGGTGGCTTTTTAGATTGATTATCTGCTTTAAAATAACCTTTTTCTTTCCAAATGTTATACTTATCTTTTTCTGTTTGTTTATGATCATATTTTTTATCTAACATTTTTTATCTCTCCTTTTAAATACTTTTTAGCCTCATCTATATAAGGCTTAAATAATTTTTTGTTTTTTAATTGTTTATACATTTTTCCTAAATAGTCTTCATTATAGACTCGTTCTTTACTATAGTCATAGTATAAATCAAATACTAATGCAAATAATGAAACTATTTTATCATTATGAGTTATTATTTGTTCATTTAATGTTTCTTTATGATCAAAGAAATCTTCTGTAATAACTGGATTAATTTCACTATCATCCTCATTTAATTCTAATAATCTATTAGTAGAAAATGCATATAAAATATCTATTTTATCAGCATCTCTTATTATTTTAGAATGAAGAGCTTCTCTCATCGTTAGTTCATTAAAATCTATATCAAATTTATTATGATTAGCAATTGCTTTTTTAACAATTTCATAATCTTCTTTATCAATATTATAATTTAATATTTCCCCTTCATCGAATAAGATTTTTACACCTTCTTCTCCATGATCAAAAGAAGCTTTGTCATTAAATGTTTTATATTCTGTCCATTGTCTAAACCTAGCTATATCATGTAAAAGAGCTATATTAGATGCTAAGTCTCTTTCAACTGTATCTAAATTTAAACTTCTACATATTTCTTCTGCTTGATGGACGACCCTATATGAATGATTATATTTATATTCAATCATCTTAACATTTAAATCAAATCTTAATGCATATTTATCAAATTCATCAAAATTTTCATTCATTTTTTCCTCCAAAATAAAAGGTGACACCAAAGGACGAATTAATCGTGGTACCACCTTAATTATACTCATTTATTTAACGCATAATCACGTAATATCTTACTCTTTTCAGATATTAAACTCCCAAGCTACCTTCATTTATTTCATTTAAGAAAAGCTCTCACCCGCTGACTTTTCATCTCTCATAAACTACGTAAATTACTCCTCTTGTTCCTTGTTTTTACAATGAGAAGTATACAACAAACATCTATTTTTGTCAATAAGTACAAACAAAAAAGCACATTAGTGCTTTTTTATTTGTTAATACTTAATTGTACCTGTTAATTCGTTGCAACTACCCCAGCTATCATTTGCAAATCTATTATCCTTAATACAACCGGCACCATTTTTAACATATCCTTTGTAAGTAAATGATTGAGTACCTGATGGTGTATCAAATGTTACACTACAAGTACGAGACCAGGTACCAGGTTTACCATTGGAAGTATATGGTTTAATTTCACATCCACTTGGTTCTATAATTAAAGTATTTCCTCTGTAAATTCTTAAATATAATATATTTGCATATGTATTAATTCCGCCAGTCTGTTTTACAAAAGTGTTGAATGTACATGTCGTTTTACCATTACTATTTGCTTTGCATGAACCTGAAGTAACTTGTGCAAATAGTATTTTGTAACATTTGATTTTACCAGTATTTGCATCATATTCACATGAACCTGTTTGAATTTCAGCACTTTCTGCTATAGTTATTGTATTAACAACACATTTGTTACTGCTTATTATATATCCAGTATTACAACTATTTATAGTACATCCGGAAGACCATGTTGCAACATTTGCATTGTTAGAACATGTTTTACAAGAATTGCCATCATTAGAATATCCAGCTTCACATGTATCAATAGTACATGAATCTGTCATAGTATTATTTGTTTCCCATTTTGGTGTTTTCCAACTTGCTACATGTGCGCTATTTGAACAATTTGTTGGACATGTTGATGATGCACCTGAGTTTGTTTTTCCTTTTGCACAAGCAGTACATCCTTCTGCTCCTGCATTACTATATGATCCAGCAACACAATTATGTTCTTGGTTATCTCCTGGACAATATTTCCCTGCTGTACAATCTCTCCAATTAACTTTTAATGAAACTGTACAATCACTAGTTGAAATATCGCAAAAATCAGTTGCAGAGTATTGACTTGATTGATCGTATGTAGAACTTATACAGTTTCCACTATTACATGCCCATTGATTTGAAGCTGCAACGCTTCCTTTTTTAGAAATGAATAAATGCCCTGTACTATTATAATCCACTAACCCATAAGTGCCTAGTTTTCCACCATAAGTTAAACTATGTTGTAAATAACTACCATTTCTCTTAAGAACTCCATTACTATCTTTAGTCCACTCATATGTTCCATCTGAGTTAGATGTTGGTGTTTTTATATTTTCCCCACTCTTTAATGCAAATCTTATTGTTACTTTGTTTTTAACACAAGCATTATCAGAAACATGATATCCAGCTTCACATGTATCAATAGTACATGAGTTAGTCATTGTGTTATTAGTATTCCAAGTTGGTGTTTTCCAACTTGCTACATGTGCATTATTTGAACAATTTGTTGGACATGTTGATGTTCCTCCTGCACTTGTTTTTCCTTTTGCACAAGCAGTACATCCTTCTGCTCCTGCATTACTATATGATCCAGCAACACAATCATGTTCTTGGTTATCTCCTGGACAATATTTTCCTGCTGTACAATCTCTCCAGTTTACTTTTAATGAAACTGTACAACTATCATTCTTAATATCACAGAAATCACTAGCATTATATTGTGTATCTTGATCATAAGTTGTAGCTAAACAATTTCCACTATTACATGCCCATTGCTTTGAAGCTGCAACGCTTCCTTTTTTAGAAATGAATAAATATCCTGTATTATTATAATTAACTAATCCATAATTACCTAACTTTCCACCATAAGTTAAACTATGTTCTAGATAACTATTATTTTTCTTAATTATTCCGTTACTATCTTTATTCCATGTATAATTTCCATCTGAGTTAGATGTTGAAGTTTTTAACATCTCTCCACTCTTTAATGCAAATCTTATTGTTAATTTATTTTGAACACATGCATTATTTACCAGTTTGTATCCTTCGCCACAAGAATCTATCTTACATTTATCTGGTACAGAATTATATGACCATGTGGCTAGTTTCCAAGAAGTAACATTTGCTTTATTTGAACAATCACTATCACATGAGTTTTTACCTTCTGTAGAAGTTGTTTTTCCACTATTACAAGCTACGCATAAACTTGATGCTATTGAAGATGTTGATCCAATTGCACATTTTTCACAACTTTGACTTCCCTCATCTTTTGCAAATTTACCTGCAGGACAGTCTTTACATATTGTTAATCCTTTTACATCAGCATATGTACCAACTGCACACTTAGAACAATTAATTGTTCCTTGTGATGATGCATAATATCCTTTTTCACAATCTAAACATTTATCTTGTGCTGTTTGATTTTGATATTTTCCTGTAGGACATGGTGTAGATGTATTATCTCCCGGACAATATGAGCCTTTTTCACAAGGTATCCAATATGCATATATTGTATATGGTGATGATGAAGATGGCATAGCACCTTTTATATCAGGTGTAGATACAAATCCTGTAGTTGTATTTGTTAAATCTACTATTTTTGTTCCACCACCATTTGTTTGTGTATAATATCCACCAAATACATATCCCTTTTTACGTGGTAAGTTTATTGAGTCAACCATTACTTTTGGTTTACCACTATAATACATAACTTGATATGAAGTTGTTGTTCCAGCTGTTGTTGGTGATTGTTGATTCAAATTAACAGTTACCGATGTTGCAGCACCACATGTTGAATCACTATAATGCCATCCTTCTTCACATGTATATTCTCCTGTTTTACAATCATCCCAATATGTAGTGGCACAACTTGAATATGTTGTAGAAGCACAATCATCCCAATATCTAGATCTAGATCTACATTTATAAATATCTGGTTTACACTGGATACAAGATGTTGATTCGTCCTCTAATCCTACTTGTAGTGAACAACCTCCATATGAACCCCAAGCACCATATTTATAACCACCTTGACAAACATTTCCACCTTGACAAACATTTCCTCCTACACAAGTATTATGACCTGTTAAACATGTATCCCAATATCTACATTCTGTACATGCTTTTGCTGGTACATCTGGATCTGTTTTATATCCACTTGGACATTGAGTCTTAGTATTGTTACCAGGACAATAATAATCTGCTGGGCAACGAGTCCAGTTAGCATACAATGTAGTGTTACTTGGTATTAACCATGGTTCATTACCAGTTGCTTTTCCATCAGCATCAATTATTTTAGTTCCATGTCCATTAGTCTCTGTATAATATCCTTCAAATATATATCTTTCTTTTCCAGGTACTGTTATAACATCTATATCATGGCCATATGTTACATCTAAAGTATTATTTCCACCTGTTCCATCTTGTTTATTAAATGTTATTTTATAATCATTTTCTTGTACTGATGCTACTATATATTTCTTTTGATCGTTTAATATATTATGGCTCTTTTCAAATAATCCTCTTCTATTACTTAATAATTCATCTTCTCCATTTATGATTTTATCCGAAGTATTAAATGTAGAATTATCTGTACTTGCATAATATCCTTTGAATGTAAGCCCATCTTTGTGTGGTACACTTGTTAATTGTTCTACTGTTACTAGTAATTGTTCATCTCTAAAGTATCCAACCCCATATCTATAATATAATTGCTTTATTACTGGTTCACTTAAACAGTACTGTGCATTCGGATACTTTGTTGATGGTATCTTTTTACATGGTTGTGGTAATGTGTATGCATATCTTGATTCACCAAAGTTTACTTCACAACCCATATTCTTCTCAACAGGATATATTGTTATTGTATTTGCAGTATTGTTATATGTCGCTATTGTTCCACATGTATTATTTAAATATTTATATCCTGTATCAGGAGCTAATGTAAACACTGCTTTACCTTTTTCATTTACTAAAATTGTATCTCTTGTTTTTCCATTTACTGTTCCATGTCCATTACTTTTTAACTCTACACTATATGAATCTATAAACATCCATGGATCATTATATGAACCTGTTCCAGTTACTTTTGTTTCTTTAGAAACATATT
>JAEEGL014967572.1_pt1 | contig 17829 bp, 12 predicted proteins | sample 9134231 | NCBI WGS metagenome assembly JAEEGL01 (sample SAMN16246548, study PRJNA631951) | gut metagenome | biome: gut microbiome; feature: rumen; material: fiber-attached | host: Bos | place: Iran: Karaj | collected 2018-10 | reverse complement strand
GTTTACGCCCCGCTGGGTTCTGGGTGCGGAAATAGAGTTTGAGTCGGGCGGCACTGGCACAGCCTACGAACTGGAGAACACCGAGAACGGCGAATACGAAACCGAGGTGGAAAAGGGCGGCGAGGTGGCCGTTGAGCAGCTTCACCTGACGCGCCTCATTGTGCCTGAGTTCAATGTGCGCGTGGGCCACCTGATTGTGCCCATCGGACTGACCAACGCCCACCACGAGCCCATCAACTTTTTCGGCACTTCGCGCCCCGAGGGCGAAACCACTATTATTCCCTGCACATGGCACGAAACAGGCATTGAGTTCCTCGGCGCCCTGGGCAGCGGCTACGCCCGGTTCGACTACGAGGCCATGATTGTGGCCGGACTCAACCCCAACGGTTTCGACCGCAACAACTGGGTGAAGGGCGGCAAGCAGGGCATTTTCGAGGAAGACAACTTCAGCAGTCCAGCCTACGTGGCCCGCATCAACTACACGGGTGTGCCGCGTCTGCGGCTGGGAGCCGCTCTTTATTATTGCGCCGATGCAGGCAAAAACTGCGACAAGCTCATCACCTACGATGGGGTGGGCAGCATTCCCGTTACACTTTACTCGCTAGACGCCCAATACACAGGGCGCTACGTCACAGCCCGCGCCAACTGGTTGTCGGGCAACGTGGCCCATGCCGACGAAATTGGCAGCATCAACCGCAAACTCTCCAACAAAGCTGCCTACAGCCGTCTGGTGCCTGTGGCCAAACGGGCCGTGGCCTGCAACATGGAGGTGGGATTCAACCTGAAAAACATGGTGGGCGGCAACGGCCGTTTCCCCGCCATTGTGCCCTTCGCACAGTACGAATACTACAATCCGCAGGAGAAAGCCGACGGCACCAACGTGATGGACCAGCGTTGTCAGGTGAGCAAATGGAATTTCGGCCTCAACTGGCGCGCACTGCCCAACCTGGTGGTGAAAGCCAACTACACCACGCGCCAAATAGGCACCTCGAAGATGTTCGGCAAAGGCATCTACAACAGCGAGAACGAGTTTGGCATTGGCGTGGCTTACATTGGGTGGTTTACTAGTAAATAGGGGAGAGAGGAGAAGCTTGAGAGTAGGCTGCGGCTATGCCGCAGCACACGGGACAAGGATGAGAGAGAGGTAGAGAAGGGAAAGAGAAAGAACTGATCATGATATTTGATATTTAACTGAACGTAAAAAAAAGAAAAACAATGAAAAAGAAATTATTTTTCGTGAGTCTTGCCTTGGCGGGACTCTTCTGCCTTGCGTCGTGCAGCAAAGACGACGAAAAGAAAACCGAAACTAAAATTGAAATTGCCGACTCGGAGTACGATGCCATCATCAACCAATATGTAGATGGCGTGGTGCTGCCCACCTACAGCGACCTGCTGGCCAAAAACAAGCAACTCTACAACACGGTGCTCGACTTTGGCAACAACCCCTCGGATGGAAATTTCCAGGCCATCTGCAACGCTTGGCTCGCTGCCCGCGAGCCTTGGGAGAGCAGCGAGGCCTTTCTCTTCGGCCCTGTTGCCGACTTCGGACTCGACCCCAACATGGACTCATGGCCGCTCGACCAGGAAGCCATTGTGGGCATGCTGAGCTCGCAGCAGTGGAACGCCATGGAGTGGACCGGCGACTACGATGAGGACGACGAGACCATTGCCGCCGTTCAGGGTGTGCGCGGTTTCCATACGCTTGAGTTCCTGGCCTTCCGCGACGGTAAAGCCCGCACGCTGAACGACGTGGCCAGCGACAACGAGGCCGCCAACGTAGTGTATAATGCCAACAACGCCACCGCCTGGGCACAGTATATGCGCAACACGGCCAAACTGCTGGTTGACGATGCCACCACGCTCTACAACGCCTGGACCACCGGCGGCTACGGTGCCAAATTCAAGGCCCACACTGGCGGCGACTTCACCAGCGGCATCAGTTGCATTGAGCAGCTCATCGACGGCTGCATCGACATAGCCGGCGAGGTGGGCGACGCAAAAATTGGCGACCCCTACAAGGAATACGTGGCCGGCAACGTGGTGAAAGCCCTCTATGCCGTGGAGTCGTGGTACAGCTGGCACTCGCGCGACGACTACACCAACAACATCTACTCCATTCGCAACGCCTACTACGGCTCGCGCGACGGAAGCATCAATGCCAACTCGCTCTCCAAGCTCGTGGCCAAATACAATGCCGCGCTCGACACCAAGGTGAAAACCACCATACAGGCTGCTGCCAATGCCATTCAGGCCATTCCGCAGCCCTTCCGCAACAACATCAACTCGCAAGAGGCCGCCGCTGCCATGGAAGCCTGCGCCGACCTGAGCGACGTGCTCGAAAACGAGTTGAAGCCCTTCCTCAACAACGCCACAAAGTAGCACCCACGTCTGGGGCACATGCATAATGCCACAGCGAAGGCAGGAACGACACCATCGATTCCTGTCTTCGCTATTGTGGTAAAAAAGACAAACAATAACAAAAACAGAACAAGATGCACAGATTCTTCAGGTTTACACTGTTTCTGCTCACACTGAACCTTGCCGCCTGCGACGAGAGCGAACAGCTCGACGTTGACGACATCGACATACCCAAAGGCTATGCCCTGTCGGCAGGAACATCGACCGGATTCTTCAGTTCGTCCATCGCCTACGACCAGCCTGCCAGCTGGCTCTCGGGGGTCTATGCCGACCGCTTCAACACGGGCGACCGTCTGTACGACAACGTGAAAACCACCAACGAGAACGGCCACGGCGGCGGATTGGGACCCGTGTATGCCGGCTACTCGTGCGGCAGCTGCCACCGCAATGCGGGCCGCACCGAGCCCACCTACTGGACCAGTTTCAAGAACGGCAGCAACGACGGCTCGGGAGCCTACGGCTTCACCGCCTCGCTCATCTATATTGTGCGCAAAAACGGCACTTTCTTTCCCAACTACGGGCGCGTGATTCACGACCAGGGCATCTACGGCGTGCATGCCGAGGGCAAACTGAAAGTGAAAATCGACTCCATGCAGTTCAGTTTCCCCGACGGCGAGAAATACACCCTCTGCGTGCCCCGCTGGACCATCACCCAATGGTATGCCGACTCCATCAGCCCCGACGACCTGATGTGTACCGTGCGCGTGCCGCTCCGCCATGTGGGAATGGGACAGATGATGGCCATCGACCCCGCCGAAATCGAAGCCCTCGCACGCCAGAGCAACTACCCCGAATGGGGCATCAGCGGACGCTGCAACTACATCAACGAACGCGGACGGCGGCAGCTGGGACTATCGGGCAACAAGGCGCAGCACGCCGACCTCACCGTGGAACTGGGATTCTCTAGTGACATGGGCATGACCAACAGCCGATACCCCGAGGAAATATGCGAAGGCCAGCGCCAAATGGACGAAGGCTCGATGATGGGCCTCAGCTACGACATGCTCGACGTATCAACGCGCGACATGGAGGATGTTGACCTTTACATGCAAAGTCTCTCGGTGCCGGCGCGACGCAATGTGAACAAGCACGACGTCGTTGAAGGCGAAAAGCTCTTCTATCAGGCCGGATGCCACCTGTGCCACGTCGCCACCCTGCATACCAAGGCCCGAGGCTCGGTGCTGCTGGCAGGTACCAATCTGCCATGGCTCGGCGGACAAACCATTCACCCCTACAGCGACTTCCTGCTTCACGACATGGGCTCTGAAATCATGGGCGTAGGTCTGAACGACAACTTCGTGAGCGGTTTGGCACGGGGCAACGAGTGGCGCACCACACCTCTTTGGGGCGTGGGGCTGCAAAAGAAAGTGAACGGCCACACCTACTTCCTTCACGACGGACGCGCCCGCAACTTTCTCGAAGCCATTATGTGGCACGGCGGCGAAGGCGAAGCCTCGAAAAACAAATTCAAGAACATGACCCGCCAACAGCGCAGCCAACTCATTGAATTCCTCGGTTCGTTGTAAGAAATACGACATCCACACCGCACGAGATTCTTGCAAACCCAACGACTAGCGAAACAACGCACGAGAATAACCAAAAATTCTCTAGAGAATTTGAACGCAACGTCGTGAAATAAAAAATTATCTCACGGTAATAAAAAATTATCTCATGGTAATAAAAAAATAACTCACGGTAATAAAGTAACAAATTAAAGTTCCACATGTTAGGAATTAACTGAAGTTATCGGAAGTCAAGAGGTCTGCGACCTCTGAAGTTAACAGACAAATGATTTCTGTTTGCGGACTCCCAAAAATACACTGAAAAAACCATAAAAACCTACAATATGAACATCTCATCAACAAAAACATGGATGCTGGCAATGGCCACCGTACTAAGCACAACGGCAATGGCCGCCAACGATGACGAAGCAAGCCGCCGGGCAGGCGAAGCAGCCAGCACCGCCGAAACTGTGAACAAATTGTGCACAAGCGACAAGACAGCCCCCGATGACACCCATGCCACTCACCTCGACATGGACAACGGCGTGATTCCCATTGCCGACAACCGAGGCTTCACCCTGCAGTCGAACGACGGCAACTTTGTGTTCAAACCTTACATGTATATTCAATCGACCCTCAATTTCCGCTACTACGACGACGAGGGACTCGACAAAGCCTACAACCAGGACAACATTGCCAACTCGGGCTTTGCCATGCCCTACGCCATCATCGGATTCACGGGGCGAGCCTTCGGCAGCATCGACTATAACATCTGCGTCAATGCAGCTGCCTCGGGCGGCAACGTGCTGCAGCAGGCCTGGATTGACTACGGCGTGAGCCCTGCGCTGCACCTGCGGGCGGGAAAGTTTAAAACACCCTTCACACACGCCTACCTCACCACCCTGGGCGAGACACTCTTTCCGCAACTGCCCACGTCGCTCACCGCTCAGGCCATTCTGCCCTACTCGCTCAACGCCGTCACACCGGGCATTGGCACGGGATTCGACCTGGGTGTTGAGTTGCACGGATTTGTCAACAACCGTTTTGGCTACGAAGTGGGACTCTGGAACGGCACCGGCTCGGCACAGAACGGCGCCACCAAGACCTTCAGCGACGACTGGCACATTCCCTCAATGCTCTATGCCGCACGGCTGACGTGGCAACCCAAGGGACTCATGCCCATGACGCAGGGCAACCCGAAAATGCTCGGCGAGGACAAAATGCTCATCGGACTGAGCGCCAACTACAACGTGGAAAGCGAGAACGAATCGACCAACGACCTGCGCGCCGGCGTGGAACTGGCCATGCTCAAGGGACGCTGGTACGTGGCTGCCGAGGCCTACTACATGCACATTGGGTTTACCAAACGGCAGAAGATTGACAACAGCTACAACTACTGGGGCGGCTACGCCCAGGTGGGCTACTTTGTGGCACCGCAGTGGCAACTGGGACTGCGTTACGACCTGATGGACCGCAACGGCACCGACGCCAAGGGCATGCTCAACATGCCAGCCGTGGCCGTGAACTACTTTGTGCCGAAAACCAACATCAAGCTGGCCGCCATGTACCAGTTCATCGGGCGCACTGGCCACGCCACGCAACTGGACCGCGACATGGACGACCTGGGCATTTCCACCCACACCGCCTGCGTGATGCTGCAATACGCATTCTGAAAAAGGAAAACGCAGAAAGCGTAAAAGGGTAAAAAAGTAAAAAAGGTCATCAAAAAAACGTCAAACGCAATGAATAGCCGATTTTTTATTCGTATCTTTGCACCGCTATTACTGTTTGCAGGTTTTGCGCTATGCTCGTGCGACGACGGACGCATCTACGAGCACACCGCAACATCGGCCAGCGGAAAGGTGGTGAAACTAACGGGCACGCTGCTCGGCCTCGACCAATGGCCAGCCGCCTACCGCGTGTCTATAGCAGGATTTACCGACGACGGCGACGAGTATGCCACCATCGAGAAGTCGATTGGCGCCGACAACGCCGGCGACGGGCGCGTGAGCATTGTGCTCTCGGGCATCAAAGACGACGTGCGGCTGGTGCGCCTCTGCGTGCTCGACCGTCTGCGCCGCCATATTGTCACCTTCAGCCAGACAGACATCAGCAGTGCCACCGACACGGTGCGCATGGATGTGGGAAAGGTCAACGTAGCCATGTTCAACGCCATCCAACAGAACATTCTCAACACCACCTGCACCAACTGTCACGGTGCCGCCAACCAGGCTGCTGCCGGCCTTTACCTCACCGAGGGCCGAAGCTACGAGGCTCTGGTGGGGAAACCGTCGAAAAGAGTGGAGGGCAAAATGCTTGTGGAACCGGGCAATGCTGCGGCCAGTGTGCTTCACCAAGTCCTGAACACCAATCTTTCGGAAAGCTGGCACTACAACCATGCCTCGGAGGTGACTTCAGCCGACATGCTTCAACTCATCGACAACTGGATCAACAATTTAAAAGTTGAGAATTAAGATTTGAAAGTTGAGAATCAACAATTGTGAAATTGTAAAATTGTAAAAATCGTAAAATTAAAATATGAACAAAAAACTAACCATACGGTTCGACCACGCTATTGCCAAGATTTCGCAGTTCGACAATGGCACCGAGGTGCGCGAGTACCACGTGATGATTCGCATCGACGATGCGCACCTCACCTTCAACGAGCAGCTCGCAGCCATTCTCGATGCCTACGGACAGCTGCGCGAGGGCGAGTTGCGGGGAGCCGAGGCCGTGTTTAAAAGATATTTCCTAAGCGATGCCGCCAACCAGCAGGACGCCGTGCTAGTGGCCGATGCATCGGAGTGCGCCAAGTCGGTGATTCAGCAAGCACCGCTCGACGGCACAAAACTCGCCCTCTGGGTGTATATGATGACGGACGTTCACACGCGCATCTCGAAAAGCGGACTCTACGAGACGGCTCACGGCGCGTTTCGTCACCTCTGGAACGGCAGTGCCCACAATCTGGCTGCCAACACCGAGTATCAGACGCGCCTGCTGCTCAACGAGTATGTGATGCAGCTGCTCGAAGAGGGCTGCAAACTGTCGGAAAACTGCATCCGCACATGGTTCTTCGTCAACGACGTAGATTTGAACTATGGCGGCGTGGTGCGTGCGCGCAACAATGTGTTCTTCACTCAGGACCTCACCGTACACACCCACTTCATCGCCAGCACAGGCATAGGAGGCAGGCAGGCCGACATCAACGTGCTCGCACAAATGGACAACTACGCCATCGACGGCATCCGGCAGGAACAAATCACCTATCTTTACGCGCAAACCCACCTGAACCGCACCAGCGACTACGGCGTGAGTTTCGAGCGCGGCACGCGCGTTGACTATGCCGACCGCCGCCACGTGTTCATTTCGGGCACGGCCAGCATCAACAACAAGGGCGAGGTGATGTATCGCGGCGACGTGCGCCGCCAGACGCACCGCATGTGGGAGAACGTGGAGGCCCTGCTCAACGAGGCTGGCTGCAGCTACGACGATGTGAGCGAAATGGTGGTCTATCTGCGCGACACGGCCGACTACCAGGTGGTGAGTGAGCTCTACGAGGAGCGGTTTGCCGACAAGCCTTACGTCATTGTGCATGCCCCTGTATGCCGCCCCGGCTGGCTGGTAGAGATGGAGTGCATGGCTGTGAAGAAGGTAGAGAACCCGCAGTTCCCGGCCTTCTAAGAAGATGAGAAAAACAAAGACGAAGGAATAAAGATTGAGAAAACTAGTTTCAGTAGTCTATATTGTCCTCGTGCTGCTGCTGGGAGCGGCCACATTTGTTGAACAGGCACGAGGAAACGCATACGCCTCAGAGCACATTTACCACAGTGGGTGGTTTTGTGTGCTTTGGGGCATTCTTGTTGTCGCGTCGGTGGCATGGATTGTGCGCCGACGGCTTTGGCAACGCCTGCCGGTGTTTCTCATCCACGTGGCCTTTATCATTATTCTGGGCGGAGCGGCCACCTCGTTTCTCACCAGCAAGGAAGGGCAGATGCATATTCGCACAGGAACAGTCGAGAACATGTTCTACAACCCCAAGGAAAAGCAAATGGAGCTGTTGCCCTTCGCCCTGCGGCTCAACGCGTTCAACGTGGAGTATTACCCGGGCACCGAGGCACCTTCTGACTTTGTCAGCCGGGTGAGCATTGTTCAGGAAACGCAGAAGGCTGGAGAGAAAATCATCTCGATGAACCACATTCTTGAGCATCAGGGCTACCGGTTTTACCAGTCGTCGTTCGACAGCGACCACCAAGGCACCATCCTCGCCGTGAACTACGACCCCTACGGCACACCCGTCACCTACTTCGGCTATGCCCTGCTGGCCCTCGCCATGATGTGGACTTTGCTGGCGCGGGGCGAGCAGTTTCGCAGTCTGCTCCGCTCTCCGCTGCTCAGACGCGGACTGTGTCTGTTGCTGCTTATCTTCCCCCAGTCCCTATTGCTCTCTCCCCTCTCCTCGCCCCACTCTCCACTCTCCTCTTTCCTCGCCCCACTCTCTATAAACGCCCGCTCGATACCCACCATCAGCCGCGAGAAAGCCGACAAGACGGCGCGCATGCAGGTCATCTACAACGACCGGGTGGCACCGCTGAACACGCTGGCCCGCGACTTTACCACCAAAATCTACGGACGCCCCACCTACAAAGGTCTTTCTGCCGAACAGGTGGTGGAGGGATGGATGGCCAAGCCTGAGGCATGGAAAAACGAGAAAATGATAAAAATAAAAGATGCCCAGCTGCGAAAGCAACTAGGCATAGAAGGCAAATACGCCAGCATGGCCGACCTCTTCCAGCCCGCTCACGGCGCTGGGGGTACCGGCACCGGTGGCTATGAATACAAGCTGAACCGCATGGAAACCCACTCGAAGCCCGTGCGCGAGCTGGACGAGAAAGTGGGACTCATCCTGATGCTCACCAATGGCACGCTCATCAAGCCACGTCCCGCTGATGTGGCTCCACTGAGCGACCTACGTGTGAACGCCGAACTGCTCTATAACCGCATACCCTTCAGCAAGGTGCTGTTCATGGTCAACCTGACGCTGGGATTGCTCACCTTCGCCCTGCTCGTATGGGCAGCCTCGCGACAGCGGCAGCCTCGTTTCGGTAGCTTGCGCGTCGTGCTTTGGGGGGCCTTCGTGTTTTATCTGTTTGGCTACGTGCTGCGCTGGTATGTGGGCGGGCGCATTCCGCTGGGCAACGGCAACGAAACCATGCAGTTTCTCGCACTCGCCATCATGCTCACGGCGCTGCTCATCGGGCGGCGCATGCCCCATGTGCTGCCCTTCGGTTTTCTCCTGTCGGGCTTTGCCATGCTCGTGGCATGGCTGGGCGAGAACAATCCGCAGATAACGCCGCTTATGCCCGTGCTCTCCTCGCCCCTGCTCAGTGCCCACGTGAGCCTCGTGATGATGAGCTATGCCTTGCTGGCTTTCACCATGCTCAACGGTCTTTTTGCCCTCATACTGACTGTTGTGCGCCATCATCCGGCCGCCAACGCCGACGCGCTGCAGTCGCTCAGCCAGCTATCGCTGCTGCTGCTCTACCCCGCTGTGTTCTTTCTGGCTGCGGGCATCTTTCTGGGTGCCGTATGGGCCAACGTCAGCTGGGGCCGCTACTGGAGCTGGGACCCCAAAGAGGTGTGGGCTCTCATTACGCTCATGGTCTATGCCGTGCCGCTCCACCGCCAGAGCCTGCCCGCCTTCAGCCGTCCCATGGTGCTGCATGCCTACTTGGCCGCGGCTTTCCTGGCCGTGCTCATGACTTATTTCGGCGTGAACTATTTCCTGGGCGGCATGCACTCGTATGCGTGAAAGAAAACTGAAACTATCACTACACATTATTATTATTGCAACGATGACCACCCACCCTTATATCACCATGCTGGGCACAGGCAATGCCCTTGTCACACGCTGTTTCAACACCAGTTTCACACTCCACTGCCAAGACAGCATTCTGCTGGTGGATGGTGGCGGCGGCAACGGCATACTCACCCAATTGCAACGGGCAGGCATTGGCTACGACAGCATTAGCGACCTTTTTGTCACGCATACTCACACCGACCATTTGCTCGGCTGTGTGTGGATCATGCGCATGGCTTTGCAGTTCCATTTTCCGCTGCGCGTGTGGAGCCATCAGAAAGTGCTCCACCTGCTCACCGTCATCTGTCGCCAGGTTCTTCCTCCTTCCGAAGCTGAAAACATTGGCAGTCTGGTGGTGATGTATTGCCTGAACGATGCCGACGCCTTTCAGGTGGGCGACATCAAACTGCAGTGCTTCGACGTTCATTCTTCCAACGAACTGCAATTTGGATTCACCGCCCAGCTGCCCGACGGCCAACGCTTATGCTGTTTGGGCGACGAGCCGTTCAGCCCTTTGTGCGAAAGCTATGCCGAAGGTGCCGACTGGCTGATGAGCGAGGCTTACTGCCTATACGAAGACCGCGACCGCTTTCATCCTTATGAGAAGCACCATAGCACCGTGCTCGATGCGGCCCGACTGGCAGAAAAACTCAGCATAAGAAACCTCATTCTCTATCACACCGAGGACGAAACCCTCCAGACCCGCCGCCAGCGATACACGGCTGAAGCCAAGACGGCCTTTAGCGGAAGCGTATGGGTTCCCGACGATTTGGAGCAAATCAGCCTGTAAGCATTTTCCCTGAACCATGTTTTTCCACCCACTGAATAGTAACATCGAACCGCCGTTAGCAATGAACAACCCGTTCGACTACGAGCCGCATCCGCTGTGTTTGTTGGCGGCCGACGAGGTGCGACGGTATCTGAAACACGACGCGACTTGCGAGAGCGATGCCCGCAACGGGAAGATGTTCGGCGTATTGGTTGTGAAAACGAGCAAAGGCGAAACGGGATTCCTGGCAGCCTATTCAGGATTGCTGGCAGGGCGCAACGACTGGGCATGGTTTGTGCCGCCAGTGTTCGATGCGCAGCGGCCCGACGGACACTTCAAGCAGACTGAACGGCAGATTTCGGCCATCAATAGGCAGATCAGGGAATGGGAAACCAACGAAGAAGACGCTGCCACCCACGCCACAGCCCTTAACGAACTGCGCCAGCGGCGCAAACAAATGTCCGAAGAGTTGCAACGGTGGTTGTTCGAGCAGTACCTGATGCTCAACGAGCGCGGTGAGCAGAGAAACCTCATCGACATTTGGCACGACTACCACACGTCGCCCCGTCTGCGCCAGCGTTTTCCGTTGCCGCCGGGCGGCAGCGGCGACTGCTGTGCGCCCAAGCTGCTGCAATATGCTTTCCTGAACCATATGAAGCCCTTATGCATAGCAGAGTTTTGGTACGGTGCATCGCCAAACGCGGAGATTCGCCACCACGGCCATTTCTACCCAGCCTGCCGTGGCAAGTGCCTCCCCATATTGACGTATATGCTGGGAACCATTTTCTCTCCACCACCCAACACCCAACACCCATCACCCAACACCCATCAACCATCACCCAACACCCATCACCCAACACCCCCTCTCTCCATTCTCTACGACGATGAATGGCTGGCGGTGGTCAGCAAGCCAGCAGGCATGCTTTCGGTGCCGGGGCGCGAGGAGCAGCGCTCGGTGTTCACGCTGATGCGCCAGCGGTTTCCCGAAGCCGACGGCCCACTGATGGTGCACCGACTAGACATGGCCACGTCGGGACTCATCGTGATAGCTAAGAGCAAGGAGGTTCACAAACTGCTGCAACGGCAGTTCAGCGAACGGAAGGTAAAAAAACGCTACGTGGCTGTAATCGAAGGCGTCCCGTCGGCCAGAAGCGGCATCATAACCCTTCCCCTCTGTCCTAATCCCCTGGACCGTCCGCGGCAGATGGTGGACCACGAAGTGGGAAAAGAAGCCGTGACGCGCTATGAGGTAACAGAAACAAAAGGAACGCGCGCACGTGTGAACTTATATCCACAAACAGGGCGCACCCACCAGTTGCGCATGCACTGCGCCCACGAAAACGGACTAGCTTGCCCCATCGTGGGCGACGAGCTCTACGGCACAAAAGCAGAACGGCTGCATCTGCATGCAGCCGAAATCACTTTCACCCACCCCCTGACGGGCAAGGAAATACACATTGTTGAGGAACCGGAGTTCTGACTCCACTCTCAATTTACTCCCGCCAAAACAAGGAATGCGAGCACTGTGAGCAGCAGCGCCAGGGCGGGCACATAAAGATGGACAAACGCTGTGGACTCTTTGCGCACTGGGTCGAGCGAGAGCCGCTCCACCTGCTGGAGGCGGCAATAGCTGCCAAAAGTGACGGCGGCGCAAAGTGCACCAAGCAAAATGCCCGCAATGAGGTCGCCTGGATAATGGACACCCAAATACATACGCGAATAGCACACCAGCAGCATCCACGCAGCCATCATCCATGAAAACCACCGCTGACGGAACAAAAAAGTACAAAAAAAGGCCAGGCCGGCTGTGTTGGCGGCATGGCTGGAGGGGAAACTGTAGGGGCCTCCGCGGTAGTTGTTCACCACGTGAACCCACTGAGAGAGTGGATTATTGAGGTTGGCCGGGCGAAGACGGCCAAAATAAGGACGGAGAACATGGGCGGTGAGTTGGTCGGCCAGAACGATGGTCAGAGCGATGAACAACAGCAGCATGAGAGCCGTGCGGAGCGAATAGTTGCGCAGCAGTACATAAAAAAGACTTGCATAGAAAACAACCCACGCCCACTTGTCGCTACAAAGAAACATGAAGGTGTCGAAGAACGAACTGTGCAGCCCATTCACGGCCAGCAGCACGTCGGCATCGGTTTGCATCAAGCTCTCAATAATGCTTAATGTATAATGCATAATTTATAATGCATAATGCATAATTATCAATTATCAATTATCCAAATACTCTCTGAAAGTCTTCAGCAAGTCCTCGTTCTGCCCTTTCTCTTTGCCTTCGTCAACCACGGTCTTGTCGGCTTTCTGGTCTATCACCAGCTGGTTGTCGGCACTGAGCATGCCGTATCCGTTGGGGGTACTAAAGTAAGCGAAGTGCGGAGCCGCGTCGCTCAGCAGGTCTTTGCTATAGGTGAAAGCCTTGTGCGAGAGTCCCAGCTGCGCCAGCAGCGTGGCGGCCAAGTCGGCCTGCGAGCCGTAGGTGTCAACAACGCCAGTTTCTTTGAGCGCGCCGCCCAGCAGTAGCATGGGTATGTGGAACCGGCCCACGGAAAGCTCGCTCTGTTGCGGATAGGAGCCCACGCAGTCGCTGGTCACCACAACGAGGGTCTTCGCCCACTGCGGCAGCTTTTTCAGCTCGCTGATGAAGTGGCCCAGGCAGGCGTCGCTGTAGGCGAATGCATTGTTTTCGAGATGGTCTTTCACCCGATGGTAAGGCACTGTGTAGGGAGGCTGTGCGCTGGCCGTCTGCACCATGCGTATCCAAGGTTTCTGTGTCTTTTCGTTGCGCAACTCGGCCAGCAGGGCATTGAACACAGGGAAGTCGTGAACACCCCAACTGTTCTGCCGGTCGGCGACAGAGAAGTCGGTTTGCGAAACGAACCCTTGGAAACCAGCCGTCTTCAGCTGGCTGCGCAGATTGGTGCCATCGATGTCGAGTCCGCTATAGTAAGCGGCCAGATAGCCTTCGTTGCGCAACATATTGACCAACGAGGGTACAGAAGATGCGGAGGCTGTCTGCGATGACGTTTTGGCAGACACTTCGCCGTTGAGCAAGGCGCGCAGTCCGTCAGCCGCATTGGTGCTCGTGGCGTAAATATGATTGAACAACAAACCTTGCGGCACCAGTTCGTTGAGGCAGACAGTCACGTTTTTGTCGCCACCCATGGCCCCTATAAGACTGGCGGGCATGTTTTTCAGCACAACCACCAGCACGTTGGGTTTGGGTGTGTTGAGAATAGCGCGGCTGGGCTTGGCCTGCTCGCCATTGACAGCGGGATCGAAGAGCGCATCCGCACCTTCTCTTTTCTCTCCACTCACCTCTTTTTTCTCCCCACTTTTACGGGCAATGGGGAACTTGATTTCGGGCAGGGCAATGCCTTTGCCCTGCCAGGTGGCCATGGCACTGTAGAGCGGATTCACCGCTGCCAGATTGAGCCGCTTATTAGCACTGAAGTAAGCCTTGCTCACGTCCATGCCATTGGTGCCCATGCCCTTGAAAACAGGAACCAGCAGCACCACCTCGAGCAGCAAAAACAGCAGCGTGAACAGCAACGGATTGAGCGGCAGCAGCTTGCGTTCCAGTTTTTCGCTGCCCAGCAAACAGAGATAGAAGACAACAAAAAACAGCATCGCAAAGATAAGCACGGCCAAAAAGCCGCCCAGCACCGACCACACGCTATCGCCAAAGACGGCACTCGGCTGCGTCAGCAACGCACCCAGCGAGTTGGCGGTAAGTTTTGAGCCCGTGTTGGGATAAACAGCCATGTCGGCCACGAACACGCCAGCCATGAGCAGCGAAGCCAACAGAAAATAGATTTTTGCCAGACGGCGCCACAACTTCTTTCGCGACCAGATGGTGCAAGTAAGCAACAAGCCCGGTATCACCGTCAGCCAGGCGGCGGCAGTGAGGTCGAGCGACAGGCCATTCCAAATCACACTCATCCACTCGGAGAACGACGATGCCTTGAACTGCGACAAATGGCGCAGCATGAACAGAGGTTTCTCGAAAACGAAAATGACCACAAACAGGACGTAGGTCAGCAAGAAATATCTGAATCTAATTTTCATGGTTGCTTCATTCTGCTTTTACTTCTTTTACAACATGGCTGCCTTGAAAAAGGCGTTTCGCGTGCAAAATTATAAAATATTATCAATTTTCAATTGCCAATTGCCATTTATTTGCTATTTTTGCCGCAAAAAAGCATGAAAATGATGTGGATGCTCCTCTTTACACTCCTTCCCACGATGGGATTTGCATACATCTGCTGGCACATTTGGCAGCTGCTGCCCTTTGCACCATGGGCCAAGGCATGTGTGCTGCTAGGGGGGCTGTTGGCTTTCTGCTGCATGTTTGCCAATTTCACCCGGTTGCGCGGCATGCTTTCACTCAACGCCGCCAGTACGCTCTACGAAGTGGGCAACTCTACCCTCTTCATTTTGCTTTATCTGGCCATCGCCTTCCTGCTGCTCGACTTGGGGCGTCTTTTGCGCCTGGTGCCCAAAGCCGTGATCGTTCATAACGGCACCACAGCACTGGTCATTGCCGTGCTGCTCACAGCCATCTTTGTTTATGGCAACATACACTACCGCAACAAGGTACGCCAGCCGCTCACCATCACCACCAGCAAGCATCTCAGCCGTCCGCTCACGGTGGTGATGCTCACCGACATGCACCTGGGCTACCACAACCGCCGCCAAGAACTGGCCCGATGGGTGGATATGATCAACCGAGAGAAAGCCGACCTGATTCTTATTGCCGGCGACATTATCGATATCAGCACCCAGCCGCTTGAACAGGAAGAATCGTGGCGCGAGTTTTTGCGCCTCAACGCTCCCGTATATGCCTGTCTGGGCAACCACGAATACTACAGCGGACAGCCCAACGCCCAGCTGTTTTATCGTCAGGCCGACATCCGGCTGCTGCGCGACAGTGTGGCCACCGTAGGCGACCTCTGCATTGTGGGGCGCGACGACCGCACCAATCCCCACCGCAAAAGCGTGGCCCAACTGGCCGAGGAAATTCCCGACAGCACTTTCACCATTTTGCTCGACCACCAGCCCTACCATCTGGAAGAAGCCCAGCAGGCAGCCATCGACTTTCAGCTGAGCGGCCATACCCACCACGGTCAGGTTTGGCCCATCTCGTGGATTACCGAAGCCATCTACGAATGTGCCTTCGGCTCGCATCAGCGTGGCGACACTCGCTATTACGTCAGTTCGGGCATTGGCATTTGGGGCGGAAAATTCCGCATCGGAACACGCTCAGAATACATTGTGGCAACCATTTGCAACGAAGGCGCTTCGCTAAATGAGAAATGAGAAATGATAAATGATAAATGATAAATTGTGAAATTGTGAAATTGTGAAATCAAATAAATAATCATATCTATGAACAAGAACTATCTCTTCACACTGCTGGCCTTGTTAGTCGCCATGTGCGGCATGGCTGCACCCGTCAGCTAAAATTCTCTAGATAATTTCAGAATAACGCCGTGAGTTATTTTCGTAACTCACGGCGTTATTTTTTTATTCCTCGACAAAAATATTGTAATTTGCCACTAAACCGTACATAAACCCAAACAAACTTGTGGGAATAAAAGAGAAATGCGTACCTTTGCACAACGAAACAAGAATTGATAATTGATAATTGACAATTGATAATTATGCATTATGCATTATAAATTATGCATTAAATATTGTGCATTATGAAACAAGAAATCGACCCCAAAACTACAAGCCGGGCTCAGGCTTTCGAAAAGTGGATGCAGTCGCCCATGCCAATGGTGACGCTCGTCAAGACATTCGACGTAACGCAGCTTGTGAGACTCAGCCGAAAGAAGAACCTGAAATTCAACATGCTTCTGTGCTGGTGCATTGCCAAGGCTGCCAGCACCATAGACGAGTTTTACCTGCTGCCCGAAAAGCCACTAACAGACAGTCAGACCATGGGGCTTGTACCCTTGTCAGCACAGTGCAAGCTTTACCGTTTCGACCGCATGGCCGTCAACGTGATTGTCGGCAACAAGGCGGGCGGCATCAGCACGTGCGACATTCCCTACTCCGACAGCCTGCAACAGTTTAGCACTGACTACGATGCCCTCACCCGGAAAGCTGCCGCCACATGTCAGGACATCACCGACGACGGTGCCATGATTGTTGGCACATCGGCCGTGACGGGCACCGAACTAAACTGCATCGTCAACCAGTACACCGGTATCTTCAACAACCCCTTCCTGGTCTGGGGACGTTACAAACGTCATTGGCTGCGAACCACCCTCAACGTGTCGTTCCAGTTCCACCACGCCCAGCTTGACGGTACCCACGCCGCATGCTTTCTGGAGGAACTGCAGAAAACCATCAAGGAAATGAGGAATAGCGCTTCGCTAAATGAAAAATGATAAATGATAAATGACGCTTTGATAAATGATAATTTGGAAATGAGAAATATGAACGGAAACGATACGAAAAGCCGACGGAGCCGAATCTACCGTGTAACAATGGTGGGAGGAGCAGTCAACGTGGTGTTGCTGCTCTTCAAGTTCGTGGCGGGCATTGTGGGAAACAGTGCTGCGATGCTGGCCGACGCCGTCCACTCGCTCAGCGACTTTGTGACCGACATCATTGTGATTCTCTTTGTCCGCATCAGCGACAAACCCAAGGACAAGTCGCACGACTACGGCCACGGAAAGTTCGAGACACTGGCCATGACCATCATCGGGCTGGCTCTGCTGGCGGTTGCCGTAGGCATACTCTACAGCGGCATAACCAAGATTGTAGCGTGGGCAGGCGGGCAACAGCTCAAAGCCCCCGGCTTGCTGGCTCTTTGGGCTGCCCTGCTGTCGGTGGTGCTGAAGGAGGCCGTTTTCCGCTATTCAATGGTTGAGGCACGGCGACTGCAATCACAGGCAGTAGAAGCCAATGCCTGGCACCACCGCAGCGACGCCCTCTCGTCGATAGGTACTGCCATAGGCATTGGCGGTGCCATCTTTCTTGGCCAGCGCTGGACTGTGCTCGACCCTGTGGCATCGGTCGTTGTCGGACTTTTCATCGTGAAAGTGTCTTTCGACCTTGTGCGGCGCGGCATTGGCGATCTGATGGAGCAGTCGCTTCCCGACGAGGTGGAAACCGAAATCCTGCAACTGGCTGCTTCTGTCGAGGGCGTTTCCAAGCCCCACGACCTGCGCACTCGCCGTTTGGGCAACCACTATGCCATTGAGCTGCACATACTCATGCCAGGCGACATCCCCCTGCGCGAGGCTCACGACAAGGCCTCAGAAGTG
>JAEEGL016696112.1_pt1 | contig 17830 bp, 19 predicted proteins | sample 9134231 | NCBI WGS metagenome assembly JAEEGL01 (sample SAMN16246548, study PRJNA631951) | gut metagenome | biome: gut microbiome; feature: rumen; material: fiber-attached | host: Bos | place: Iran: Karaj | collected 2018-10 | reverse complement strand
GCGTGCGCCGCAGATAGCCCAGCACCGCGCCGACCGCATAGAACAGCAGCGGCGCGTCCTCCTCGGAAAGGCCCAAAGCCTTTTCGCTCTGGCTGCCGAAATGCGCGCGGATGCAGTCGCTGCAGGCGCGCCGGGTGTACAGGTCCTGTCCCGCCGTTACGTAAAGGCCTTCCATGTATCCCGCCTGCTCGTGCAGCCAGGGATCTTCCTCCGAGGAGACGTTCACGAGCAGTTCCTTGGGCTGAATGCGGGTGAGCTGAGCCAGCAGCTGCTGCGCGCGGTCTTCTCCCTTCAGCTGGAGCGCGAAGAACTCGCCCGTGGAGATGTCGCACCAGGACAGCCCGAACCCTTCCTCCGCCTCATACAGCGCGGCGAGGAAATTGTTGTCCTTCTCGTTCAGGATAGCGTCGGACAGCACGGTGCCCGGCGTAATGACGCGGATGACGTCCCGCTCGACGAGCCCCTTGGAGAGCGCCGGATCCGTCAGCTGCTCCGCGATGGCGACCTTATAGCCCTTTTCCACGAGCCGCGCGACGTAATTTTCGTAGGCGTGGAACGGCACGCCGCACATGGGCGCCCGCTCCTCTTCCCCGCACTGCCGCCCCGTGAGCACGAGATCGAGCTCCTTCGCGGCGGTCTTGGCGTCGTCGAAGAACATCTCGTAGAAATCCCCGAGACGATAAAACAGGATGCAGTCCGGATACTGCTCCTTCGTCGCCAGATATTGCCGCATCATGGGTGATAGTGCCATACGTTTTCCTCAATATGTGCAGGGATATCCCTAAGTTATAAATCGATGATCTGTTGCGCAGGGCGCATCCCCGCACAAAAATCCCATTGCCAGAGTTCAGTCCAATTCGCCGTGCGCTTTTTCCACGATCGCCCGGACAGCTTCCACCGTTACGGCATTGGCAGGCTCATCCGAACGCTCAATTAGGAGCAGGTATTCGATGTTGCCCTTCGTGCCTTTCACCGGCGAGTGATCCAGCGAAAGCGCGGAAAATCCGCTCCCGGCGGCGTATTCCAGCACGTTTTCGATGACCTGCGCGTGGACCTTCGGGTCCTTCACGATGCCGTTCTTGCCCACCTGTTCGCGGCCCGCCTCGAACTGCGGCTTGATGAGGCACACCATGCGGGCGCCTTTTTCGAGCAGAGACGCGGCCGGCGGCAGGATGTGCTTCAGCGAGATGAACGATACGTCCGTGCACGCGAATCCCATGCGGTCCGCGAAATCCGAGGGCGCTGCATAGCGGAAGTTATACTTTTCCATGCAGACGACCCGATCGTCGCTGCGCAGCTTCCAGACGAGCTGATTCGTGCCGCTGTCCACCGCGTAGACCTTTGCCGCGCCGCGCTGCAGCAGGCAGTCCGTAAAGCCGCCGGTGGAAGAGCCGATGTCGATGCAAACAAGCCCGTTCACGTCCAGTCCGAAGCTGTCGAGCGCCCGCTCCAGCTTCAGGCCGCCTCTGGATACGTAGGGACAGTCGTCTCCGCGCACCTCGATGCGGGCGTCTTCGTCCACCAAGGCGCCGGCCTTGTCGCAGCGTTGTCCGTCCACGAACACGAGGCCCGCCATAATGACGCGCTTCGCCTTTTCCCTCGTCGGCGCCAGTCCCTTTTCCGTCAGCAGGACGTCAATTCTGTTCTTCAAGCCAATTCACCGCCGTTTCCGCCAGTTTATCCGGGGACAGCCCGTAGCGCTCTTTCAGTTGAGACACTTTGCCGTGCTCGATGAACTTATCCGGCCAGCCCATTACCTTGACCCGGCAGGAGGCCTGTTTTTCCGCCGCCAGCGCCGCAATCCGCGTGCCTGCGCCGCCGGCGGCGATGCCGTCTTCGAGCGTGATCACGTGGCGGTATTCCCGGAAGATCCCTTCCAGGAACGCCTCGTTCAGTGGCTTCAGCACGCGCAGGTTATAGACGGCGCATGCGATGCCCTTTTTCTCCAGCAGATCGCTGACCTGCAACGCATCTTCCACGCAGCTTCCGGCCGCAAGAATGCACAGATAGCGGCCTTCCCGCACGAGCTGGGGCCTGCCGCATCCCGCCGCGATGGCATGCTCGGACAGATTGGCCGACTTGCCCTTGGGATAGCGGATGGCGCAGGGGCTGTTCAGGGTCAGCGCGTAGTGCAGCATGGCGATGAGCTCGGGCCCGTCCTTGGGCGCGAGTATCGTCATGTTGGGCATGGAGCTAAGATATTCGATGTCGTAGATCCCCTGGTGCGTCTCGCCGTCCGGCCCCGTTACGCCGCTGCGGTCAAGCGCGAAGACGACGGGCAGATTCTGCAGGCAGACCTCCGTGATCACCTGATCGTACGCCCGCTGCAGGAACGTCGAATAGATAGCCACGACAGGCTTCAGTCCGCCGAGCGCAAGGCCCGCCGCGAACGATACGGCGTGCTGCTCCGCGATGCCGGCGTCGAATACACGCTCCGGATGTACCGCTTTCATGCGTGAAAGGCCGGTAGCGTCCGTCATGGCCGCCGTAATGGCCACGACGCGGTCATCCTCGCCTGCCTCGTCGAGCAGCGCCAGCCCGAACACGTCCGAATAGGTATCCTCGGTCTGGACTTCCGCGGATGTGGCCGTGGACGGGTCAAACGGACCGATGCCGTGAAACTTGCTGGGGTTCTTCTCCGCCGGCACGAAACCCTTGCCCTTCTTTGTAAGCACGTGTACGAGCACGGGACCGGAGGCGAGTTTCGCCGCCCGTAGCGCTTCCGTAAGCGCGTCGATGTCGTGACCGTCCACGGGGCCGTAGTACTTCAGGCCCATCTCCTCGAAGAGCACGCCGGGGACGATGGCATGTTTCACCTTGTCGCGCACGGCGGCGAGCCTTTTCTGCAGCCGCGGCATGCCGCTGGTCGCTTGCTTTACCCTTCCCTTGAACGCCAGGTACCCGGTGCTCGTCCGCGCCTTCTGCAGGTATCGGGAAAGCCCGCCCACGTTGCGGCTGATGGACATCTCGTTGTCGTTGAGCACGACGATCAGGCGCGTGTGTTCGGCTCCCGCGCTGTTCAGGCCTTCAAACGAAACGCCGCTTCCGAGGCTTCCGTCTCCGACGACCGCCACGCAGTGGTATGTCTCCCCGCGCAGATCCCGCGCCTTGGCGTATCCGAGCGCGGCAGAGATGGCCGACCCGCTGTGACCCGAATCAAACGCGTCGCTTTCGCTCTCCGAACGCTTGGGAAAGCCTGACAGGCCGTCCGCCTGGCGCAGCGTGCCCATGGCGTCCCAGCGTCCCGTCAGCAGCTTGTGCACGTAGGCCTGATGCCCCACGTCCCACAGCACGCGGTCCTTGTAGACGTCAAAGACGCGGTGCAGCGCCAGCGTAAGCTCCACCGCGCCCAGGTTGGACGCCAGATGGCCGCCGTTTGCCGACACGTCTTCGAGCAGCTTCTCGCGGATCTCCACGGCGAGGAGCTCCAGATCCCGGGTGCTCATGGCGGGGATGTCTTTGGATAAGATGTTTTCTTTATTTTTATAACTCATAGAACCATGCATCAGACGATCTCCGATTCGAGAAAATCGATGATGTCGTTAAATACTTCTGCTTCATCGTAATACTTGGCCATGGCGTCCCGGGCCTTTGCCAGATGGCTGAGCGCCTTCTCCTTGGAGCGCTCGAGGCCGTAAAGCGCCGGATAGGTGGCCTTGCCCTGCGCGGCGTCCACGTGGGTCTTCTTGCCCAGTTTCTTCTCGTCGCCGATCTCGTCGAGAATATCGTCCACGATCTGGAACGCGAGGCCGAGATGCTCTCCGTAGCAGCGCAGATCGGCCCGCATCGCCTCATCCGCGCCGCCCATGTACGCGCCGGCGAGGACGCAGCCGTTGATGAAGGCTGCCGTCTTGTTGGCGTGGATGAAGCTGAGCATCTCCTCGGAACAGGTCTTGCCCTCGTTTTCCACGTCCGCGATCTGGCCTGCCACCATGCCGCGCGCGCCCGTGCCCTTCGTGAGCACGAACATGGCCCGGGTCATGCGCTTGAGCCGCTCGGGATCGTCCAGATACAAGAGCATCTGCTTCGTCATGGCCTCGTAGGCGGACGAGAGAAGCCCGTCCCCGGCGAGGATGGCGATCGCTTCGCCGTAGACCTTGTGGTTCGTGAGCATGCCGCGGCGGTAATCGTCGTTGTCCATGGCAGGCAGGTCGTCGTGTATGAGCGAATACGTCTGAATGAACTCCGCCGAGCAGGCGAACGGCAGGACGAATTCTTCCCGCTCTCCTGCCAGGAGCGCCGCGGCGATCATCAGCACGGGCCGTATGCGCTTGCCGCCCGCCGTCAGGCTGTAGCGCATGGCTTCGTACAGCGTGATGCTCTTCTGATCGATGTCCGGTAGGAAATCCAGGATATGATCGTTTACGAGTTTGCGGAGTCTGTTGTATTCCGGGCTGTTCATGATGCGAAATCCTCCGTCTTGTCTTCCTGCGGTCTGTATATCTCGATCTTCTGCTTGGCGCTGTCGAGTATTTCGCGGCAGCGCTTGTATAACAGAATACTGTTATCGTAAACCTTAACGCTTTCCTCCAGCGAAAGTCTGCCGGAGCGAAGGCTTTCCGCCGCTTCTTCCAGGGCTTTCAGGGCTTGTTCGAAGCTCATGCCGGCTATGGCGCGTTCATCCATGTGTATTGACCTCCTCTATCGTTACGCGGACGCTTCCGTCCGCAAAGACGATCTCCGCCGTCTGTCCCGCGGATAGCGACGACGCCTGCGTGATCCAGCGATCCCCCTCGCGCACCATGGCGTAACCCTTGCGAAGGACGGCGCGGGGATCGGACAGATCCAGATCGCTCTTCAGCAGGGCCAGTGCGCTCTCCGCATCCGCAAGGCGCCGCTGCATAGCCGCCAAAGACGCGTCCTTCAGCCGCTCCAGGCGAAGGCTTTGCGTTTCGAGGCCGCTTTGCAGGTATCCGTACAGCCGCTGCGGGCTGTAGAGCTGCAGCGTGTCCAGAAGCGGGCCCATGTGCGGCACGGCCAGTTCGGCCGCAGCCGTCGGGGTGGCGCCCCGCAGGTCCGCCGCCATGTCCGCGATGGTGAAGTCCACCTCGTGCCCCACGGCCGAGACCACGGGGATGCGGGAATCGTAGATGGCTCTGGCCACGATCTCCTCGTTGAAGCACCACAGATCCTCCGCGGATCCGCCGCCGCGCCCCGCGATGATCAGATCCAGCTCCGGAAAGCGCCGGTTGAGATCCGCCAGGCCTTCCGCGATGCTCTTCGCCGCGTCCGGCCCCTGCACGAGGCAGGGATAGACCAGCACGTTCACGAGGGGATTGCGGCGCTTTACCGTCGTAATGATGTCGTGGACCGCCGCTCCCGTCGGCGACGTCAGGACGCCTATGCGCCGGGGAAACGCCGGCAGAGGGCGCTTATGCGCCTCGTCGAACAGGCCTTCCGCCGCGAGCTTTTTCTTCAGGTTTTCAAACGCCTGCTTCAGCGAACCTTCCCCTTTGGCGTCCAGATCGCGTACGTAGACCGAATAGCTGCCGCCCCGCTCGTACACCGAAACGGAGCCGTACAGCACGACTTCCATGCCTTCCGAGATCTCAAAGCGCAGCGTCTGCACGCGCTCCCGCGGCAGAAAGCACCGCACGGTCGAAGCGTCGTCCTTCAGGGAAAAGTACCAGTGACCCGACGAATGCTTCGTCAGCCCGGAGATCTCTCCGGCCACGGAAATGTTCATCAGGATGGGGTCCGTCGCCAGGATCCTCTTGATGTAGCTGTTCAGCTGGGATACGGATACGGGTTTCAGCGGCATAACGAGCCTCCCGCCAGGGCGATGCCCACCGCGTTGTCGCTGCACAGATCCTTTCGCCCGAAGACGTAGCCGTAGGGTTCGCAATACCGGCGCAGGAATGCGCTGCAGGCGACGCCGCCCGTCACGAGTACGCGTCTGGCGCCCGTCTGGCGTTTTGCCTCTTCGGTGATCCGCACGAAGCTTTCCGCGATCCTGTCCATGATCCAGTAGGCGGCTTCTTCCCGGCCCAGGCCGTTTTTAGCCGATTTCAGCTGGGTCTCCAGTCCGGACAGGTTCAGATACGTTTTGTTGCAGAAAACGCGGGAAATCGGCGATTTTCGGCCTTCTGGGGCAAAGGAAAGTGCCAGGTCGTCCATGGCTTTGCCGGCCGGGAACGGAAAGCCAAAGTCCACGCCCAGCCGGTCGAGCAGCTGTCCGTAGGAGATGTCCTTCGTGCCGCCGCAGACCTCGTAGGACAGCGCTCCGTCCGCAGTCCGCCTGCGCGCGACGAGCTCCAGCGTACCTCCGGACAGATGCGCGCACAGGAGCGCTTCCTCCTGCAGCAGCGCTTCGTTTCCGTAAGCGGCCGCAGCGATATGGCCCTCCTGGTGGGTCAGCCTGTAAAGCGGACAGCCTGCCTGCGCCGCGATGATACGGGCGGCGGACAGTCCCGCTGTAAAGACGGGCATGTACGAGCCTTCCTGCGGGCGCGGTTTTTCGGAGACGGCTGCGCAGACGAGTTCCCCGTCTCTGTCTTTCAGAACTTCCTCCAGCAGACCGGGCAGGTTCTGCCAGTGCTGAAACAGGGCGTCCGATTGCCGAAGGCCCTTTTCGCCCGGCTTCACGGACAGCAAAACGCGGAGGTCCTTCAGGATCTCCCCCGTTTCCGCGTCCGTGAGGGCTGCGGAGGTCGTATAATTGCTGGTGTCGATCCCCAGGGAAAGCTTACGCATCGGCCTTGCCGGCGCCCTCTTTTTCTTCCGCTGCGCCGCAGCGGGCGATCCTGCCCAGCACGCCGTTGACGAAGCGGCCGGATTCTTCGCTGCCGTAGGTCTTGGCCAGGTTCACCGCCTCGTTGATGGCGACGCCTTCCGGCACGGGCTCCGCGAGGAAGCGGCTTTCCGCGATCGCCAGCCGCAGCACGGCCAGGTCGACCTTCGCCATGCGCTCCAGATGCCAGTGCTCGGCGCCTTCTTCGATCAGGGCGTCGATCTGCTCCGCGTTGTCCGCGTAGGCATCGTAGACGGCTTCAACGTACTTCTTTTGATTTTTTGCCGGATAATCCTCCAGGAAGGCGTTCTTGCACTCCGGGGAGAAGTCCTTCTTCGCTTCCATGGAAAACAGCATCTGCATCAGCAGCGCTCTGGCATCTTTTCTGGTCATGGCGTATCCTTTCTTTCGGCTGCGGGGAAGGAAACGCCCATCACGTGGATGTTCACCTGATGCACCTTTTCCTCCGTCAGTTCCTCCAGCTTGTTCTTCACGTTCTCCTGGATGTTCCAGGCTGTCTGCGGTATTTTCGCGCCGTAGGCCACGTTGAGGTAGACGTCCACCACGAGGCCCTGCTTGGTCTCCTGGAAGCGTATGCCCCTCACGCCGTCCTTGTCCTTTCCGATGGACTGTATGCCGGATTCCGCGGCCAGTTCCGCCGCGCCTTCGGTGCGCAGCACAGCGTTCATGGCGCATACGGCCACGATCTCCAAGGGCAATCTGTCTCTTCCAATGTAGTCGTCCATGGCGCTCCTTAACACGATAAAATACCAAATTACATTATAGCAAAAAGGAGGCGCTTCTTCAACGAAACGCCTCCGGAATTATTCCTAAAACTTAATACCCTCGGAGATACTGATCCTTATACACGAGGAACGTGTTGTAGTCCTCCGCAAAGTTGTGCGCACCCGTGCCGTCCGGCTTCAGCACATAATAATAGTATTGCGTGTCGGCAGGCTCGATGACCGCTTCCAGCGCCGCCTTTCCCATCGAGCAGATCGGTCCGACGGGAAGCCCGGCGATCTGATAGGTGTTGTATGGCGATTCCACTTCCAGATCCGCGTACGTCACCCGGTCCTTCCATTCGCCCATGGCGTAGAGCACCGTGGCGTCGATCTCCAGCCTCATGCCGGCATCGATGCGGTTGTAGATGACGGAGGCGATCAGCGGGCGGTCTTCCGCGACCTTGGATTCGCGCTCGATGAGCGAGGCAGCCGCCACGAGCTCGGGGATCGTCAGCCCATTCACGAGCTCCGTTCCCTGCGCCTCGCTGGCCGCTTCCCACAGCGGCGTGAACACCTCGTCGAACTGGTCGAGCATGCGCTGCACGATCTGCTTGGGCGTGGCGCCCAGATAGACCTCGTAGGTCTCCGGGAACAGGAAGCCCTCCAGCCGGTTGGCTTCGGCGGGCACCGTGCCGGTAGGCTCATCCTTCGCTTCGACATCCTTCAGGAACCAGTAGTCCCAGTCCCGCGCGCAGGCGTCGTAGAACTCGTCCACGCTGGCGATCATGCCGTCTTCCACGAGTTTTTCGGCAGTCTGCACGATGGTGTAACCTTCGGGAATGGTGAACCGCACGGTTTCGTTATGGCCGTCCTGCAGGATCTTCATGATCTCTTCCGTGGACATGGACGGCGACAGATGATAGTCGCCCGCCTGAAACGATCCGTCCAGTTCGTTCAGCCGCGCCTTCAGTTTGAACCGCTTGGCGTCTTCGATGATGCCGCTCTCCTCCAGGATCTGCGCGATCCTGGTCGTGGAAGCGCCCGACGGGATATTGATCGAATAGCGCTCCGTGGTCAGGGGATCGAACACGGCGTTGTATTCCTTGTATTCCACGTAGACTTTGCTGGCCAGGATGTACGCCAGCGCGAAGATGATGAGCAGGATCAGCACGAACAGGCCGAATCCGCCTCTCTTCTTTTTTTCTTTTGCTCTTGCCATAAGAAACCTCTTTTTTGCTTGTATTTACTCGCTCATTGTATCACAGACCGGCAGCAAAGACCAGTCCCCCGGGATCCAGTTGGATGCCAGCCTGTTCCATTTCGCCGGAAAACCCGTTTTTTGAAACGTCACGTTACAAAAAACGTGAAAGAACGCGGAAAAAAAAGATTAGACATTTCATTCTGCGTGCAAAACCCTCGTTTTGAAACGCCGCGTTTCTATTATGACGCAAAACCATACCATCGAAATGACCTTACGTTTCCGGTGAATTAAAACCATATTTGAAACGCCGCGTTTCTATTATGACCCAAAACCATACCATCGAAATGTCCTTACGGTTCTGGTGAATTTAAAATCATATTTGTAACGCCGCGTTTCAGAGCCATCGGTAATTGGACTTTGACAATATTTCACATATTTGTTGACATGGCATTATTTACCATCTATAATGGTACATCATAGCATAAATGATATTTTATGGCATTCAAAATTGTGGGGTTACTTTGAGATCTTTTATAAGCACAGCGCAGGAAGAACTGGACCGCTATAAGTCCCTGCAGGCCATCGCTGAAAAGAAAGCCGCTTTCCGGCATTCCGGAAAACTCGTCCAAAGGAGGAACAGCGACGGTTCCGTACGCTTCTATCTGCAGACGAATGAAATTGATGAAGAAGGCAAAAGACACACCAGAACGCGCCCTTTCAGAAAGGATGAAGCCGATCTTTGCGTGGATCTGTTGGCTCATCAGGCTGCCAAGAAGTGTCTTCCCCAACTTCGCGCCTTTACCCGGGCATTGCAGAAGACAATTTCCGCATACAGGCCGCTGGATGTGCAGTCGCTCAGCCGGCTCATCCCTCGGGGGCATAACATTGAAGAATTCCTTCAGTACGCGGAGATTCATAACGCCGGTTCCGACCTGAAGATCCAATGGAAAGAACTTGTACCAGCCGGAGACACGTATCGTCCCGAAGAACTGCGTCACGAATTCCGCAATCATAAAGTGCGCACGCGCATCGAATACATGATCTGCAGCCGCCTGGAGATGTACGATCTCACCTTTATGTACGAGGTGACCCTGACGATAAACGGGATCGATTATCATCCGGACTTTGCGATCCTCAGGCCCGATGGCAGCATCGTATTCTGGGAACACTGCGGATTGATGCATAAGTCAAACTATGTGAATATGCATTTCAGTAAGCTGCGCGCCTATTGGGATGCCGGTCTGCGCCAGGGGATCAACCTCATATGCACCTATGAAGGCGACGGCATCCGCGAAATAACGACCGAAGAGATCGACAGGATCATTCGAACGTTCATCCTGACCTCCCCTACCTCCGGCGTCTGAGCCGCCCATAAGCCAGATCCAGCGCGAATGCTATGGCAAGCGAAAAAGCAACCGTCAGGGCATACAGTAGCAGATAGTAAGCGGGCAGATATGTAAAGCGGGCCACGAGCCTTCTGTTAACGGACCGGATGACTGCCGGATGGCATAGATACGCACGATAACTGTGCGTGCCGATCCACGTTCCGACATTCCGGATAAGGCGGCCCTTTCCCAGAAACATAGTTATTCCCTGCAGGCAGACCATCATCGCCAGTACAGCCAGCGCGTAAGGCAGACGCTGCAGCCCCGTCTGGTTGAAAGAAACTGCATTATTCTCCTGTATGAACCGCAGATCCGCACGCATGACCCAGGCTATCGCGGCGACAGAGATGATAAGGCAGAGCAGAAACGCCTTTTTTGCAAACGCGCAGAAGCGTTTATAGGCGTTGCCTGCCCACGCCCCTGCAGTGAAATACAGCATCCAGGAAAGGAAGATCTGCGTCTGATGACGGAATATGAACGCCGCAGCCGCGCTTTCCCGCATGGCGCCTGCCTTCGCCAGAAAGATGAGCCAGACGATGCCGGCCGCCATCCAGGTCAGCCATCCGGCGGCCGGATGTCTGGACGTGCGTATTCTCCTGATGAGCTTCAGAAGCAGCGGAGCGAGGATCACGAATTGGAGGATCATAGGAACATACCAGAGATGGTACTCCGCGCCACCGCGCAGGAGCAGCCCGGGAAGCGCTTCCACGCCCATCCCCTCCTCGGCGCTACATACATACCAGGCTGACCAGAGAACGTATGGAACGACAAGTTGCCAGGCCCTTCTGCGGTAATAATCGGATGTGTTATACTTGCTGAATGCCTTTCTGGAAAGCATCAGGCCGAAAAGAAAGACGAACATCGGCACGGCAAAGCGTACGAGTTCAAAGCACAGAGCGATAAGCGCCATCGAACGGGGCCCGAGGTTCGGCCGTCTTGCCCATGCGCCTAAAATATGCTGTGCGACAACGCCAAGGAATGCCAGACTGCGCAGCATGTCCGGTTCTGCCAGCCGGTCGGAACTCTTCGTATTCGGTTTTGATGCAGCCTTTAGATTTGCCATAGTAAAAAAACAGATCGGCAGGTTCTGTTCACTCAAAGACAAAGTTGGCTCAATTATATTGGTATATCGTCCAAGTCGTTATAATACCCTTAAAAACAACTTTTGAAACGCCGTGTTTCTATAATGCCCTATGATCGACTGATGGAAACTAGAATCTGTTTCAATAGTTCAAAGGTACGTCACTATTGACACGCCGCGTTTCAAAAGCGCTTGTTTGAGCCGACCCGCATAAATATCAGGAGGGCCTATGCACATTGATTACTTAAATCTGCCGTATATAATCAGCCAAGCTTGCCTATTCAAAAATCGACGATTTTCCTGATTTTGAAACGCGGCGTTACAGGAATGCGTTCCGGCTGACCCGTTGAAACTTGAGCTCGTTTCATCTTTTGAAAATCAAGCCAGTTTTGACACGCCACATTTCGATAATGTCCTTTTATGGCATGCACACAATAACACTCCCCGGCATGGATCTTCACCTTTTTAAAGCAGGTTCTACAATTTCCGCACCATCCGGATGGAATCGGCGTAAGTACCGTCCGCGTACTTCATGTTGCGGGGCAGGCGGCCGACAGGTTCAAAACCGAGGGATTCATACAGGCTCATGGCGCGAGTATTTCCGGCGACGACTTCCAGCTCCGCCTGTTCGTAGCCCCACTCCTTCGCCAGGGCCAGGCCGCGCTCCATCAGCATCCGTCCCAGGCCGCGGCCGCAGAACGCCTGATAGAGCGCCACGGCCATCTCGCAGCGGTGAGCGTAGCGCCGGTACGGCCCCGCCGGCATCACCGCGCAGGTTCCGGCCAGCCGGCCTTCCGCTTCGGCCACGATCATGCAGGACTTTTCGGCATCCAGCCGGCTCTGCAGGAAAGCCTCTTCCTGCTCGACCGTCAGCCGAACCTCGTCCGGTTCACGGATCAGAAAGCGCGTCTCACCCGACGTTGCCTGCAGATACGCGATCATGTCTGCCGCGTCCGAAACGTCCGCGGAGCGAAGAACGACCGGCCGCCCGCTGCGGTCGATCGTTTCCAAGCGTTCTATCCTCATGCGGTCAGTCCTCCTGCAATCCTTCCTGATACAGCCGGTTCACCTTCTCCTGCGCCCAGGCCGCAATGTGCTTTTCGCGCAGGCGGTCGCGCTCGGCGAGGATGGCGAGCATCTCGTCGGCGAACGTCTGTGGGCTGACCCTCCCGGCTCTGCTCAAGAAAGCGATCATGCGCTCCGACGTGTAGGGCGTGTTCATCTGCTGCGCCGCAAGGGACGCGAATTCCGGCGGATACCCTTTGCGCACCATCAGGTCGTACAGTTTTTCGCTTCGTTCTTCCTTCATAAACGCTACTCGATGATCTTCAGCTGCGGCACGTTCTCGCGCAGATACGGCACGATCCGGCCTGCCCACTGCTTTTCGACGGACAGCATGAGCCCGCTGGCATCCCGGCTCAGGAAGCTGACGCTTTCCTGAAAGACGCGCACAAAAGCGACGTTGTCCCAGGCCAGCTTTACGATCTGCGAGCCTTCCTTGTTCAGCTCCACGCCGGTCTCGTCGATCGTAAGAACGGACGTGCGATCGTCGCTCATCATCCGTTTTTTGTACCGGTTCATGCCATAGAGCAGCGCCAGGCTGATCACCAGCATGACCGCCATGGCCGCCATGCACGCAGCCGACAGCGTATCCCCGGTCTGGCGGAAGAACAGCATGGCCCACAGAGCCGTCAGTACGCCGCTGGCGACAGCGCAGCACCCATAGGATCGGAACAGGTTTTCCAGCTTGCGCTCCGGCTTTCTGATCAGCCGCCTGTATTGCCCTGCGATGTTCACGACTTCCTTATAGAAAGCCTCGCTTCCCTTGTGATCGATGACGATCCTCATGCAAACACCTCGCTACTTCCGCAGATACGCGGACGAAACCGGAAACTCGAAATACGTGTCCGGATAGGGCTCGTCCTTCAGCGTGAAATGCCACCACTCGCAGTCGATGGGCTCGAAACCGGCATGCATCATCGCGTCCCGCAGCAGCATGCGGTTTTCGTACTGCTCGTCCGAAATGCCCCGGTAATCCGGGTGCGACTGCACGCTGAACAGATCGAACGGGCTGCCCATGTCGACTTCCTTGCCCGTCTTCATGTCCAGCAGCGTCAGGTCGACCGTACTGCCCCGGCTGTGGCTGGACTTGCTCGCCACGTAACCCTTGGAGAACAGCTCCTGTTTCTGCAGGCCCGGATAGAAATACGGTTTCATCCGCACGTCCGTGTCCTCGATGCCCCAGAGCACGAAATGGCGCACGGCGCCGGCCGGCCGGTAGGCGTCGAACACCTTCAGGCGGTAGCCCTTCACGTTCAGTTCGTTCGCGGCGGCCTTCAGCGCCCGCGCCGCTTCGATCGTGCAGAGGGCGACGGGTTCTTCATAGCAGTCAATGCGGTCTCCGATGAAGTTGTACGTGGAGTGATAGCGGATCTCCTGTACGATGCCCGGCACAAAGTCCGCGAGGACGACGAAGCCGGACGGATCCATCAGGATCTTCTTCTCTGTCTCTGTCATGGCCTACCTCAAAAACAGCGGGAAGCAATCCTGCCTCCCGCCATAAAATCAACTGCTCTTACGGTTTATCCGAGCCGAAAGATCATTCCTTGGCTCTGCCCAGATACTCGCCGCTGCGGGTATCGATCTGGATCATCTCGCCCTCTTCGATGAAGATGGGCACCTGGACGGACGCGCCGGTCTCGACGACCGCGTTCTTCGTGACGTTCGTCGCGGTGTCGCCCTTGACGCCCGGCTCGGTCTCGATGACCTTCAGGTTGACGAAGTTCGGCGCTTCCACGAGGAAAGGCTTCTCCTTGAAGAAGGAGACGGTAACTTCGTCGTTCTCACGGATGTACTTGATGGCGTCTTCGACGACGTCCTGCGTGAACGGGACCATGTCGAAGGTGTCCGGATCCATGAAGTAATAGAGATCGCCGTCGCTGTACGAATAGGTCATCCTCTTTCTGTCGATGTGAGCCTGCTAGAACTTGTCGCTCGGGTTGAACGCTTCCTCGCGGGTAGCCCCGGTGAGGATGTTTCTGTACTTCGTGCGCACGAAAGCTGCGCCCTTGCCGGGCTTGACGTGCTGGAACGAGATGACGACGTGGGGTTCGCCGTTGATCTCAAAAGTGATGCCGTTTCTGAAATCGCCTGCTGTGATCATGGGTGTAGGTCCTCCAAATCTATAAGCCTTAGATAATAATTAACTCTTTGGGAGCTGTTAACGTAAGATTTATTATACCATCTGCTTTGACAATGCACAAGTCTTCAATGCGCACGCCGAATTTTCCGGGCAGATAGATGCCGGGTTCGATGGACATGATCGTGTTTTCCAGGATCACCTTGTCGTACAGCGGCGAAAACCGCGGCGCTTCGTGGATCTCCAGGCCTGTCCCGTGACCCAGCCCATGGCCGAAATACGGGCCGTATCCGGCCTCGGCAATGATGTCCGCAGCGATCTTGTGGCACTCGTCGCCCTTCATCCCCGCGTGGATCTTCTCGCAGCAGGTCTGCTGCGCCAGGCGCACGGTCTCGTACACGCGCTTCATTTCCTCCGTCGCGTGGCCGATGGCCACCGTGCGGGTCATGTCCGCGTGATAGCCGCCCACCATGGTGCCGTAGTCCATCGTGACGAAATCGCCCTCTTCGATGAGCTTGCTTCCGGGCACGCCGTGGGGATAGCTGCTCTTGGCGCCGGACACGCAGATCGTGTCGAAGCTGATGCCCTCCCCGCCATGCGTGAGCATCCAATGCTCGAGTTCCACGGCCGCGGACCTCTCCGTGATGCCGGGCTTCAGGAAGTCCAGCATGTGCAGGAAGGCCTGCGCGGAGATCTCCTCCGCCTGGCGGGTCAGCTCCATCTCCTCTTCATCCTTGACCATGCGCAGCGTTTCGACCAGCCCCTCCACGGGGATGATCTCCTTGCCGGCCAGTTCCTTCGTGAAGTTCAGGTAATCGCTGAGGCTCAGATAGTCGCGCTCCACGCCGATCTTCGTGTACGGGCAGGCCTTCAGCAGATCGACGGGCCTTTCCGTGCCGCTCGTCTCGTAGAAGCTCAGCCAGGTGAGTTCCTGCGCCATCTCGCGGTAACGGAAGTCCGTCAGGATGGTCGCGCGGGTCTTCGTGACCCACAGCGTGCAGTCGTTGCCCTTCTTGCCCGTGAAGTAGGAGACGTTCTCCACGTGGGATACGTACAGGCCCTCGATGCCGGCACCGTCCAGCATGGCCTGCAGCCTTTCTATTCTCTGTTCGTACTTACTTTTCAAAGCGCACCGCCTCTCCCAGGATGCCGTAGATCTCCGACACGACCTGTGTGTATGCCATTTCCGCCGCGAAATACTGCGCCGCCAGCGGGTCGGAAGCGACGACGGCGTACAGCTGCTGTACCTGCTGCATCATGTCGTCGGGAGCCTTGCCGCCGTTCAGCATCATCTGCGTCTGGACTTCCATGTTCTTCTCCTGGAAGTCGTTCACCATCTTGGCCAAGGACGGCTCTGCGTCCACCTTGGCTTTCGCGGCCACATAATTCTTGTACTGGTCCGTCTCCTTCAGCGATCTGGCCAGATCGTGCGCGAGATCGTATACGTTGTTCATCCGTTAAACCTCCATGAATACCGGAATGATGACGGGGCTACGCTCCGTCTTTTCATAAATAAAGTTGCGCAGGCGCGCCTTGCAGATGTCCGCGATGGCGGAGACGTCCTTCCGGCCGTTCTTTTCACAGAACATCAGCTCTTCCTCCACGGCCGTGCGGGCCTCCTCCAGCAGATCGCCCTGCTCCTTCACATAGACGAAGCCCTTGGAAACGAGCTTGGGACCCGCCAGCAGCCTGCCGCCTTCGAAGACGGCCGAGATGACGATGAGCCCCGCCTCGGACAGGTAGCGCCGCTCGTTCAGAACGGAACTGCCCACGTCGCCGATGCCCAGGCCGTCCACCATCACGGCGCCGGCCGGCACGGTCTCCTTCGCCTTCTTCGCTTTGCCGCGGGTCAGCTCGAACACGTCGCCGTTGCTGCCCAGCAGGATGCGGGAGCGGTCCCGGCCGAGGCTTTCCGCGATGTGCGCGTGAGCCGCCAGGTGCTTCATCTCGCCGTGCACCGGCATGAAGTACTCCGGCCGCAGCAGCGTGTGGATGAGCTTGAGCTCTTCGCTGGACGCGTGACCCGACACGTGCGTTTCGGCAATGTCGTTGTAGATGACCTCCGCGCCCTTTTCCATGAGGGCGTTCACGACGTTCGATACCATCTTCTCGTTGCCGGGCACCGCCGTAGACGAGAGGATGACCATGTCGTTAGGCCGGATCTGCACCTGCCGGTGCGTGCTGCTCGCCATGCGGGCCAGCGCGCTCATGGGCTCGCCCTGGCTGCCCGTCGTGATGATGACGAGCTTGTCGTCAGGGATGCCCTTGATCTTGTTGATGTCCACGAGCGTATTCGCAGGGATCTCCAGGTAGCCGAGGTCTTCAGCAATGCTGACCATGTTCTCCATGCTGCGGCCGGAAACGGCGACCTTGCGTCCGTTGACCGCGGCCATGTCGATGATCTTCTGCACCCGGTGCACGTTCGAGCTGAACGTCGCGACGATGATGCGCTTTTTCGTGGAGGCGAAGATGGTCTTCAGCGATTCCCCGACCACCTTCTCCGAAGGCGTATAGCCCTTGCGGCCCGCGTTCGTGCTGTCCGCCATCAGGAGCAGGATGCCCTCATCCCCGAGCGCGGCGAGGCGCGACAGGTCGATGGGCTCTCCGTCCACCGGCGTATAGTCGATCTTGAAGTCTCCGGTATGGAAGACCTTGCCGACCGGCGTATCGATGCAGAACGCCAGCGAGTCGGCCACGCTGTGGGTCGTGTGGATGGCCTCGACGGAGAACACGCCGAGCTTCAGAACGTCTCCCGGCACGATCTCGTGCAGGTCCGCGTCCACCTGATACTCTCTCAGTTTATTTTTGATGAAGCCTATGGTCAGCCTGGTGCCGTAGATGGGCACGTTCAGGGACTGCAGCAGGTACGGCACGGCGCCGATGTGGTCCTCGTGCGCATGGGTGATGACCACGCCGCGGATCTTCTCGCTGTTCTCGATGAGATACGAAAAGTCCGGGATGACCACGTCGATCCCCAGCATCTCGTCACCGGGGAAAGCCATGCCGCAGTCGATGACCATCATGTCGGAGCCGTACTCGAGCACGGTGAGATTCTTGCCGATCTCGTGCAGGCCCCCGATGGGGATGACCCGCAGCTTCCTGCTCTTGTAGACCTTAGGCCTGATTTTGGTTGTCATTATAAGCGTTATCCTTTTACTACGATATTGACGAGTTTTCCGGGTACCGCGATGACCTTGACGACCGTCTTGCCTTCCGTGAGGGCTTTGACGCTGTCCATGGCAAGCGCGCACTCCTGCAGCTGCTCGCGGGAAAGCCCTGCCGGCACGTCGGCGCGTTCCTTCACCTTGCCGTTGATCTGGATGACGACTTCAACGGTGTCCTTCACGAGCATGGATTCGTCGCAGGCGGGCCAGGCAGCGCTGTAAACGAGGCCTTCCTTGCCGAGGCCTTCCCACATCTCTTCGGCGATGTGCGGCGCGAACGGCGCAAGCATCAGCACGAGCTTTTCGGTGGCGTCGGCCATGAGGCCGAGGTTGACGTCGTCGAGCTCTTTATAGCGGTACATCTCGTTGACGAGCTCCATGATGGCGGCGAGCGCCGTGTTGAAG
>JAEEGL016660868.1_pt1 | contig 17830 bp, 18 predicted proteins | sample 9134231 | NCBI WGS metagenome assembly JAEEGL01 (sample SAMN16246548, study PRJNA631951) | gut metagenome | biome: gut microbiome; feature: rumen; material: fiber-attached | host: Bos | place: Iran: Karaj | collected 2018-10 | reverse complement strand
ACGATTACGCTCTCTTTACGAGACCGGAACGAAGGCAGCGTGTGCAGACCTTCATTGTCTTGGGGGTGCCGTCAACAACGACCTTTACGCTGTGAACGTTGGGCTGCTGCTGTGAGAGGGCACGACGAGAGATCTGTGAACGTGTGATTCTTATCTTTCTACCAAAAAATGTGTCCTTCTGACAAACTTCGCACTTAGCCATTCGGATACACCTCCTTCTTTAACTTCTTAAAACGCAAGAGAGAGTTTACCACACAAAATACGCATTTGCAACAAGTAATTTAATCCGAGAAAACCCTTCTTACAGACACGATCCTGGAGGCCATTGTACTGTCGGCCGTAAACTCGATCAGCCTTATCGTAGTGCCCGCCTCCGACCGCATAAGAAGCGTTCCCGTATCAGTACAAAGCGCAGCTTCATACTGGTTATTACCTGTCGACAGGAAGACAAGGTCTCCCGGGATTATCGACTCGATCATAAGGTCTCCCGTTACCGCATCATACTCCAAAGGCACGGACGTTCCTGCCTCCATCTGCCCCTCAAGGGTTCTCGGAAGCTCGATGCCGTTAACGCTTGAGCATACGTAGATCAGGCCGTTTATGGATATTCCCTGCTTGGTTATTCCGTTCTCATAATATGTGGCGTTGACCAGGGACAAAGCGGAGCTGACAAAGTATCGGCTCGATACGACCTCTATCTGGCCTCTCGGGGCGATCTCGATTACACCGGAAGATCCGATCCATCCGGTATCTCCGCCTGGCAATGATACCTGGTAAACGCCGTCACGCTTAACGTCTGCGTAAAGGACAGTGTTCATCATGACCTGCGTGATCAATGTACCCTGGCTTGCGTGCGTCATTACATTCTTGCTTGTATCTGAGATTACGAGCATGTACTCGTGAAGGTCGGGCTCTACGGAAGATGTGTCGTCCGTAAGGTCCGCACTCCTTACATAACCCTCGATGCCATCCGAGGTTCTTATCTTGGTATAATCCCCGTCCTCCTCTATGACCTTCAGGGGCTCGTTATAAAGCACCTGCGTGATTCTTCTTGAGGTGTTGTCGGGGCGGGACAGCACGTTAGTCGACGACACTATTACTACACGGTACGTCTCGTCGTACATGAGGTTTACTTCCCTCTCAACGAAAAGCTCAATGTTCGTTCCTCGGAACAACTCGGGCAGCGTCTTCGGGAGTATATAGAATACTGATGTAATTATTAATATAGTAACGAGTATGGCTGCGATGAATCTGAGCAGCATGTGTCTTCCCTTGGTAGCGACTGTGGCATCGCGCTTACCAAGTCCCCACATATCGTACATATCCTCGGTACGGCCGTAATCGCCTGAAAGATCTGCAGCATCATTAAGGAAGGATGCTGCATCTTCAACATGCCTTATACCCTTATCCTTTATGGCTCCGTCTTTATTGACGTTCTTCTTAGATTCCGGCTTCTCAGACTTCTTCATCGCATAAAAGCATGCAGACGGCTGCAGCGTAATCCTTTTCGTGAGTGATGGAGACGGAAGTTGAGGTTACGTGTAAAGCCTCAGCTTTTGCAAGTGCAGTGCCGTGAAGCTTAAGCTCGGGGGCGCCGCTTTCTGTAGTTACAATCTCGATGTCCTGAAGACCGACGCCTTCAGCCATGATGCCGGTGCCGAGTGCCTTCGCGACAGCTTCCTTAGCCGCGAACCTTCCCGCGAAGATCTCGATGCGGCGTGCTTCAGCATTGTGAGAAAGCGCATACTCCCTCTCATCTTCGGTATAACACTTGTCTATGAAAGAAGCTCGCTTGCTCATAGTCTCGGCGATCCTCGGGATGTAAACGGCATCGATGCCGCTTCTAACCTTCATCTTATAAAGTTCCCGCGGTCCTGAGCTTTCCCGCGATCCTCTCATCAGAATCGGAGACGAGCACCTCAAGCGGCGATGTGGAGACAATTACAGTGCTCCTTCCTGCCGCAAGTCTTGCCTCGAGAAGATTATGTAAAGCCGTGGCGATCCTGCTTACACGGGTTACCTCGGCAGCGTAGTCGTCGATTATAACGAGGTCGTAGTCCTTAAGCTCGTCGATGTCGTCGTACTTAAATGACTCCAGGCGATCCGCCTTAACGTAGTAAGCAGAAAGTCCCTGGAGGATGGCGTACTTACACGCAACGACGGAAAGGTACGTCTTGCCCGTCTGAGGCGCGCCCGAAAGCAGCATGAGCTTCTTCTCGGACGAACCTTCCATGAGGCTTCTTAAGCCCTTAAACATGCGGTTACGGTCACTGTTATAGCTTATGTCAAATCCCTTGATGTCGTATGTCTGGAAATCCTTAAGGCCGGACTCGTCGAACACCTCGGTAAGAGCGTCCTTCATGCAGGAAGTGCAGATAACGCGTCTGCCGTCCTTCGTGGTAACAAAACCCGTGTCATTGCACTTATCGCAGACAACGAAGGCTTGGGTAAAGTTCGCAGGGATCTTATGCTCCTTTATGAAATCCTCGCGCTCTTTAATAAGGTTTTCTTCTCTTTTATTAAGAAGGGGCACCGGCTCCTTATCGTTCTCAATGGAACAGATCATGCGAGCGGTCCTTACATCGATCAGGTCGTTGTCGATCTTGCGAAGACCGGGGAATTTCCTGTAGAGGGCATCCCTTTTGTCATCGGACTCCATCTCCTTAAGATTCTTAAGGCGCGCGAGGCGCTCGTTAACAGCATCGATTATGGTCTTCATGCATTACCTCACGAGAACATATCAAGGATAGAATCGTGTACCGGTTCTTCCTTCTGCTCTGAAGGCTGCTCGGGAGTGGTCTCCTCCGCCTTCTTCTCTTCCTTCTTAGGCTCTGCCTTGGCTGCCGTTATGCCAGCCTCCTTACCGCTTCTTCTTACATTGGTCCTGCCGCGGCTTCTTGAAGCCTTGGCCTTATTCTCTTCGTGGCGCTCGTTCTCGTAAACCATCGCCTTATCTATCGTCATTACGCCTGCATCGAACCACTCCTTGAGCTTGTTCTCCACATCGTAAGTTAAGATCTTGCCCTTGTACTCGAGCTTCCTTATAGCGAACTCGACGATATCCTCGTCGGCATTATAGACATCAACCCACCTGTTGATGCGCTCGTAATCCGTCTCCTTAAGATGGATCCTTAAGAACTTGGCTGTCTTATTGGCAACATTCGTGCGTCTGTCACGGTGCTTGTAGTACTCCGAGAGGGCTTCCTTCTTCGTCCATCCCTTCTCGTACCAAAGCTTCGCGAGGTCGTACATCTTGGCTACGATATACTGCTGCTTAAGCTCCTTCCCCTCATCGAAAAGCGCATACACAACATCCCCTTCGAAGTGATACTCGTAGAGGCACTTGTCTATGAGCCTGTAGAAGGTATAAGGCATGTAGCCCTGATAGAAAGTCTTCTGGATTGATGTCGCGAGAAGATTACGCTTCTTCTCATCGCTCTTCATTACGGGAACACCGTCAGAATCAAGGCCGGACTTGATGTAGTCCTCTACCTCGACCATCTTGATATCGACGGGTTCGTACTTATCGCCTTCCTTGCTCACAAGAACTCCCGCAGCAACAAGCTCTGCGAGTGCCGTCTTAACGTCAGCTTCGGGAATTACGCCGTAGGCTAATGCATCTTTAAGCGTGAAAGGACCACCCTTATGCGTCATATGCGTCCAAAGGTAGATGCTGATCGCATCTTTCCCGAGCATAGGCATATACCGGGCAATAAAGATATCCGGGATTAAAGTCTCAGAGATTAGAAATTCCTTACGCATATCAAGCGGGCTGATCCGGCGGAGCAACCTCGTAAGCTTCGCCGTTGGGATCAACATTGGGATCAACATTAGGATCCACGTTAGGATCTACGTTCGGGTCCGGATTCGGGTTGTTAGGATCAACCTCAGTCTCGACAGGGCCTTCAACGACGCCGGTAAGAGCGCCGGTAGTCGTATCGAGTGTAGCCTGAGTTCCGTCGGGATTAAGAGTACCGACTTCGATCTGGGCTGAGATAGTCGAATAATAAGACGTAGGAAGTTCTACGCGGTTGATCTCGTTGCCGTCGGAATCGTACCAGATCTGGTAGGAAGCAGCTGTAACACCGTCATGAGCGCCTCTGATCTGGTTTGTCTCACCTACGGGAAGCTCGCCGTTAGCGATATACTGAACTCCTGCAGGGTTTGTGGAAACAGTCTCACCCTCGAAAAGGATATACTGTCCGTCCGGCAGCTGATGACCGTAAATGCATACGGTGATCTTGGATGTATCGGGATCCCAGTAAGCTGTGATGGCAATGGGATACTCGGAAGAATTTCTGAAAGAGAAGTCCTGGTTACCCCAGTCAACTGCAGCATCAGTACCTACTGTAGCGTAGGAAGAAGGCCACATGTGGGGATGTCTCTCGATAACCTCGAGGTCGGACTTGATTACGGACTGGTAGATCATGGAGCTTACCTGGCAGATACCGCCGCCATAAGCCTGAGCTGACTGTCCGTTCTCGATAACACCTGCTACAGCATAGCCTGTGGACTCGTTTCTGGGTCCTACAAACTCGTTGAAGGAGAACGACTCACCGGGCTGCAAAACGAGGCCGTTGATCTTCTCGCAAGTGATGGAGATATTGTGATTTCTGTTAGCGTTAGATGTTGTTGTGGAAGAGGATGATGCGATGAGACCGAACTCATTCTGGATCATCTCTGTAGTAAGAGAAGGCTCTGTAACCTGAGCTACTACGGTAACTACGCCCTCGTAAACGCCGCTCTCGAGAAGTGAAGTAACGTCTGTTACGGCTTCGTCGAGATTGATCTCGTATCCTCTGCTTGAATTCGTATACTCGAAGACGCAAGCCTCGGGATCAAAGCCTGTGATAACTGCATCCTGAGCCACAGAAGTGGAGCCTGCAAGAGCGCTTGTAACGATCTGGCCTACAGCCTCTGTGGAAAGTGTATATGCGGAGTTGTACTCCATGGGGTTGTTACGGAGAGCCATGCGCTGGTTGTAAATGTCAACAAGAGCCTGGTCATCTTCGTCACCTGTAAGTCTTAGGTAGTTGTAAGCCGTGTCGACTACGCTGTCCAATGTTGATGTCAAAGGAAGTGAGGACAGATCGAGGGGATAAACGACGCCGTCCAAGTCGAGGCTGATATCAAGTGTGGGCTCAGCGGGCTGGTTAGGACGAAGAGTAGCCAATGCCTCATCTCTTGTCATGCCGCTTACGTTAGTGCCGTTGATGATGATACCGTCGATGAATGTATCTGTGGAAAGCATCTCGCGGAGGGTCTTCGCGGATACCTTATCTGTTGTTCCGTCTGCAAGAACGATCTCATACTTGGGGTCAAAGAAGCCTGTGCTGTACATGTAGTAGCCTGCACCGCCTGCGATAGCGAGCAAAAGAACAACGATAACTGCAACTGCAGCACCGGAATTCTTCTTTTTCTTTCTCTTAGGTGCAGGTGTGGAGGTAGAAGGCTTCCTTGCAGTAGAAGTCTTTGCCTTGCCCTTAGCGTTTACTCTTACAGGAGCATTGCCCATATTAAGGTGTGTAGGCCTCATGTTCCCGCTTCCGGTACTTTTGTTCATTCTAACCCCTCTTTTTTCCCCAAAAAAGTTTTACAACTTAATATACTTAACCCCTCGGAAAGTTTCAAGATTATTCTTTATAAATATATATGGTAATTTGGTAATTAATTTTGTAACATTAGCCGATATGATACAATTAAGTGGATTATGTCACGATGTGGCTAATATCGTCATGGGGAGAAAATGAGCAAGAACAAAGTAACATTTACGCATATCATGAAGATCGTTTTCTTGTGCGGCCTCGTGGTGATGGTTAATTTCGCGTACGTTACGAGCTTCTTCGTAATGTTCGGTTCCCAGATGGAGAACGTACAGTCAGGCGTTAATAACTACGATGCTTACGTAGCTTTGATGCCGATCATCGGCTTTTCGAGTTTTGTGCTCGCAGACTTCCTGCAGATGGCCCGCTTCTTCCGTAAGAAGAACGTCGAAGTCGTAGCAGACTCCCTTAAGTTCAGCTTTATCCAGACCCTTATCACGCTTTCCGCGAAGGACCTTACAGAGCAGCGTGCCTTCCCTCGAAGCGTTATCCTTATTTCCTTCCTCGTGCTCATCATCTACATCTTCACATGGCAGATGATCTGTATGGCGATAAGTAAGCGCGTGTACGAGACAGGAAGCCTCGTTATCATCGGTTCCAACATCGCTACCATGAACCAGGTTAAGGCCAAGATCTCACCTTCCTTGAAATCAGTTGACCTCGATTTCTCCCGCCTTGTCCGTTACTCGGATAAGCGAGCCGTAAAGGCTGTAATCAGAAGTAATGTAGAGATCTTCCTGTGCCCGGATGTGCCCGAGGACGTTAAGTCCGACATCATCCTCGCATGCGCCAAGTACGACACCGTCGTTTACGTAGTGCCGCAGTTCTACGAGATCTCCCTTTATAAGTCCCGTATCATCTACCTTAACGACCTCATGGTAATGCTCATGGACAGAATGGGACTTACTTTCGAGCAGAGACTCTTTAAGAGAACTCTCGATATCATTGTTTCCATCATCGCTCTCGTTATATCCGCGCCCGTGCTTCTTATCTGCGCCCTTCTTATCAAGGCAGAGGACGGCGGCCCGGTATTCTTCAAGCAGGAGCGTCTTACTATCAACAACAAGCCTTACTTTATCTATAAGCTTCGTACCATGAGAGTTGATGCGGAGACCGCCACAGGTGCCGTAATCTCAGGTAAGAACGATCCCCGTGTTACCAGGATCGGACGTTTCCTACGCCGCTCCAAGATCGACGAGATCCCTCAGTTCCTTAACGTTCTTATGGGCGAGATGAGCGTAGTAGGCCCCCGTTCCGAGCGTCCGGAGTTCGTTGCAACATTCGAGAAGAAGATCCCGGGTTACTCCCAGAGATTCGCAGTTAAGGCCGGTATCACAGGTCTTGCACAGATTGCAGGCAACTACGATACGACAGCTGCTGACAAGCTTCGTTACGACCTTCTTTACATCAAGAATTACTCCATCCTTCAGGATATTAAGATCATATTCTTAACGGTTCGTGCGGTATTTACTCCCCACCTTTATAACCAGAGCTTCGAGGAGAACCGAGAGACCGTTGTATCCACGGATTCTACTATCGTAACTCCCATTGAGGCACCTGCTGCTCCCGGCGCGCCTGTCTCCCCCATCGCAAGCTCGGAAGACCATGGTTAATCCATATTCGGTCTTGATGTCCGTATATGCGGGCGAGAGTGCAGTTAATCTTCGTGCCAGCATCGACAGTGTATTAGCGTCGGACTTCCTGCCCGCCGAATTTGTATTGGTCGTAGACGGCCCGATTGGCGATGCTTTGCAGGAAGTTATTGATTCGTATCCTTCGTTGAAAGTTGTCCGTTTGGGCGTTAACCAGGGCCTCGGAGCTGCGCTTAACGAGGGCCTTCGTCACGTAACTTATGAATACGTCGCACGCATGGATTCAGACGACATTTGCATGCCGAACCGCATGGGCCTTGAGTATGCGAAGCTGTCGGAAGGATTGGACCTTGTAAGCTCCTCTATTCTTGAATTCGAGGAGTCTGTCGATAACATCACGGGGCGCCGCGACCTGCCGTTAACGCAGGAGGAGATAATCGAATATTCCCGTAAGCGTAACCCGTTCAACCACCCGTCGGTAATGTTTCGTAAGTCCGCAGTTCTCGCGGCAGGCGGATATTCTTCCAAGTTTAATCTGTTCGAGGATTACGACCTCTGGGTCCGCATGCTCATGAACGGCGCACGCGTAATGAATCTTGCCGAGCCGCTTGTTTATATGCGCACAAATGAGGGAATGTTCCTGCGCCGCGGCGGCCGCGAATACGGCAAGACAATGCTTAAGTTCCACCGTTCATTGATGGAACGCGGCTGGACAAATAAGAAGATCTACCTTACCGGTGCGATCCCCCATTACATCATCTGTTTAATGCCGGAATTTATACGACGCCTCGTCTATCGCAGGCTTCACCGAAAGCCTTGATCGTGCCCTCGGCACAAGTCTTCCATGAATATAACTTGGCGTGCTCCTGCGCAGCCTTAATCTTATCTATCGACTCCTGATCGCCTGCGTTTGCCTCTTCTTTTAATGCCAGTGCGAATACGAGTTCTTCTCTTATGCTCTCGGGCAATTCAGGGTCGCAGAGGAATCCGTAACCTTCGGCGATTTCCTTCATCGAAGATCTGTCTGATGTTACGACCGGAACGCCTGCAGCCATACCCTCAGCTACCGGGATACCGAAGCCTTCATAGAGTGACACATATGCGAGGGCACTTGCTCTCTTCATAAGCGGGATCATGTCCTCATCATCGACGAAACCTGTGAATACCACCTGATCCTTAAGTTCCTCGTCCTTCCCGACAGTCTTGAACAGCTCCTCATAGAACCATCCCTTCTTGCCTGTGATGACGAGCTTATATGCATTGCGGATGCTCATCGGGAGCATCTTATAACCCTCGATCAAGCCCTTAACGTTCTTTCTCGGCTCCAAGGTTCCCACATAGTAAACATACTCGCCTTTGATGCCGTATTTACTTAATACTTCATCCGTCGCAGGCTTACCCGTATAGAACTCCTCCTTAACACCCATGTAAGTAACGTCGATGCTGGAGTTACTGGGCTTACAGAACTTCGGGATATCGAGCTTCGAATTCTCTGAGATCGTGATAATCTTGTCCGTCGACTTCGCGGACTTTCTTATGTACCACTTAAATATCTCGCGCTTCCAGCCGATATAAAGCTCCGGGAACATGAAGTAAGCCATGTCGTGGAAAGCATTTACCACGGCAGTCTTCTTGCTTACAAGGCGCACCGGGTAAGGCATGGAGTAGTTGGGGCAAAGAAGCACGTCTGCTTGTGCTTTTCGAAGGCGCCAGGGGAATACCACCTGTTCCCAGATGATACGAATCCACTGCTTCCTTAATATCTTGTGGTTACAGGGCACCATGTGGAAGTTGTCCTTGTAGACGCCCCAGCCGTTGAGGTCGTCGTCCTGCGAGAACAGGTAATACTCGTTCTCGTCGTCAACTTCCTGGAGTCCCTTAAGAAGCCCCAGCAGATATCGCCCGATTCCGGTCTTGGATTTCGGGCTTGCAGTCAGATCAATGGCGATCCTCAAAGAAGCTCTCCTCTGCCCTGCTCATTGAGGGCATCAACGATCTTCTTAACATCCTGTGCGTTGTCCTTGTTAAGCACGAGGATCGCGTCCTTTGTGTTAACTACTACGATATTCTCAAGACCTACTGCAGCGATGAACTTATCCCCCGCAGCATCGAAGATTACAGTCTTCTTGGAACCCTCGAATCTGAAGTTATCAGCGATTGCCTCGCCCGCGGTGATGTTGCCGTCTCGATCGCCTGTGAAGACATTGTCGAGTGAATCCCAGGAACCAACGTCATTCCAACCAAAGTCAGCAGGGATACAGTAAACACCCTCAGCGTGCTCCATGATTCCGTAGTCTACGGAGATCTTCTGGAGCGTCGGATATGTGGCTGCGATAGCCTCGGCTTCCTTCTCTGTTCTAAGGTCGTCGAAAATCTTCTCCATGTCAGCATACATCTCAGGAAGAAGCTTCTTGAAGTAGTCTAATATTACCGAGACCTTCCAGATGAACATGCCTGAATTCCAAAGGTATCTTCCTGAATTTACATACTCAGTCGCCGTCGCGAGGTCGGGCTTCTCTACGAATCTTAAAAGGTCGTAAACCTCTTTATTCTCTGCCCCTGCCGCGGGTGCCTCAGAGTAATTGATGTAGCCGTAACCTGTGGACGGGAATGTAGGCTTAAGTCCTACTGTAACTATCCTGTCCGTCTTCTCGGCAGTATCCATGGCAAGGTTCAGCACGCGCTCGTACTCCTTGATGTTGCCGATATGGTGGTCCGCGGGAAGCACTGCCATGATGGCATCGCCGTAAAGCTTCTTCAATGTCATCGCTGCGTAGATAATGCACGGCGCTGTATTACGCTGCACGGGCTCAATAAGAATGTGACTTCTGTCTACCTCATCGAAAAGCACCTTATCCATCAACTCAGCCTGCTTCTCATTCGTTACGATGAAGGTGTTCTCTCTTCCGATCACGCTGTCATAATGCTTGATCGTCTCGTTGATCATAACGTCGTCGCCTGTGAGTTTTACGAGCTGCTTAGGTGTTGCCATCCTAGAGATAGGCCAGAATCTTGTTCCACCGCCGCCTGCCATAATGACTGCCGCTCTTTGCATATATAGTGCCTCCATTTGTCTGCTTTTACTTTGAATAATATAATATCACAACATGAGTGATTATAAGTTTCTCGTAGCAACCGATATGGACTATACTTTGCTTCTGCCCGGCCAGCCGGTGTCGGAGGCTAACAGGCGCGCAGTTTCTTTGATTCGCGAGGCCGGCGGCTGCGTAACTTTGGCGACCGGTCGTTCATTCTATATCACCGGTTCGTATGCCCGTGCTCTTGATATTAGTGTACCTTTGATCACTTCTAATGGTGCTGCGATCTCTGATCCTGTGAAGTTCTGTGATGTGGAGTCAGTGGATTTTCCTTCGGATGTGTTGAGTGAGCTGATTACTCTGTTTACCGATAATAATGTGAATGCGACCGGGTATTCTTCTTCTGGGTTGTACTTTTTTCCTAATAGTTCCCGCCGTCCGTTCGTTGATGATTATAATGCGGGTGTTCCTTCGGATATTAAGTGTAGGATTCTTGATAGTTATAGTGGTGTGGCATTCAACAAGTTCCTGCTGATTGATCCGCCTGCTAATGTGGTTGATAGGATTAAGAGTATCCCTTGCCTCCAGGTCGTAAGTTCCGCGAAGAATTTCTACGATGTCATGATGGCCGGCACATCTAAAGGCCTGGCAATGCTTAAGATCGCAGACCTGTTGGGCATTCCTCATGATATGACATTCGCGGCAGGTGACTCAGAGAATGATATCTCATTGTTGGAATCTGCCGGTCACGCCATTGCCATGGCTGGCTCGGACCCCCGGGTCCTCGCGGCCGCCGAGTTTGTAACCACCGACTGCGCATCCGACGGCTTCGCAAAGGCCGTCAACGACTTCATCCTGCCCCTGGTCGCCTCCCACTGACAAAACCACTGACAAAAACTGATTCTTGTCAGTAAAAATGTCAGTATGAGGCTCATACTGACAAATCCACTGACAAAAGTTGAATTCTGTCAGTAAATATGTCAGTGAGAATCCATCATGTCTTCAGAATCACGTGTTGTCTGGCTATTGAATCAAGAATTACACCAATTATCCTCTTAATGGTGTCATGATCAGGCCTGTAATTCCTGTCTGCAGATACAAAAGCTATGTCCCTATTTGGATAGAGTCCAATATTAATATACTTCTCAAATTTATCAGCATTACTACTTACATAATTAATGCTAGTCAGAAGACCTAACAACTCTATGAACCCACATCTGTTGTATTCCGGGAGATTCATTGCAATATCAGGATATAGACGTCCTTGAGATGTAGTATTCAGACAAACGTCATACTTATACTCCACTCCCAGATCATCCAATATCTGAGCAGCATCAGCTTCAAACTGAGATCTCATAATAATGCCATTATGGTATACCTGGCGGCTGTTATCAGCCGAGCAATCATTGTTCTTAAGTGACTCCCACAGAACTGAACTAAACACATTGTCAGTATTAGGTTGAATCACATAACGAGACGCCAGATTCTTTAATGATCCTTTGTAACTTAGACTCCAGTTGGCCTCAAGTATCTTGAGCTGGTTCTCTAATGCCTCACGTCTTACAGCATCATTGCAATACTTGTCCCATTCACGGTTCTTCTCGGAGATCCTCCTTCTTTTACCATCCCCTGTTCTTGGCAATTCTATATACTCTTCGCCATTATTTACCGTAAAAGACGACTTAGGCAGGATTTCCAACATCTTCGTAAGATAGATGTATCGGCCTACGTAGAATTCTTTAGAAATAATATCTGTCCCCATACCTCCACTCTACAGTGGCGAGGGATGCTAAACAATACCCAATTCGTCCCGATTTTGAGGGGGATTATTGGTACATTAAAGAGTGGAAACCTGCGTGATCAGGCGGTTCCAACCTTCACAGATTTTTTCCCAGCTGTAGTCGTTGTCGACATACGACACGCCGTTCGCGCCCATCTTGGCGACAACTTCCTCGTTATCGAGCAGGTAATTTACACATCCTTCGAACTCGAGGAAACCTGAGTAATACAATCCTGCATTAGACCTCAACGCATGACCCTTCAACACAGGGCAATCTGCGGATACCAATACAGGCTTATTCATCTTCATGGCTTCGAGCACAACGATAGACAAAGACTCGAACTTCGACGGCAGCACCAGGAATCGGCACGCAGCAAGACCTGAGAACTTATCCTCCTCGCTAACAAAACCAAGAGACACAACATCATCCCTCTCAGGGATCTCGCACACGGGCTTACCCATCAAGACAAGCTTCAAATTAGAATTCGGGTGTCTCTTCTTATACTCATCGAAGTACTTGAACAGCTCGGGGCAGCACTTATTCTCATCGATACGTCCCACATAGAGCATGAAGTTATCAAGACCATACTTCGCCTTGAACACCTCGCCGTCGATACCGGAAGGCAGCTCGACACCAACTCCGCCCTTGCCGCCGTTATCGGGCTTGCCGACAGACACAGGGAACAGAGCATTAGTAAGCTCCTTCTCCTCCACGGTGTTGTAGTAGAAGGCGGCGGGCAACGTGAACATACGCTCGAAGATACCGAGATGAATCGGAGTCTCCTCATGTGCCGTCGGGATAAAGATCGCCTTGTCAGCTACGACCGGCAATCCGAAGTATGTCGTGTAATACAAATAGCAAACGAACACAAAAACATCGTACTCGTCGCGTACTTCAGCAAGTCGCTTCGGCAGGTCGGGACAGCACGGTCCCTGCTTCGTCATCCAGTCCTCTTCCTTCTCTTTGGACAGAGGCTGACGGGCCGCCGCAGCACCCAAAACTTTCTCAGAAAGCTTGTTAAAAGAAGCGACGTCTCTCTCACAAGAATTGCTGAAACGCTCGACTTTTACGCCGTTTAACATTGTTACACCGGGTTCGTACTCGTTTTTCCATGTCTGGTAATTGATGGCGCAGGTCGTGATGCATGACACCTCGTATCCGGGCAGCTGAGCCAAGTGCTCGGCAACCTCACGGGTGTATGCTTCGGCTCCTCCGTTGACCTCGAGGCCGTACCTCTGGACTACAAAACAGACCTTCACTTCAGCGCCTCCCTGAACTCATTAAGCTGCTCCATAAACATCTTCGACACGTTCTCATAAGAGAAGTACTTGAGCCTCTCGTCCTGCTCGGCAAGAATCTTCTCACGAAGCTCCTTATCGAAAAGCACTTCATGCAAGGCCTGTCCCATAAGCCCGGGATCCTTCTCAGAAAGAAGAAGACCGGTACCGCCCAAAGTCTCGGGCATGGCACAGGAATCGAACGCCACGATAGGAATGCGGAAATACATCGCCTCAAGCAAAGGCACACAGAAACCCTCATGCTCTGACAACTGAACAAAAGCGTCAGCGCTTCTGTAGTAAGCAAGTATCTGAGGGAACGTGATGTGACCTGTGAACACGATATCATCAAGTCCAAGCTTTTTCGCATACAGACGTAAACGAGCGGTATATTTCTCCATTCCCTGCGTGGAACCCGCGAGAATCAAGCGCACAGGCTCCTTATACATCTGGCGGTAAGCATAGAGCATCGTCATGATGTCCTCAGGCTTCTTATTAGGAACGATACGTCCTACGAACAGGACGTTCTTAACTTCGTGGTTATTCTCAGAAGCAGGGCCGCCCATCTTGGCAAGCAGCTCAGCATCGGGCTCCTTCGCATAATCTTCGAAAGGAACAAGTATCGGGCACACCTTCATGGGGCACTCGTAACCGTAGCCCTTAAGCTGCTCCATATTAAAGGAGGAGTCGTTGATACCTGCATCGAACGTCGTCTTCAATGACTTCGCTTCCTCTATACCCTGGGAGCAAAGCTTCGCCGCCTGGCCACTATATGGCACGAAGAAATCCGGCGGAGTCATGTTATGGTAGATGACAATCTTACGGCAAGGAAGGTCCTTGATCTTCTCGTTAAGCATGGTACCCGTGGACAGGTGGTACAACATAAGGTCGCCCTTCCTAACCTTAGGCAGCACATGATAAGGCTTAATCGTCTTGCTTATGAACTTGGGATCTAAGTGCTCGGCATAAATCACAGACTTAATGCCGTTCGCCTTAAGAAGCTTCTGGATCGCAAGAGTGTCGTTACTTACGGCATCTCCACGGGATAAAGTTGTCAGAACCTGGAATATCCTCATGACTCGAGCTCATCCAATCTGTCCTGAAGCACGTTAATACGGGAGAACAAATCCTGCTTGATCTTCTCCTGCTCGCGGAACTCCTTAAGCACTGTAAGAAGCTTGTCGTTGATATCATTCTGTGCGTAAACACAGGGATTGTAGTAAAAACCGTAGAACATGCCTCCGAGCTTCTTCGCCAAAGACGTGTACTGGGGAACTACCTTCTTATCTTTCTCAATAAGGTCGAGGGTTCTGGAAACGGAGTCCTCCATGGAAAGTCCCATGAGAACGGAGACGTCCTCGAAGTTTACGGGAAGTTCGACAGAACCCTTACGAGAGGGCTTGGATGCGAATAGTTCGCGCGCGGAACCAGAGTTCACAACGTCACTCATGCCTTCTTCTCCAATGAGTCGACCTTCGCCTCGAGATCAGCGAGTGTCTTCTGCAAATCGGCAATCTCGTTCTTCTGGTTACGGACCGCCTCGCAGACCATGTAGTAGTTGTAGTTAAGCTTATTTTGCTGGGCAACAATCGGCAGCACGAAGAAAGAGCCTGCCTTGCGGATGCACTTCTTGAAGAAGCGCTTGAGCTTATTGCCCTCGAGCATCTGGTATGCCGTTACTTCGTAGTTATAGGCAAGGTATCTTACTGCCTCGTCGAGCGAGGATGCTGTCGTGCCTGAAGCCTCGTCCTGGAATGACAAAGGAATCTTGTCGGCTCCGCTCTCCTTGATGTTAGCGCGGATCTCCTCCATTATCTTGGTTACGTCGATGCCGTTAGTCTCAGCCATTGTCCTGCCCCTTCGCGTTATAGTCCCAGTCGTGCTCCATAAAGAAGCCGCCGACATCACTTGTCTGTCTGTAAGTATCTATCTTGAGCGCGTCCTTCCAGTAGTCAACCGGCACGCCGTCGCCGTACTCGATCGAGAAGCTCACCGTGTACTGGTCGGGCATCAGCGGGATCTTGCGCATAATAATCGTGAACTCGCCGTCTTCCTCTAGATCGAAATTCGGGTGCCCGTCGATACGTGTGTTGGTGCCGTAGAGGTTCTCGCCGGAGTTACGGAAGAAACCTATGCCGAAGACAGCGTCCTTGATGGGCTTTTCGACATGGTAGTGCACCTTAAAGTAAACGTCGGTACCCACCTCGAAAAGCCTCTTTCCCACGCCATCGGGTCCGCTTGCAGTTATGCTCGTGATCTTGACTTCCCCGGAACCCCAGCGGTACTGGCCGCCGTTAGCTTCGACAGCTGCCTGCTGCTCGGGGATCATGGAGAGCTTGAGGTTCTCCTTGTAGCGGCGCTCCTGCATATAAGCAACATACTCGGGCGGGATGTCGAGATCCTTGCCGCCTGCTGCCTTTCTTTGCTCGTTCATGAACTCGAGGTACTCGGAATGAACTGCCAAAGGTGTGCCGTCAGCTCTGATGACACCCTCGTTGATCCAGATGGATCTGTCGCAGATGTTCTCGATCTGTGACAAAGAGTGGGAAACGATTACGATCGTCGTGCCCTTCTCCTTGATCTCCTGCAATTTCGAGAAGCACTTCGCCTGGAAGTTAGCATCACCTACTGCGAGGATCTCGTCGATAAGCAAAACCTCAGCGTCAACGTTAATGGCAACGGAGAACGCAAGTCTCATGTACATTCCTGAAGAATAAGTACGGACGGGGTTATCGATGAATCCTGCAAGCTCGGAGAAGTCGATGATCGTCTGCAAACGGGCTTCAATCTCCTCGCGTGTTAATCCGAAGATAGATGCGTTGATATAAATATTCTCACGGCCGCTCATATCGGGATGGAAGCCCGCACCGAGCTCCAACAAGCTTGATACTCTTCCCTTGATATCAACTGAACCGCCGTCGGGATAAAGGATACCCGAGATAAGCTTCAACAAAGTGGACTTACCGCAGCCGTTGTGGCCGATGAGACCTACTGCCTCGCCCTTCTTGATGTCGAAGGATACGTCGTTAAGAACAGTACGAACCTCGTGCTTGTTACGGTTACGGAAAAGGATGACCTCTTTAAGAGAACGTCCCTTGTCGTAGTAGACCTTGAACTTCTTGGTAAGATTACTTACGCGGATTGCAACATCATCTGACATATTACAGTTCCTCCGCGAATCTTCTCTGGAGTCTGCCGAAGATGAGGATTCCCAGGAATACCGTCACAAATCCGATGCAGACTGCAAGGATCAAAGTTCTAAGGTCAGGCGTTCTGCCCCAGTAAAGGACATCACGGTAAGCATTAACGATAGGCGTTACCGGATTTAAGTTATAGATGGACAAGTACTTCTCAGGAACCATCTCAACCGGGTAGCAGATAGGTGTCGCATAAAGCCAAGCCATCGCAACGATAGCTAAGATATGCTCCAAGTCACGGAAATAAACCGTGAGAGAAGAGCTGATAAGAGCAATTCCAAGCGCCATTAAGTATTCAACCAACATAATAACCGGCAGGCACAATATACCGCCGACTGTTAAGTGAACACCGGACACGAGTGAAACGATAATTACAACGATAAACGACAGCAGCATGTTTACGAACTGCGACGTTACGAATGATATCGGGATGATCTCACGCGGGAATCTGATCTTCTTAATAAGATCCTTCTGTGCGATTATGCAGGTCGAACCGCCTGTGATAGCGGCTGAGAAGAACAGCCACGGGATAAGACCTACGAACAGGTACAGATAGAACTTTTCCACTCCCGCCTTCATGATGATCGAGAAGACCATGTTGTAAACGAGAAGCTGGAGCAAAGGATTTACAAATGTCCACATAAAGCCCAGAACTGAGCCCTTGTATTTGCCTCGAAGATCACGCTTAACGAGGCTGTAGATCATTAGACGATATTCGTATATTTCCTTAAGCTTGTTCATTCTTAAGATAGTACTCGTACATTTCCTTTAAAGTATCAAAGATGGAATACTCGGGTGTCCATCCGAGCTTTTCCTTAATAAGCGAATTGTCGCACTGGACGATCGGCGTATCGATGGGGCGATATCTATCCTCATCAACAACGATCTTAACATCGACAGAACAGAGGCTGACGATATACTCAAGCATCTCATCAAGACCGTGTGCCTCGCCGGAACCAACATTATAAATAACGCGGTCGTCTTCACTCTCGAGGATCATGCGATAAGCGCGTGCGATGTCTCTTACATCTGAGAAATCACGCTTGGCAGTTAAGTTACCTACGCGGATCTCGCCGGGCTCGCCTGCTGCCTCGATAGAAGCTGCCTGCTTACAGAATGAAGGCAACACGAATGAATCCTTCTGGCCGATACCCGTATGGTTGAACGGGCGGACATAATGGATCTTAAGTCCAAATCTTTGACGGTAGCACTCTACGAACTGCTCCTGGGCAACCTTAGAGATACCGTAAGTATTGTTGGCACTAATGGGATCTTTCTCGTTTATACTTGAATCCTTCGCGCAATACGCCTCTGAAGATCCGAGGAATATTTTTTTTGACTT
>JAEEGL013406225.1_pt1 | contig 17830 bp, 11 predicted proteins | sample 9134231 | NCBI WGS metagenome assembly JAEEGL01 (sample SAMN16246548, study PRJNA631951) | gut metagenome | biome: gut microbiome; feature: rumen; material: fiber-attached | host: Bos | place: Iran: Karaj | collected 2018-10 | reverse complement strand
TCCGCCGCCGGCTGCCGCAGCACCGCCGCCGCCGCCTCCAGCGCCACCAGCACCGCCGCCACGACCACCGCCGCCTCCGCCGCCGCCGCCGGCATTACCGGATTTCGCAGCCTGGCTCTGTTTCTGGAGCTCGGCAGCCGACTGATCCTTGCGCTTTTCGAATCCCGTCAGCTTGTCTGTCGCTTTGAATGCTTTCTGGTCCAGGGCCGCCATGGAATTCATCGCCTTCGCCTGGACCCTGCCCACAGTCGCACGTCGGGCCTGCGCCGTCAAACGGGTCTTGTACCGGTTCGCAGACGACCGAAACATCGATGTAAAAAAGCGTGAGAAAAAGTCCATTTTATCGGCTCCACAATGCGAGATGCACCATAACACCCAATAAAGCGCAGGTATGCTACCATAATTGTTTATAAATGCATATTGAATAATGCAATTAAACGATTGAAAGTCAAATGAATATATTTGCAATCATACGATCCGTGTAGAGACGTTCCATGGAACGTCTCTACCACAAAAATCCAGGATCACCCACGATTCAATATCGGGCGGCGTATGCAGCGCATAGCCGCCCCGGCCGGCGTATGCGGCAAAGCCGCATAGCCGGCCCCCCAAAAACATCACGACCGATAGCGTTTGAGCGATTTTTGGGCGCGGCGCATTTGCGACAATATGTGATCGTTGATGCGGATGCGTTCCGACATGCGGTAGTCGCGGCGATCACTGCGGTAACAGGCCGATATGTATTCGCGCGCAAACTGGCAGACATCGTGTAGCTCGCGTGGATGTTCGCCTTGCCACCACTGTTCGAGCGATATATCGATGTGGCGGCGGCGGCAGTCGGACTCGACGACGGACCACGCGAATTTCCAGGTTTCGTGCGGGTCTGCGAGGCGGCGGCGCATGTAGCCAACCAGTATGTACAGCACAAACCCGGCGATTGCGGCAAACATCACCCACCACAGCAGCACCAGGCCATGTCGCGCCATCCAGTTGTAGAAATCGCGCGTTTTGTAGGTCGAAAACCAGTCGTCGATGCGCACGAGCAGATTGATTTTAACCGGCGCGGGCCCCGAAGGCGTGGGATCGAAAACCGTCCATCCGCGTTCGTCGTCCAGATAGACCTCGACCCAGCTGTGCGCATGCGCTGAACGCACATAATTCTGGCCCTCGCGGAATTCGGACGAGACAAAGCCGGTCACGTTGCGCACCGGCACATTCAGGCGGGCAAGCAAGACCGCCATGGTCGTCGAGAAAACCTCGCAGTGACCGAATTTCTGGTTGAACAAAAAATCGACGACGACCGGTTCGTCGCGCTGCGGGCGCTCGAGGCTGTATCGATAATTCGACTGCAGATACGACTGAATGCGGCGCGCAATTTCTTCGCGGGACTGCGCATCTGCGGCGATTTGTTTTGCAAACGCAGCCAGCCGATCGCGCAGCGCCCTGTCGCGCCAGTCTGTGGGCCAGATATCGCGGCTGTCGAAATGCAATTCTTCGGCAGAGGTCCCGTCATCCAGCCAGAAATCGAAGGCCGTAAGCGGCTGTCCGCGCCGCCATCCCCAGCGGTACCAGACGCCATAGCCATCGTGATAAAACCGGATGTTCGGCGGCGCCACGACATCATCGGGCAGCTCCACAGCCGACGTCCCATACAGCGTCGGCAGCTTGAAATCATGCCAGTCGTGCGCGAACTCGACGCGATAGGCATCGGCATTCTGCGAGTGAGACGACCGGTTCGGTGTTGAATTTGCGCTGTTTCCCGAACGCCAGCGCACGCCGTCAAAAATCGTCTGCACCTCGACACGCCAGTAATAGTTGCCCGACAGTTCGGGCACGTCGGCCGTGAACACCAGCGTCGGATCGACATTGATTTTGCCCGTGCGATCGAGCGCGACATCGGGAAACTGTCCGGTCGTGCGGCCGCCGCCCGGAACCGGCGGAATCGTCTCGACGCCCCAGCGCGGCACCACCAGAAACAGCAAACTGCCAATCGCCAGCGAAAGCAGCAGAACCGTGACGCTTTTTAGCCAGAATCTGCCCGAAAATATGCGGGATTTGCGCTTTGCCCGAAGCGTCACGTTTTCGGTCGGCACCGCAACGCTGCCCGTCTTTGGAATTTCCAGCGCCTGCATGCACAAAAACGACGTCCACACGAGGAAATAGGCGAGCATGAACGCCATAAAGGCAGTCGCAGTGAGGGAGTAGGCAACGCAGACCAGCGGCAGCAGCGAAATCAGTCCAACCTGCACCCGGTTTGCCAGATGCTCGTGATGCAGCGCACGCCAGGCCAGAATCGTCCACAGCATATCCAGACAGACCTGCAGAATGAGCGCACGAAATCCGGGCCACTGCATCACATCGATCGCAACGAGCACAAAAAACAGCACCACCACCATCGCAAGCGCCACGCGGCGGTGCGAAATATTGCGGTAGTTCAGCCAGGCACCGGCTGCCACAAATACGCTCACCAGCGCAAAAGACAGCCAGTGGCAGATGCCGCAGGCCAGCGCAGCCCCCATCCCCAGCTCGATGAGCACATAAAACAGCCACATATCAGGTCAAACCCGTCTTGCGGTGTGAGCTGAACAAACGATCGAGCAGCTGAACGATCACCATCACCAGCGGCAGGAACAGCGCCGTTAAAATCGCGTCCAGCCAGAATCTGCGCAAAAACAGCATCAGGTAGACGGTCTGTTGGTAAAACACGCCATAACCGGCTGCGAGCAAAAACTCGAAAAGCGCAGCCGCGATTGCCGCAAAAATCATCATGGCGATGACGCGTTCGGTTCTGAATCGCGCCATAATCGCCCGGAACAGAATGAACACGAGCGAAAAGACGAGCGCATAAAGTCCGGTCGGCCCCGAAGCCCACAAATCGCAGACAAAAGCGAGCAAAACCATCGACACCATTGAGGCAATCGGGGGCATCACCAGACCGCAGCAAAGCACCATGCCGATTACCCCAAACTGGCACATCGCTTCGACGCCAAACGACGCATTAAAATTGCTCTGGGCAATCATCAGCAGCAGCGCGCAAAGCGCATTGATAATCACGATGCGCATCAGCGTCTCCGCTGGGCATTTTCGATGGTTCCGGTGATGATATAGACTTCCTCGAGCCGCGAGAAATCGACGATGGGTTCAACGGTGACTTTCTGGTACAGCCCAAATGCTTTGGTATCGATCGACGAAATCCTGCCGATGGGCAATTCTTTTGGAAACGTTCCCGCTCGCCCGCTGGTCACCACGAGTTCGCCCTCTTCGACTTCATCGCGGCGCAGCAGATAGGAAATCTTTGCCTCATAGGCGCGGTCGTCGCCGGTGCCATTCAAAATGCCGCGCGAACGGTTGATTTGCGTCATCACGTCGATGTTCGACCGCGGATCGACGGTGAGCATCACATCACAGAACCTGCCGTCGACGCGCTCGATGCGTCCGACCAGACCTTCGGCCGAAACGACGGGCATTTCGGGTTCAATCGATTCCGATTCGGACTCGATGCGCAGCCGCAGCACGCGAAAATACGGCGACATATCGGCCGCGATCACCCGCGCGGGCTCCAGCTGATAAATCGGCCGCTGCTGCTTGAATCCCACAAGTTTCGTCAATCTGGCATTCTGCTGCAAAATGCCCTGCAGACCGATGTTTTCTTCGCGCAGCCGCGCATTTTCCTTGCGCAGCGATTCGTTGTCGCTTTCGGTATGCACCAGATTGATATAGCTGTCCCAAAAACCGGCGCTGTTGCCGACGACAAAATCGTTATAGCTCTGGATATGCCCGATTGCAGAATAAACCGGACGCGCCATCATCGCAGGCTCGCGGCGTTTGCTCCCCGAAACCACAAAGACGATTAGCGGCAGCAGCACCACCACCACAAGTGCCGCAATCGTCTGATATCTCTTGACGACGGCCTTCATGAATTAAATTGTAGTCACCTCGCGCAGCAAATCGATCTGGTCAAGCGCCTTTCCCGATCCCATCACGACGCAGGTGAGGGGATCATCGGCAATCAGCACGGGCAGTCCCGTTTCTTCGCGCAGCAGAATATCGAGATTTTTAAGCAGCGCGCCGCCGCCGGTGAGCACAATGCCCTTGTCGATGATATCGGCTGCGAGTTCGGGCGGCGTATGTTCAAGCGCCGTCCGCACGCCCTGCACGATCTGGCGAATCGGCTCGGTAAGCGCATCGCGAATCTCATCGCTGTTCACTTCCTGCGTGCGCGGCAATCCCGCCGCCTGGTCGCGCCCCTTAATCGTCATCGTGAGCACTTCGTCGCTCGGATACGCCATGCCAATCGAACATTTAATCTGTTCGGCCGTGCGCTCTCCAATCGACATGTTATACTTATTCTTCATGTGCAGCATGATGGCTTCGTCCATCTTGTCGCCGCCCACGCGCACCGAATTCGAATAGACTATACCGGCCAGACTAATCACGGCGACTTCGGTCGTGCCGCCGCCGATATCGACGACCATGTTTCCCGAAGGCTGCGTAATCGGCAAACCCGCGCCAATCGCCGCCGCCATCGGCTCCTCGATGAGATAGACCTCGCGGGCGCCCGCGCTCTCGGCACTCTCGCGCACCGCGCGCTTCTCCACCTCGGTGATCCCATAGGGCACACAGATAATGATGCGCGGATGCACAAACGTCTTGCGGTTGTGCGCCTTAATAATGAAGTACCGCAACATGGCCTCGGTCACCTCAAAATCGGCAATCACGCCGTCTTTCATCGGACGTATCGCCTGCACACCACCCGGCGTGCGACCGAGCATCTCTTTCGCCTCACGACCCACTGCAAGCACTCGCTTTTCGCCGCGACTCTCCTTTTGCACTGCCACAACAGACGGTTCGCGCACCACAATGCCGCGTCCCTTTGCATAAATCAGCGTATTTGCCGTGCCGAGATCAATCGCCAGATCGCTCGAAAAATAACCAAATATGCGGTCAAAAATCATATCGCTGTTCTCTTATGGAGCACCGCGTCGCGCGATAGATCCTTATCGTTCACGATACGTGATGCGTCCACGCGTCAAATCATAGGGCGAAAGCTCAACCGTGACTTTGTCTCCCGGAAGAATTCGAATAAAAAACTTACGCATCTTGCCCGATACATGCGCCAGCACGACGTGCTTGTTCTCCAGTTCCACGCGGAACATTGCATTTCTCAATGCCTCGACCACCGTTCCGTCAACGGTAATCCCTTCTTCTTTTCCTGCCACAGCAACTCCTCTCGAAATGAATCAAATCGTCGCCCGCATCTGCGTTATCCCGGATTTTTTAAACCCGCACAGATACAGCGAGCGCTTATAGATAAAAAACATAGCAGGTGCAACGGGTTTTTGTTATTATTTTTTGTCGCTATGGGCTGCGCCCATACGCGCCAATTTTGTGCCGGTCTATTGGCTGCGCCAATACGCCCGGCATGATTTGCGGCACAATCGTTGGCACACTTAATGCTTCTCAAGCCGTCCACGTTCAGAATCCGGTTATCTGAATGGCCTTTTATTTCTGCAGGCAATCCGGCCTGCGTTTTTTCTCACAGGAGATATCGCGATGAAAAAATTAGCTGCCCTCTGTATCCTTGGCCTCGCTCTCAGCGTTTGCGCTTGCGGCGAAGACGAAGAAACCACCACCAAATTCTCTGTCAGCTGCGTCAATGGCAAATGCACTTGCGAAGGCAATGGCACACAGTGCGACTCAGACGAATGCGGAAAGATGCTCGTATGCACGAACAGCGTTGTGTCGTACAAAGAAGACGCCAGCTGCGATTGCAATTAATCGTCCGGGCACCGCCTGGTCGCTGCAGACTCCGTCCCGCCACCGCGGTGACGGAGTTTTTTTTGGGCTGTGTACGGTGAATGTTTGCAGTTGCCCCCCTCTGTAACTATAATGATACCGTGAGTGTTTTGCGAACATAGCCCACATCCCCCGTTCATCACGCCATTGCGGCAGATGGTAAAATCGCCACCCGCATGTGCCGGCCGGCTTGTGGATAAAACACCCGATGTCTGGACAAAACACGCGCACCATTTGTATGACCTCATACAGCATGCGAGGGGAATATAGATGAACAAACGTTTTGTGTTTTTATCAGCTGTCGCATTAATCCTCTGTGGATGTGATTTATCCTCCCCCATCGATACAAATGAATGCGCCGGCAAAGATGAAACTGTGGCTGGCGTGATAGAGACCGATTTGTTCAATCCAGCAAAACCCGGCGATATTGCAGATATCATCAATAGAGGATACTGCCCTGCGGAGTACCAGTGCGTGGAATACCATGGTGCTGGTGATATCCAAAAAGCATGTTCCCGATGCCAGCACAACCAGATTTTTTGCAACAATACCTGCGTCGATGGTCTGGGCACAGAACAGGGCGGCAGAAGCATCGATCACTGCGGAAACTGCAATACCAAATGTGATCCCGACACCCAGATATGCGACAACGGAATGTGCACATCCAAATGCCAGGATAAGTGCGACCCCAAAGACAAGTATAAGATTACAGTTTGTGATTCCAATTCCATGTCCCATCCTGCAAACTGCCGGTTCGGCTGCATCCACACCGACAAAGGCGACAAGTGCCTCGAAAACGAATGCGGAAACGAAAGCGAATGCGAATCGCCCGAAACGCTTCTGGTTTGCAAAGGCAAACCGCTCGAAACGCGTGAAACATGTCTGTTTGGCTGTGTAATCGAGGATAATGTTGCTCAGTGTAATATGTGCAAAAGCCAGTGTTCGCCCGACGGCACGCTCACGCTTTGCGATAATGATGCACCCTACGCCGCCCCACTGTCGTCGACATATTGCCCGCTGGGATGTTCAGAAGAAAACCTGGTATGCAACAGCTGCGAACAGAAATGCTCCGAAGACGGGACATCGCTGCTTGAGTGTGATCCAAACGATATATATGCAGCGCCAACCATCATCCCGTGCAAGTATGGATGCAATGCCGACAAAGCCGAATGCAATCCCGACAGCGACGGCGACGGTGTCGAAGACGAGATCGACGTATGCCCGAATAACGGAAAGATATCGACCGGCGACGACAATACAGATTGCAGCACGCTTGAGGACACGACTTTTTACATCTATAACGCTGCGAATCTCGCCGAGCTGCGCGAGCTGTTATCACAGCCGACGCCCCCCGAGATCTCAACGCTCACCTTTGCAAACGACGTGAACTTCGGCAATCTGAACACCCGTGAAATCGACGGCAAATGCGTGGTCGAACCCGATCTCGCAATGGACCAGTACCCCGCAGGCTTCGCGTTCAGCAGCCTCACCATCGAAGGCAACGGCAAAAACGTCCGGTCATTCAGCGGCGGCAAGCGGTGCAGCCTGAAATCTGCGCTTTTCGACAAGATCGGAAAAGGCTCCATAAAGGATCTCACAATCGACCTCGATGTCAGCGGTTCCGGACGCGCGCTGCTCATCAACGAAATCCCCATGCCCGATTACAATGCGCATGTCGGTTTTAACCTGGAGAACATCACAGTAAGAGGCACCATCGAAACCGACGCCGAAGATTACGAAACCGAGGAACTGGACTATAATGGCGAGCCCATGGTCGTCCATCACAATCAGCCGGTGGGTGGTCTTGCCGCAGAAATCAATGGGTTTGTCCCCAGAATCGGCACACCGATTCCACAGATCGTCAAAAACTGTGTCGCAGACGGGGTCAGCATCTACGCGCCCAAAGCCAGCTGGGTGGGCGGGCTGTTTGGATATGCAAGCGGATTGGAGTATACATCCAGCGACAAACCACATCGCATCATTTCGGTCACAGGCAAAGAGCGCGTCGGCGGCATTGCCGGATATGCAAGACTCGATAACTACAGACCATCCGAAGGAGATAATACGACACAAGTCATTGCCGAAATTGGTGAAGTCAAAGGCATCCGCAAGGTCGGCGGTTATACCGGCAGCGGCAATGCCTATAATGCCGTATTGAATATATCTTCAGTCACAGGCGGTGATGAACAGCATACCGCCGAAGACATCGGCGGCATCATCGGTTACGCCGACACCTATATGTTCGGTGTATCTGAAATCAGATACATCGCTGCAAAGATAGGCAGCATACAGTCCAATGGCAACAACACAGGTGGAATAGCCGGAAATATTAACGGATATACCATAAACATCATCGAAGACTATATTGATATCGATGAGATCCACAGCACAGGCAGCAATACCGGATTAATCGTCGGACTGGCGTCTTCAGATTCATCAACAATCAATATCGAAGCCATCGATCTTTTTGCCCAGGCCGCCACGTTCTCCGGGAATGACTATATCAGCGGCGGTATAGCCAATTGTATAAAAGAGATGGATTTAGCATTCCAGAATGCCGTACTGCGAACCAATATCATTTTCCCGGCCGGCACAGTTCACTACAGCGGCCTCACCAATTGCGTTTTCAATGGAAGCAGGCTGTATCTGAACAAATTGGCCACAGTTGTCACAAACAGAACCAACGACGACGAAATGAAACTGGATAATGCGCTCTTTTCGTCAAATATAAAGGAGATTTTAGATTCATACCCACAAGATGCTTATTTATCTATTTTGAAAATCAGTTGCTTATATTGGTATAATTTAGGCGCGCCAGATCTTTCCGAACCATTTGTCAATGATATGTCGGACTATATTAATATGGGAAATCCGCCTTACAGCGATATTTATAGTTTCGACAAGGACAGTGCACAAATGCTGTCGCGCCAGTCTGCATGTTCCGATGTATTGAATGATAATAGTCAGTGGGGAAAATGGAAAAATACAAACTTTTCAACATTCGAGCATAACGGCAAACCCGTCACCGCCGAATTTCCCGCATTCAATCCACCAGTTCTGGAAACGCTTAACAAGCTGCATCACATTGAATAAATACATGCACAACGCATCGTCACTATATCAATATAAGGAGTCACTATGAACAAACGCATTCTCACTTTATTGGCAATATCTGCAGCTGCCTGCGGCTGCGATTTATCGTCGCCCGTCGATTCGCTCTCCTGTTCGAGCGATGGCAAGCCGGTGGCCGGTATTGTGTTCGATAAAATTACAGAAGCCGTCAATCCGGATGATGTCGCGGGCATTATGCAGTTGGGTTACTGCCCCAAAACCTACAACAATCTCGAACTGTCATGCATCAACTTTAAAGGTTCTGGCTTCGATAAAGCTTGCTCGCCATGTTCTGAAGACTACAAAATTATGTGCAACAACACATGCGTCGATGCTCTGGGCAGAGAACAGGACGGCAAAGGCGACAGCCTTAACCATTGCGGCGACTGCAATACCAAATGCAATCCGGTCACCGAAAGATGCGCTGACGGTCATTGCATCGCAAGATGCATCAACCAATGCGACCCGACCGATCCGACAATCTTGCGTGAATGCATGTCGTCCGGTGAAGAAAGGTATTTCGATGCGCACTGCACCTATGGATGCGTGACAACAGAAACCGGCGCAGCATGCCGTGAACACGACTGCTCCAGCGAATGCAAAGACAGCAATACCCTGCTGATTTGCGGCAAAACCAAATACGAACTGGAGGTTCCGTGCAACTATGGCTGCAATGCAGATGGCAGCGATGCCAAGTGCAATGAGTGCGTCAATGCATGCTCAGATGGCGTTCTCAAGCAGTGTAACCCCAACGATCCCCTTGCCCAGGCAACGACTGTCAACTGCCCGCTCGGGTGCGATGACGACGCAGAGATAGCATCATGCAAGACATGCGAGTCAAGCTGCAGCGCCGATGGAACGAAACTGTACCAATGCGATGCGAATGATCCCACGGCAGCCTCGCAGGAAGTCGCATGCGTTCATGGATGCGAAAACGACGCATGCACATCGTGCGTTCCCTCCTGCGCAGACGACCAAACGCTGAACGAGTGCGATGCAGAAGATCCGCTTGCCGCGCACCATACCGTCACATGCAGCCACGGATGCGACGCATCCAGCAATGTCTGCAATACATGCAAACAGCACTGTTCCGAAGATGGGACGACGCTGTTCCAGTGCGATCCCGATGATCCGCTGGCTGCGTTCAATACCGTCTATTGTGATTACGGATGCAAAGACAATGAGTGCATCCCCGACAGCGACGGCGACGGCGTGCCCGATAAAGACGATATCTGCCAGAATAACGGCAAAATCACCACAGGCTCATTTACCAAAGATGATCCCGCTGAATGCTCCACCTACGATCCCGAAACCAAATCTTTCTACATCTACAATGCCCGCAATTTCCTTGAGCTCAAAGCATTGCTCGCCAGCAATGTCACGCCGTATTTCGTCCATATCCAGAACGACGTGAATTTTGGCATACTCAAAACCACCGAAACCAACGACGGCCAGTGCATCGTGAGCGAAGATGCCGCGGGCATAACCGCCAAAGGCTTAACGATCGAAGGCCACAATCACACGCTTAAAGCCTTCAAAAACGGCAAACGATGCAGTTTGACAAATGCGTTATTTGATATTTTCGATACGAGTAAAGTCCAGGATCTGAATATCGATTATGATGTTACCGGTTCGGGAAGGGCTTTGCTTGCGAACGAAATCCCGCAGCCAACCTATGAGGAAACCAGTGGTTCGTCGCAACTCATCAACATCACTGCGCGCGGCACCATCATCAGCGATGCAGAGGATTATGAAAGCGGTCAGACAGACTGGGAAAACAAGCCCATTATGACGCTTCAGCCCGTGGGCGGTCTCGTTGCACGCATCGAAGGCTATGTGCCAAGATTTGGTGCCGCAAAATACCAGACCGTTCAAAACTGTGTGGTGAAAGATATCCGCATCGTTGCGCCCAAAGCCAATAATGTCGGCGGTCTGTTTGGCTATGTCAAAGATCTCAACTACATTTCGGCCGCTGAACCCCACGAGGTGATTTCTGTACAGGGAAATAACAATGTCGGCGGCATCGCAGGATTCGGTTCGCTCAACAACTCCTACATCCCCGAAGACAGTGAAAACGTCAGCCGCTTAATCGCGGAAATTGGCCATGTCAGCGGCATCAAGAACGTCGGCGGTTACGTTGGTTCCGGAGATGCAGCAAATGCAGTGATCACCGTTGGTTCGGTAAAAGGCGGCGATGATACGCACCAGGCAGAAAATGTCGCCGGTGTTCTGGGAGACGCAGCCGTATTCAATCCCAACCTCACCAATGGTATTGGCAATTTGGCTGCAAAAATCGGCAAAATCGAATCCAATGGCAATAATACAGGACTTTTCGCCGGTTACATGCCGGGAGGGGACATTTATTATAAGAATTGCTACGCATCTGCGGATTCTCTTGAATCGACGGGAGACAACACCGGCATGCTGGCAGGTTATCTCGATAATACCTATGACTTCAGCGCCGAAAGAGTATTTGCAGAAGTCACCGAAATGAAAGGCAACGATTACATCAGCGGCGGCATCGGCAAATGCCGGACCGAGGTGAATGCCAGTTGGTCCCTTGCGACGGAAAAAACGACTTTGCGTGCAAACATCCAATACAAGAAATCTGTGTACAGCGGCATCTCGAATTGTGAAGTCGACAACCACATGGTCAAGCTTAGAGAAACATACTCGACCATCACAACCCGTGACAAAGACAACGCGATAAAACTGGACCATACGTTTTTCGCACAAAAAATTACCAAGGCGGCAGATTCATCCGAAGAAAAATTCAGTGCTTTCCGGGTATACTGGTATAACCTTGGCGACAAGGCGCACTCGATTCCCTTTGAAGGCTTTGATGCCTATGATTCGGTATATATGCCCGACGTGACGAGCTACTCTGTAGTTGAAGCCGCGTCAGCTCTGGACGCCGTCATAGCCGGCGACAAAAGTTGGAAACTGACTGATTTTTCGACCATAGACAAAGACAGTATCAAAGTGACGAATAAGTTCCCGGCCTATGAAAACGATGAACTGGTCAATATACTGAAAACGCTGCATCGCATTGACTAGTCAAACCGACGCTTGATAAACAAAGGCTCTGTGCCGCACGAATACTGCGGTGCAGAGCCTTAGTTATATAAACGCCGGCAGACGATATGCCGCACATACCCACGCACCAAAGGAGCTGATTCATGATATTCAAAGAGGGACGGGGCTGGAAGGCCTGTTACGATCCGGATACCGGACGATATACTGCAGAAAGAGGCGGCTTTGGCGGTTATCATCTCTATGAAATTACCGAAGAAATCTGGAACAAACTCGGCAGCAGCGATATCGATGACGATGCATCAGAGCGCCTGATTATGGAGGGACGTCATTTATATATGGATGTGAATGATCGCTGCGGGCCCCCCTATACCATTATATTTGACAGCGACTACAAAACGCTGTGTTCATGGGCAAATATTATTTGCAGCGGCCGTGTCTGGGACGATGATCTGACGGATGCTGCGGTGGAACTGTTTGCATCCGAAAAGCAGAATCGCCAGCAGCGCCGGGAAAAACGCGCACAGAGACTGGCAGAAGAAGCCCAGTCGTCTAAAAAATCCAAAAAGAAAAAGGAAAAAGAATAGGCGCTGCTGTACGACTGCTTATGGCTTATGGCTTATGGCTTATAGCTTATGGCTGGTTTTCTGACCACCTCCGGTTTCAGGATCACAAGCTATTAGCTATTAGCTATTCGTTATTCACTATTCGTTATTAAGGAAATCATGATGAAAAGACTCACAGCAGCACTGATCATTTTGTTCGCCATTGTTTTATGCGGATGCCAGAAAAATGCGCAGGTTCAGGCGCCGCCGGCAGCATCCGGGCCAACGCTCGAAGAGATGATGACCGGTTTTGCGCAGATCATGCTGAACGATGAAGCCGACTGTGCAAAAGTCAGCAGCGATATGGCTGAATACATCAACGCAAATGCCGATACTTGGCGGCAATTGATGACGTCCGAAATCCTCCGGCGAGTGGATGCCGGAGAAAGCCTTGAGGACGCGGCAACGGCATCATTCCAGTTTACGCCCGAAATCGAAGAAGCGCTCTCAGACAGCAAATGTCTGCATGATCCAGACGTGAGAGACAGTATTCATCTGTACGAAAGAGAGATACCAGCCAAGGCGTGCGATGCGGCCGAAGCTCAGGTTTCGGCGCAGTAGTTGGGAATCATCCCTCCAAAACCTCCAGGCAATGCATCATTCATAATGCGAATCTGCCAGCCCGTATTCGTGTGACAACAAAAGAGGATAATACTGATATGGAAAACGAACAGAACCGTGGAGAAATCATCGTCTATCAGGCGGCGGATGGCATGACCAGAGTGGATGTGCGTTTTGAGGGGGATACCGTCTGGCTAACACAAATGCAGTTGGTTGACCTGTACCATAGCAGCAAAGCCAACATCAGCGAGCACATCAAACACATTTTTGAAGATGGCGAACTTGAACGGGATCAAGTTGTTCGGAAATTCCGAACAACTGCCGCTGATGGCAAAAACTACCAAGTCATGTATTACAACCTCGACATGATCATTGCCATTGGCTATCGCGTCAGAACGCCCATTGGTACCCAATTTCGCCAATGGGCGACCGCTCGTCTAAAAGAGTACATGGTCAAAGGCTTCACGCTGGATGATGAACGGCTGAAAGGCACCGGTGGCGGAGACTACTGGAAAGAGCTTCTCGACCGCATTCGTGACATTCGTTCCTCAGAGAAGATGCTGTATCGCCAGGTGCTCGATCTGTACGCCACAAGCCTCGACTATGATCCTCACAGCAAGGAGTCCATTCGCTTTTTCCAAATTGTCCAGAACAAACTCCACTACGCCGCACACGGTCATACAGCAGCTGAAGTCGTATTTCAGCGGGCAGATGCAGACCAGCCGTTTATGGGACTACGAACGTTTTCCGGTGACATGCCTTTGTTGAAAGACGTTGGTATCGCTAAGAACTATTTGGATGAACAGGAACTGCGCGTATTGAATAACCTGGTTTCTGGTTATTTCGATATCGCCGAAATCGCGGCAATAGAACATCGTCCAATGTATATGAAGGATTATATCGCGCAACTGGATGCCGTACTCACTTCCGGCGGGCGGGAACTGCTTCAAAATGCAGGCAGTGTGAGCCATAAAGCAGCCATGGAAAAAGCAAAGTCTGAGTATCGCAAGTATCAGGAACAAACACTTTCCCCTGTGGAAGAAGCCTATCTTGAGTCGGTCAAAGGGTTGGAAAAAACCGCCAAGAAAAAGAGCAAAGAGAAAAAGAAGTTATGAAAGTACTTAATGCGTGATTACCCAACAATTCCGAATGACGCATTACTAATTGAATATGAGGCGCGGGCTATGTCGCTTACGCTCCATACGCCCAGCGGGTGCGTCTATCTCGCTTACGCTCAATACGCCGCACCAAAGGCCGTATTGCCGCAAGGCAATAGGCCGATACGCCCGCCGTATGCCGCAGGCATAGGCGGGCAACCATTAGCGGCACATTTTTTGCACGCCGCATTGCCCCTGGCAAAAGGCGCAAAACGCAGGGCGTATGCCGCAGGCATAGCCGCGTACCACCACAAATTTTCCTTGTCTTTGCGCACACTTTGTGGTCGAATATTCGCCTTTGCCGAGGAAATGCTGTGTTGAGGACAAAAAAGTCCCACCAGTGTGCCGCGCAACAACGCATGATAGATGCTGAGTTGTCGGATTTCGACAGTGAAATGGCGACGGCAGCTCAGTTGGCGCCTATTTGCAGAGTTATTCAAGAGGAGCACTCAATGAGAAAACAAGTTTTGATTTCAGCTATTTTATGTGCATTATTTGCAGCATGTAACGATGCAGAATCACCACAGAAAGCGGAAAAGCAGACCACTGTGCAGGGACAGGGCATCCTTTATGGCACGCTGGCGACCGACGAGCCCTATACCGTTTCTTTGTTTAATGCAGACAAGAACGCCCCTGTCTACCGAAAGAATTGTGATGCGGCAGGCGTTGCGGCATGCAAGGACGCATTCGGTTCAGACTGGACCTGCGTGATCAACGCCGATGGCGAGGGGTGTGCACAAGCGTGCGATCCGGTACTCAGCAATACACAGCAGGTATGTATTGTAAGCGGAGGAGACGGTATTTTAGCCAGAAATCGCTGTGAAGAATGGAAAGATGGCGTCTATATCTGGCTGATGGACGAATCCTATAAGACCGGCGGATATGATCTCCTGATTTGCAGGAATCAATGCAATGACGACGAAACAGACTGCGATGAATATGGCTCGGCCAAAACGATGCTGTGCCGGGATGAATACATGAATACATGCAGATATTACGGCATGGATTCGTGTATCGAGACAGCCATGACCGCCTATTGTACGGACAATTGTTCAAGAGAAGGCCAGACGCGCACCACATGCAATGACTCATCGTATGGTTCGACACTCAATACCCAGGTTTGTACGAACGTCGACGGTTCGCTGGTTTATGTCACGACAGACAGCAAAGATTGCGTGAATGTGTGCAATTATCAGGGCACAAATTGCGATTCTGCGGGAACGCGCATAAACAAAATCAATAAAGACACCGTGGAAGGCGATTCCTACTGCACCGGCACGCTCATTCATCCGCAATGGGTTCTGACGGCTGCCCACTGTGTCGTGAGCGATGACCTCGACAACAACATGCTGAGAATCGGCGTCGGCATCTACGAATCCGAGCTGATTCCCTTTGAGCATGCAGGTGTGGATTACATCTTCCCGCACTCGGGTTATGGCAGTTCCAACGGCGACGATATCGCGCTCATCAAACTGAAAGAGCCGATCGATTCCCGAATTGCAGAGCCCGTACCGCCGCTTCCCAAATGGCTGGCGTTTAATTCGAGGAATTTGCCGGCAGATATGGACACCAGCGGATTCGGATTCGACGAAAACGGCGATAGCGGCAAAAAGACAAAGATTACGATTCCGACCACGGCCTATTGCGGTATGTTTAATCCTTCCGATTCGGTGAATGGCTGTTACGCAGGCAGCGTCCACATCGTCGGCTGTCACCCCGAACCGAGGCGCTGCGCATATTATGGCTACGCCAACGAGACCAGAGACATCAACATTCCTTACAAAACGTTTTATGCGCCGATTACCGAAGGCGGTCAGTGCAACGGCGATTCGGGCGGCCCGACCTTCTATACCGTTGGCGGCAAACGCTATGTCGCCGGCGTCACAAGCAATGGCGATGCACAGTGCCGTGGATTCAACGTCTCGACCTCGGTGCAGGATTACTACGACTGGATTATCAGCATCGCCCCCGAAGTTGCCTCACAATACAAGGAAATCTGCGGCAACGGTCTGGATGACGATAACAACGGCTATGCCGATGATGCAGACCCGGCCTGCCAGAGCTGCGGCAATGGCGTGCTGAATTCCGGCGAGCTCTGCGACTCCAACAAATTCGCGAGCGACAAGACCACATGCGTGCAATGGGATGCCTCGCAATATGCCGCCGGCAACGTTTCATGCAACAGCGACTGCACCATCGACTACAGCAACTGCATCCTCGCCAACTATTGCGGCAATGGCATCGTGGATTCCGGTGAATCGTGCGACCTGACGAAGTTTGCCGGAAACAAGACTGCCTGCGCACAATGGGATGCCAGCTACGTTTCGGGCAATGTCTCGTGCAATACAGACTGCTCCATCAATTATGATAACTGCGTCACAGGCGAACCGGTTTGCGGCGATGGCACCGTGGACGGCGACGAAGACTGCGACGGCACGAAATTCAAGAACAACCGTAATTCCTGCAACACGCTGTATCCCGACCTGTATTCCGGCGGACAAGTCACATGCACGGATGCATGCACCTACAACACCTCGACATGCACGCCGTGGTGCGGCAATGGTACGGTGAATTCAGCCAAAAACGAGGTTTGCGACGGTACAAACCTGAACGGCAAAACATGCGCATCAATCGTGGGCACCGGTTCAACGGGATCCTTAAGATGCGCCGATAACTGCCTCTCGTTCGACACCTCCGGATGCACCGTTCCGCCCACCTGCGGCAATGGCGTGATTGAAGGCGATGAAGAATGCGACAGCTCCAAATTCCCCGGCAACAACACGGCTTGCGAATCTTACGACGACCGCTATGTGAGAGGCACTGTGACGTGCAACAGTAACTGCACGATCAACTACAGTCTGTGCGAGTTGGCACCCGAACCCCCATCGTGCGGCGACGGCAACCTCGACGAGGGCGAACTGTGCGACAGCACCAAATTCACAGACAATATCAGAGCATGCAACAGACTGTTCCCCGATCTCTACGATAAGGGCACCGTCAAATGCACCGATACATGCGAATACGATACATCTGCATGCGTCCCGCTGTGCGGCAACGGTTCGGTGAACTCGAGCAAAGGCGAAGCCTGCGATCACAGCGACAGCGGAGACAAATTCCCAACGAGTGCCAATACATGCGCAAAAGTCGTGGGCACAGGTTCAACCGGAACGCTCGCCTGCTCTGCCGATTGCAAAACCATCATCACATCGGGATGCACTGCCGCAACGCTGTGCGGCAATGGCAAGCTGGACGGCGATGAACAGTGCGACAAAACCTTATATGCCGGCAGCAAAACCGCGTGCGCCGATTGGGACAGCAAATATACAAGCGGAAAAGTGAGCTGCAACAGCGATTGCACCGTCAGTTTCGCCGCCTGCAGCGAAGCACCGGTCGAAGTGTGCGGAAACGGCATTCTCGAAGGCAGCGAAGCATGTGATCTGAACGCCTTCCCCGATAACAAAACCGCATGCGCCGATTGGGACAGCAAATACACAAGCGGAAACGTCGGCTGTACACGCAGCTGCACCGTCAGTTTCGCCGCCTGCAGCGAAGCACCGGTCGAAGTGT
>JAEEGL012775951.1_pt1 | contig 17830 bp, 14 predicted proteins | sample 9134231 | NCBI WGS metagenome assembly JAEEGL01 (sample SAMN16246548, study PRJNA631951) | gut metagenome | biome: gut microbiome; feature: rumen; material: fiber-attached | host: Bos | place: Iran: Karaj | collected 2018-10 | reverse complement strand
TATCAACTGAGCTATTCCCGCAACTTTCTTTGTCACGATATTTACTTCCTGACCTATCTTATATTAATAAGGTGGTTTCAAGGAATAAACGCAGGCACCGGTTGCCCGGCATCGCCTCAGTCCTGCCTTGTGGGTGAAGATGGATTCGAACCACCGAAGTCGAGAGACAGCAGATTTACAGTCTGCCCCATTTGGCCACTCTGGAATTCACCCGATTTTCTTCCTAGACGCTTGCCAGGTTTCTGGTTTTGCGCTTCTGGGGAAGAATGCTCGGAGAAAAACGCGCTAGTCGGATTGACCTTCGCTGACGCGAAGCTCCTTCCTCGACGCGTTATGAAGACTGGCGTCTTCATATGTCTTTCGTCTTGATCTCCCATGAAAGCAAGCTTTCCTGTGAGCTCAAGCCAAAATCCAAATCTCCGCCGTTCAGAGCCGCTAGTCGGAATCGAACCAACAACCTACGCATTACAAGTGCGTTGCTCTACCATTGAGCCATAGCGGCATAGTTTCAAAGAACCCGCCCCTCGCCTGGAGCGAAGAGCGGGTGCAAAGATATTTCAAATTTCTTTCTGAACAAAAAAATTCAGCGTGTTTTTTACTTCTCGCGCAGTTTTTCCTTGTTTTTCTTGAGTTGTCTGGTCAATGCATCCAGGCAACCGTCAACTGCTTCCTCAAACGTGTCACATGTCTTCTCGGCAAAAAACTCACCGTTGGGAATGGTAACATCAATGCTTGCCTGCTTGTTTAAAGCGGTTTCCGGCTTAACTACTTTCAGGGTAACCTCTACCTTTTGAATGAACTCGTGCACTCTTTCCAGTTTTGCACACTTCTTCTCAATGAACGCCTGAAGCTGTTCTGTTGCAGTAAAATGCAACGCCTTAATCTTAGTTTCCATAGTCTTTTGGTTTTAGGCTCTTGGATGAGCCTGTTTATATATTTCCTTCAGTTCCTGGAACGTGGTATGTACATAGATCTCTGTAGTCTGCAGGCTGTTATGGCCCAAGAGTTCCTTAACGGCACCAAGCTCAGCATTATGGTTGAGCATTGAGGTGGCGAAAGTGTGCCTGAGCACATGAGGGCTCTTCTTGGACACATCTGACACCTTACTTAAGGCATCCTTGACCAGATGATAGACCTGATGACGCGGAATACGCTCCCCCTTCTGACTCAGGAAGAAAGCTCCCTGCATAGGACCGAACTCTTCATTGCGCGCTTCAAGATACCGGTGCAGACGCAACTCAAGTTCTTCTCCGAACGGGATAAAACGCTGTTTGTCACGTTTACCGGTAACCTTTATGGTACGGGTACTGAAATCAATGTCCCTGTCATCGAGCCCTATCAGCTCCGCCATACGCATTCCTGTCTCATAGAAGACGGCTATCACGGTCCTGTTCCTTATTCCCATGAAACCCTCTCCAAGATCTATATCAGCATCGTCAAGCAACTTATCCATATCGGACTCCTTGACAAACTGCGGGAGAGGTTTCTTGTTCTTGGGACCCTTTATACCCTGGACCGGCGAACGGTCCGTGATGCCTTTCATGCGCAGGAACTTGTAAAAGGAACGCAGCGTGCTCAGTTTGCGGTTGACGGTAGTGGTTGCTTCACCCCTGTCCATCATCTCAACAACCCAGAGACGCACCGTATCCCTGTCGGCTGTCAACAGATCCAGTTCCGCATCAATACCCTCCAGGAACTGCCGGAAAAGAACAAGATCCTTACAGTAACTGGAAACGGTACGGGGAGAATAGTTTCTCTCCAACCTGAGATAATCCGCGAACTGATCTATATACATAACAAAATTCGTCGCTGAACGGATTCAGTGACGAATATATAAAAGAAAAAACCAAAAAGCAAACTCAGGGAGTATTTTTTTACTCCTCTGTCTGCTGCAGTTTCTGTACGTAGATGGCGTGCTCCATCTTGAGACGCTTGAGCTCTGACGGTTTGTCAAACTGCTGACGACGGCGAAGTTCTTTTACTACACCGGTCTTTTCATACTTTCTCTTGAATTTCTTGAGGGCGCGCTCTATGTTCTCACCCTCCTTAACGGGAACAATAATCATTTTAAGTTCTTTATTTTTATTTAGTTCTGACTTTTCTTTGGGAATAAGCGGCGCAAAATTAGGCATTTTTTCATGAAGAGCAAAAATAATGATGTTTTTTTGCCGTTATTGATGTTGATGAACATGATGAAACGTCTTGTTTCCACTACCATGTCACTGTGTCTGACACTTTTCATAACGGTACAGGCACAGACCGATGCCCACTTCACCTATTTCAGTGAAGTGGAGAATTTCTATAATCCTGCCGCAATGAACCGTGACGGACGTACCAACGTGGTAGGTTCCCTGTCAATGCAGATGAGAGGTTATACCAACGCCCCTGTAACCATGTTTGTGGGTGCCAATACAGCACTTCCTTTCTGGAAACAACGTCATTCAATCGGAGTGGGATTATTGAATGAAACCATAGGTCTCTTTACAAATCGCCGCCTGCTTTTTGATTATGCATATAAAATAGGTATAGGCAAGGGATGGATGAACATAGGCATCCAGGCAGGCGTAATGTCAGAGGAGTTCAACGGCGGAAAACTTAAAGTTGAGACGCAGAATGACCCTGCATTCCCCTCCGGACAGGAACGCGGCACGGTAGGTGATCTGGGTGCAGGAGTTCTCTACGTAAGGGATATATGGTATCTTGGAGCATCGGCCCAACATCTCAATTTTCCACATGTGGAATTCGGGAAAGAACAGGATAACACAGCCGTAATGGATATCAAGCCTACGTTATATTTGACGGGAGGATGCAATATAGCGCTCAGAAATCCGTTAATATCGGTACAGCCTTGCTTCCTTATGGAGAGTGACCTGGACTTTTACAGAGTGGATTTATCAGTAAGATGTTCTTACCAATTTGAATCAACCCTGTTATATGCAGGAGCCACCTACAGTCCGGGAATATCAGTAACCGCAATGGTAGGAGGCAAGTATATGGATGTTCTCATAGGTTATGCATACGAGATTTACACAGGCGGTGTGGGCGCCAAAAACGGCAGTCACGACCTGATGGTAAGTTGGCAAACCGATGTGGATTTCTTTAAGAAGGGAAAGAACGTACATAAAAGTGTAAGATATTTATAACAAACATACAATGAAACTGAAAAACATTGTTCTGACCGGTCTGGCAGCCTTTATGGCTCTGACGCAATCCTGTACAAGCAGCGGCTATGCCGGAGCTAACGGAGGAGAAGTGACCGGTACATCCCAAACGGCACTGCGTGAACCCGTGCCATACGGTATGGTGCTTGTCAAGAGGGGCTCTCTTAAGATAGGTGAGGAAGGTAACGACAGCCTTTGGGGCTCAAACGTTCCTACTAAGGAGATATCGGTAGAGTCATTCTGGATGGATGAGAAGGAGGTATCGAACGCCAAATACCGCCAGTTTGTTGAATGGGTCCGTGATTCCATTATCCGTACACGTCTGGCAGATCCCGCATATGGTGGTGATGAGTCATACATGATTACTGAAGACAAGTATGGCGAGCCCATCACTCCACGTCTCAACTGGTCTAAGCCTATCCCATGGAAGAAGCCGAATGAAGACCAGCAGAGAGCCATTGAGAGTATCTTCTACACACATCCCATTACAGGTGAAAAGGTGCTTGACGTAAAGCAGCTCAATTTCCGGTATGAACTGTTTGATTACACTCAGGCTGCACTTCGGAAAAATCAGCTTGACCCCAGCGACAGGATCAAGAATACTGACCAGGAGGTATCCAAGGAAGAAGTTTATATTTCTAAGGATACTGCCTATATAGACGACAACGGCAATATAGTACGCAAAACCATAAACAGGAAATTGAGCAGTCTTTATGATTTTGTAAATACCTATATCGTCAACATTTTCCCTGATACGACATGTTGGGTAAATGATTTCCCCAATGCAAACAACGAGACTTACATGCGTCTCTATTTCAACCATCCCAACTACAATGACTATCCTGTTGTAGGAGTAAGCTGGGAGCAGGCCAACGCATTCTGCGCATGGCGTACAGAGTATCTTCTGGCAGGACTTGGCGCACAGGCCAAGTACATACAACGCTACCGCCTGCCTACCGAGGCTGAATGGGAGTTTGCCGCACGCGGACGTGAGAACAACCGCTATCCGTGGAAGGTCTCAGGCTCAAAGGATGATGAAGGATGCTATTATGCAAACTTCAAGCCCGAACGCGGAAACTACACCAAGGACGGAAGCCTCATTACCACAAGAGTAGGTTCATATAAGCCCAACTCCAACGGACTGTATGATATGGCCGGTAACGTGGCTGAATGGACATCAACCACCTATACTGAGGCCGGAATACTCCAGATGAATGACATGAACCCGGAACTATACTACAACGCAGCTGTTGAGGATCCATATTATATGAAGAAAAAAGCTGTACGTGGAGGTTCATGGAAGGATCCTGAAAAGTTCATCGAGTCATCATGGCGTACATACGAGTATCAGAATGAACAGCGTTCATACATCGGTTTCCGCTGTGTACGCACTCAGGTAGGCACACCTGCCTCAACTAAAAAGAACCGCAGATAAACAAGCAAAACGTAACATTTGACATATATGGACAATACTGAAAATAGAGGTCTGTTGACCCGCATACAAGATTATCTGGATTCCCCCAAGGGACGTATCCTGCTTAACTATCTTTACAGTTGGGGTGCTGCAGTAGTCATCCTTGGCGCACTGTTCAAACTCACCCATATCAAGGGTGCCAACCTTATGCTGTTCATAGGTATGGGTACTGAGGTCCTGGTGTTCTTTATCTCCGGATTTGAGAGACCCTACATTCCAAATAAGGATGAAGAGGACTATGAAGATGCACCGCGTATTCGTGGCAACATTATTATAAACGGTACCGCACAAGCCGCTCCCGTACAGACCGTACAGCCCGTTGTGGCTCCGGCTGCTGCAGCACCTTCAGAATCAGGCAGTTCACTGAACGTGGACGGTGTAGAGAATATAACTCAGGATTACATTGCACGCGTACATGACCTCACTCTCAAGATGGAGCAGATGTGCCGCCACTCAGAGAAGATGGAGCAGAGCTCTGAGGAGATAGAGCAACTTTCACGCAACCTTATAAGCATCAACACCTTCTATGAGATGCATCTCAAGTCAGCAAGCACTCAGATGGAGAACATTGAAAGGGTGAACGAGCAGACACGCCAGATGGTTGCCCAGATAGAGGAGCTGAACCGCGTCTATGCACGTATGGTTGAGGCAATGAAGGTGAATTCCCAGATGGGAACCAAGTAAGAAGCTATGAGCAGAAAGAAAACGACTGAAAGACCGCCATCGGCGCGTCAGAAGATGATAAACCTCATGTACATCGTCCTCCTGGCGATGCTTGCCATGAACATATCATCGGATGTGCTGAACGGTTTCACCATAGTTGAGGAGAGCTTGTCAAAGAGCACTACCAACGCTTCACTGCAGAATGAAGCCGCATACCGCGAGTTTGCGACGGCAGACTCTGTGAACCACGAGAAGGTAGGTGAATGGTATGCAAAGGCCCTTTATGTAAAGCAGATTTCCGATTCCCTGTTCAACTTTGCCGATGAACTCAAGACACTCATTGCAATTGAGGCTGACGGCAAGGATGCTGATGTGGATAACATCCATAACAGGGAAGATCTTGAAGCTGCCACACAGGTTATGCTGCACCCCACACGCGGTAAGGGAGGCATGTTGTTTGATGCCATCAACAACTATCGCGAGAAGATATTGGAGATGGTGACAGATCCTACACAGAGGGATATCATTAGCAACAACTTCAGCACAGAGGTTCCAGTCAAGATAGGTTCCTTAGGCAAAAACTGGCAGGAGTACAATTATGAAAACATGCCTGTGGCTGCTGCCATTACAATGCTTACCAAACTGCAGAATGATGTACGCTATGCCGAGGGGCAGGTTTTGCATACACTTGTAAATAATATTGACGTAGGTGACCTGCGTGTAAACGCCATCAATGCTTACGTAATACCCACGACACAGAATGTAGTTCAGGGCAACAACTTCAAGGCACGTATCATCATGGCGGCCGTTGATTCAACCGCACGCCCCGCCATCTACATTGACGGAAAGAAGATTGACTCTGAGGATGGTTGGTATGAGGTTCCGGCTACACGAACCGGTGACTATACCATTTCAGGTTATATGGAACTCAACTCCGGTAACGGGGTCATCCGCCGCGACTTTACACAGAAATACTCGGTAGTATCACCGCTGGCAACCGTATCGGCCACTATGATGAATGTTCTTTATGCCGGTTATGACAATCCTATCAGCATTTCTGTACCGGGTGTGCCCAGCAATATGATATCTGCCAGACTCAAAAACGGTGGTGGCACTCTGACACGCAGCGGCAACGGATTCATCTGCAAGCCTACGAGCGTAGGCGATGATGTGGTCATTGCAGTCACAGCCAATCAGGAGGGACGCCAGCAAAGTATGGGAGAGTATGCCTTCCGAGTACGCCAACTCCCTGATCCTACCCCGTTCATAGAGTATAAGGACGAGAATGGCAACACACAGCGTTATCGTGGAGGCGGTACACCTATCTCCAAGAAGAATCTGCAGGCTGCCGACGGTATAGTAGCAGCTATTGATGACGGTCTGCTGAACATTGGATTCCGTGTAATCAGCTTTGAGACTACATTCTTTGATAACAGCGGTAATGCTGTTCCTGAGATATCGGACGGAACGCATTTCTCAAACCGACAGAAAAGAGTGTTTGACCAACTGGGACGTGGAAAACGTTTCTATATCCAGCGCGTCAAGGCCATCGGTCCTGACGGTATAGAGCGTCAACTTAACACCGCGCTTGAGGTAATACTTAATTAATTGAGAATTGAGAATTGAGAATTGAAAATTGAAAATTGAAAATTGAAAATTTTTGGAGCAGTGAGAGGAGAGAAAGTTTACTTTCTATCCCGAGTCGCGACAAAAATCATGGAACGAAGTGACATAATTGAAAATTTTTGGAGCAGTGAGAGGAGAGAAAGTTTACTTTCTATCCCGAGTCGCGACAAAAATCATGGAACAAAGTGACATAATTGAAAAGTTATGACAATATGAAAAAGTTAGTAACACTATTTCTTTTCATGACAGCCTTGGTGGGTATGAATGCCCAGCCTACACGCCGACTGCAGGAGCAGCAGGCTCAGAAGGAGGCTGAAAAGAGCCCCGCAGCAGTGACTCTGACGGATAGAGCACGGTCACAATATACAGCACAGACCTCTATGCCTACAGAGCTCACCTGGAGGCGTGACATTTACCGCGAGCTGGACCTCAAAAAGGAGAAAAACGCCGCTCTCTATTATCCCGAAGAGCCTCTGGGTGACCGTGTGAACTTTTTCACACTGATACTGAGTCTTATTCAGGACAGTAAGATCAAGGCATATGAGTATCGTCTGGACGGTAACGAGTTGTTCACTCCCGACAATGAGATTGATCTGGAAAGCATACTCGACAAGTTCTATATTGACTACAAGAAAGATGAAAAAGGCAAGTATATAATTGATATACCAAGCAGTGACATTGGCAAATATTACATCAAGGAGAGCCATTATCTGGACAAACTGTCCAATTATCAGATCAAAGTGACAGCCATCTGCCCTGTTCTCATGCAGGGAAATTACGGTGACAAGCCCACGTCATACCCCATGTTCTGGCTCAACTATGATGAGATAAGCCCTTATCTGGGACAGACCCAGGTTATGACCAGCAGCTACAACAACACCAGCAACATGACACTCGATGACTACTTTGTAATGCGTCAGTATGATGGTGATATATACAAGACATCAAATTTGAGAAACGTTCCTCTCTCAGACTATTGCGAGACTGATTCTGCTTTACAAGCAGAAAGAGCCCGCATTGAGAAGCAGTTAAGGGATTTCCAGAACGGTTTATGGAATGACGCTGAACCGGAAACCGTGAGCAACATCACCACAGAACCTGCTGCAAAAGAGGGAACAAACAGCAAAGAACCCAAACCTAAGAAAGAGAAAGCTCCCAAAGCTCCCAAACAATCAGCTTCTTCAGGTGAGCGCTTATCTGTTCATCGCTGATTTCCTTACCCTTACATTAATATTGAATACAATCAGGTATGTCAAAAAAAAGAGGCATACCTGATTTATTTATTTAAAATGTGTTAACTTTGTACCTAATAACCTTATTTACTAAACGATGAAAAGAATAAGAATTATCCTGTGCTTAGCTTTAGTAAGCCTGTTTATTAACGCAAAGGCTGAAGTAAGATTCAACCTGCGTGGAGGACTTTCACTCGTAAACAATGACATTTCAATGATCTCAACTGAGAGTGTCCAGAACGAGGATAGTTACAGCGGTTTCTTTGTCGGACCAGCTCTTTCTTTTGAAGCAGAACACTTGTTGGGTGTTGATTTAGGGGTTCTTTATCAACAGAACAAGATGTACGGCTATGACAGTAACGGAGAGAAAGAATCCTACCAACAACAATATCTGAATATACCTCTCTCACTCAGACTTAAGTTCGGTGTAAGGGGCTTTAAGATAATAGGTCAATTCGGTCCTCAGTGGAACATTAATTTGGGTGATGTACAGACTTTCATTGAGAATGGAGAGGAGATTAAAGGCGACAAGGTCATTACAACAGCCAACTTAGGTGCAGGCGTAAGGCTTTTTGAAAAACTGGAACTTATGCTTAACTTTAATGTGCCATGGAAGGTTGTAGGTGACAATTTTGATGATTTCAACAAAATGGGTGACCTGATTGGCAAATACAAGACCATCCAGTTCGTTGTTGGATGGAGGTTCTGAATTAATTCAATAACTTAAGCTATATCAATATGAAAAAAGCATTAGTAATCTGCAGTCTGGCACTGCTCTCATTCATCCCTGCATCGGCTCAGTTCTCCTGGGGTATCCGTGGTGGCTTGAATCTGGTTAACAATGACATTACATCTGTAAACAAACAATCAGCCCTTGATAAGGACAATTATACCGGTTTCTTTATAGGACCCATGGCTGAACTCCAGATTCCAATCATTGGAATAGGTATTGATGCCGCTCTTCTGTACTCACAGAAAGGTTTGGAACTGCAAGAGGGTAATATGAAAAACCAGTCTCTGTCTGTTCCTGTATATCTCAAATATACATTCGGCTTAGGCAATCTTCTGGGAATTTTTGGTCAGGTAGGTCCACAGTTTGATTACAAATTGGGAGATCTGAACAAAACCATTGAAGTATCCAATGATAGCGGTAACGGCAAAGATGTTCAGGAGTTCATTCTGAACCAGTATACATGGAGTATAAACATAGGTGCCGGCGTAAAACTGCTTAACCATATTCAAGCCGCTGTCAACTACAACATTCCTCTCTCAAAAGAAGGAACATACAATCTCTATGAGGATGCCACAGAGGGTAATTACAAAGATGCAGTAGTAGCTGGTAGCGAAGCTTTCAAGGCCAGCACTCTCCAGTTTATTTTTACCCTGACATTCTAACTATCCATCCTTACTGCAAAAATAAAATGACTGGTTCTGTAAGTGGAACCAGTCATTTTTTATAAGTTCGCGTTGTCATGACCCTATATGCCGATATCATATTACCGGTACCTTTGAACCAACTGTTCACCTATATGGTACCGGACTCCCTTCAACAACTTGCAGTTGAAGGGGCTAGGGTTTATGTGCCTTTTGGCAAGGGGCGCAGACTTACCGGCATAATAGCAAGAATACATTCTCAAAAACCTTCCAGCCATGTAGTAAAGGAGATTCTGGGGATACTTGATCAGAAAGCGCCGTCAGTTTTGCCCACTCAACTCAAATTGATAAAGTGGATGGCAGATTACTGTATGTGCACCCCAGGTGATGTGATGAAGGCTGCACTTCCATCCGGACTACGCCCTGACAGTTCGGCAAAAGAGGTTGTGTATAAGCCTAAAACAGAGATATTCGTAAAACCCGGATTAAAGGCAAAAGACTACTTATCCGGCCTTTGCGATGACCTTATTGCCAAAACCGCCGTAAAACAGAAGGAACTGTTTGACAAATATGTCCAGCTGTCAGGACTGAAGGATAATCCGCTTAATCCGGCACCTGTAACCAGAAAAGCATTGACCGAATTCTGCAAGACGCCGTCATCGTTCCGTGCGCTACTTGAAAACGGGCTGCTAGACCTGTATGAACTGGAAACAGGAAGGCTGCCTGATTTCAGCGGACACATACAGAAACCTCCTGTCCTTAGCCCTGCCCAGCAGAAAGCCCTGAATGAGATAAAGGAGTCTTTCAAGACCAGGAACGTATGCCTTCTGCACGGAGTCACTTCCAGCGGCAAGACAGAGATATACATAAACCTCATAAAAGAGCATATAGCCAAAGGCGGACAGGTTCTCTATCTTCTCCCTGAGATAGCGCTGACCACACAGATAATGCATCGCCTACAGAAGGTTTTTGGAGGCGATATGTGTGTCTATCACTCCCGTTGCTCTGATAATATAAGGGTAGAAGTTTGGAACAGACTGGCAGGTCCTGATCCTTATAAAATAATTCTGGGCGCACGCTCGGCCGTAATGCTTCCTATAAGGAATCTGAGTCTTGTGATAGTGGATGAGGAGCATGAGCCAAACTTCAAACAGGAGGATCCTGCACCGCGCTACCAAGGACGTAACACAGCCATAATGCTGGCCTCAATGTGCGGAGCCAAGACTCTGCTTGGAAGTGCCACTCCCTCACTTGAGAGTTATGCCAACGCCATAAACGGCAAATATGGTCTTGTAACCCTCAGCGAGAGGTTCCGCAATATAAAACTCCCGCGGATAGAGATAATAAACACCGCAGAACTCAGGCGCAGGAAATATATGCAGGGCATTTTTTCTCCCCAACTTATACAGCAGATCAGCAATGCCCTTGAACACGGCAAGCAGGCCATACTGTTCCATAACCGCCGCGGATATGCCGGTACGGTCCAGTGTCCCGACTGCGGCTGGGTGCAGAAATGTGACCGTTGTGATGTGAGCCTTACTTTCCACAAGAGTACCGATACCGCCACATGCCACTACTGCGGACAAAAATACAGGGTACCTGCCACTTGCCCGTCATGCGGCAGCAAAAACCTGCGCAGCCGCGGATTCGGTACGGAACGCATTGAGGAGGAGGTGCAGAATCTCTTTCCCGGAGTAAGGGTAGCAAGGCTGGACCTTGACTCTGCAAAAGAAGGATATGAATCCATTATAAATGACTTTCAGGAGGGCCGTACTGACATATTGATTGGCACCCAGATGGTATCAAAAGGGTTGGATTTTGATAATGTGAGCGTGGTAGGCATACTTGAAGCAGACTCCATAATGAGTTATCCTGATTTCAGGGCAACGGAACGGGCTTACCAACTTATGGCTCAGGTGGCCGGACGGGCAGGACGCAAGGAAGAACAGGGTACGGTAATAATACAGACCCGCCAGCCGGAGGCACAGGTTCTGGACATGGTGTGCCGTAATGATTACACAGGATTCTATGAAAGCCAGATGCAGGAACGCAGCGATTTCAATTATCCCCCCTACTCAAGACTCACATTGGTAACAATAAAAGGTACTGATCTATGCGGAGTTGAAAAAGCGTCCTCTGTCTTAGCCTACCATCTGGCAGAATCTTTCGGACAGGATAGAGTTCTTGGGCCCGATGCCCCTCCCGTTTCAAAAGTCCAATACCGCCACATCAGGCGTGTGATTATCAAGACACGTTTGGAGCAGGCAACAACTACAGTCAGGGCGCAAATAAATGAGGCAGTCAGGAAAACTGCCTCAGAAAACGGATTTAGTGGAGTTACTGTTTCTTTTGACCCAGACCCGCAGTAGATTCCGGATAGCTTATGCGCGTATGATACATGGTGCGCAGTTTCTCCTTGAAAGTATCCTTCACCTTGTTAATCTCCTGCCAACTGATGGGACAATCCTTGAAATAACCCTCCTGAATCTGTGTATCTATAATCTTATCTACAAGTTCTCCTATGCTCTCCTCTGTGTATTCCTTCAGACTCCGTGATGCGGCTTCAACGGCATCGGCCATCATAAGGACGGCTGTCTCTTTTGAATAAGGGTTGGGGCCGGGATAGCTGAAATCCTTTGTATCAGGTTTCTCACCCGGATGAGCCTGGGAATATTTAATGTAAAAATAACGTGCTACACCTTTACCATGATGTGATGCAATAAAACCGCATATCTCTTTGGGCAATCCAAACCTACCAGCCAATTCAAGCCCTTTTTCCACATGATCCGTAATGATACGGGCGCTCTCCTGCGGTGATAGTTTATCATGCGGATTCACCCCGCTCTGATTCTCAGTGAAGAAGGGTGCATTCTCCATCTTGCCTATGTCATGATACAATGCAGCAGTACGGACCAACTGCGGGTTTGCCTTGATGCGCGTTGCAGCCTCTGATGCCAGAGTGGAAACCTGCATGGAATGCTGGAACGTACCGGGAGCCCTCTCTGCCAGTTCCCTGAGCAGAGGGTTGTTTATATTGGAGAGTTCTATAAGCGTTACATTTGAGGTAAATCCAAATAGCTTCTCTATTACGAACAGCAGCGGATATACTAGCAGTATTATAATGCAGTTTATCAGGAAGAAAAGGAATATCCAGGGATTGATATCACGGATATTCTCCAACTGTGTCATCTGAATGGCAATCCACACAAGGCTGTATGATATGAATATGAGCAGACATGTACGCAGTATCTGTGAGCGTTGTGAAAGCTCCTTCAGCGTGTATATACCGGTAAGTCCTGCCATTAGCTGCAGGAGTACATACTCATAAGGCATGGAGACTATGAGCGACGTGGAAAGTATAAACACCATATACCCCGTGAACGCGGTACGGGAATCAATGAATATACGGAGCATTATGGCCAGCATGGAGCAGGGAAACAGAAATATGCTCCAGCTTGAATATTGGCAGAAGAGACCTACCATCACGGTAAACAAGGATATGGAACCGAACAGGAAATAAAGGATGGCACGGTTATCTATATCATCAATGCGATACAGGCTCAGATAGACAAACAGCACCAGGAAACAGAGCAACACGAAAACAGAACGCCCACCCCAGGTAAGCAGTTGGAACTGCTTGGAAGAATTCCTCTCATTTGATATATCCAGATATGATTTAATTATCTGGCTCTTCTGTTCATCCACAATCTCACCCTGATCTATTATTTTCTGGCCCTCAACCACCATTCCGCGGAAATGGGATATCTCATCAAGCTGTGCTGTAAAATCAGCCTCTGAACGTGCCGCATCATAAATCACATTAGGATGGATGTAATTCTCCAGATTGTGTTCCAGAAGGACATACCGGTCATATACATAAATATCGGCATCTGTTACATATCGATAGGCTTCACGTATGCTTCTGACACTTGAAGTCTGTACAAAAACCGATGTATTGCCCTCATAAACACGGAACAGCTCCTTATCTGACAGTATATCCTCATCAGAAGCGGAAATAACTCCATCACTGTATACTTTTTCAAGCCTGCGACGCAAAATCCTGTAGGATTCATCCCAGACCAGTTTTTTGAGGCTGTCATTATAGAAACGGTCAAAATCAGCCAGGGCACTCTCAGCAACACCGGCATTACGGCTGAAATAGGGAGCAAAGGCGGCCTTCACGCTATCTGCCTCCTCCTGCCATACGGCATCACTCTTTTCAATGGAAAAACTGAAGGGAGCGATAAGCACATTATACGTCCAGGGTTTCCCTATGGTATAGATGTAATTCTCCTTATGACCGGCAGGCATAAAATATACCGTAAGTAAAGCGGATAAAAGCGACAGTATTATGAGAAGGTTCCTGTTGCTTTTTATGAATTGTCTTTTATCATTCATTAAGAAACGCCCGTTTGTTGACTCGTAAAAATAAGACTTTTTCATGAGAAAATGATTACTTTTGCAACGCAAAAAAAGAACGACATGACACAAAATGAAGGCCACCGTCGCGTAAGGGTGCGTTTTGCCCCCAGTCCCACAGGACCTCTCCATATCGGAGGTGTGCGTACGGCACTATATAACTATCTCTTTGCCCGTAAAAACGGAGGAGATCTTATCTTCAGGATTGAAGACACTGATACAAACCGCTTTGTACCCGGAGCTGAGGAATACATACTTGAATCATTCCGCTGGTTAGGCATCAGGTTTGATGAAGGTGTATCTTTTGGCGGAAACTATGGCCCGTACCGTCAGTCTGAGAGAAAGGAAATCTACAGGAAATACGTTGACCAGCTTCTTGAAGCAGGCAAGGCATACATAGCATTCGATACACCTGCAGAACTTGAAGCCAAGCGTAATGAAATACCCAATTTTCAGTATGATGCCAGCACACGCCTGCAGATGCGTAATTCACTTACACTGCCGGCTGATGAGGTCAAGGCTCTGATTGAGTCAGGAAACCAGTATGTAGTACGTATCCTGATAGAACCCGGACAGGAGGTTGAAGTCAATGACCTCATCCGTGGCAAGGTTACCATAAACTCATCTGTACTGGATGACAAGGTTCTGTACAAATCAGCAGACCAACTGCCCACATATCATCTGGCAAATATCGTTGATGACCATCTGATGGAAGTAAGCCATGTTATACGTGGTGAAGAGTGGCTTCCCTCTGCCCCATTGCACGTACTTTTGTACCGCGCATTCGGATGGGAGGATACCATGCCGCAGTTTGCACACCTGCCCCTGCTGCTTAAGCCTGAAGGCAATGGAAAACTGAGCAAACGTGACGGTGACCGTCTGGGATTCCCTGTATTCCCGCTTGAATGGCATGACCCCAAAACCGGTGAGGTTTCATCAGGTTACCGTGAGAAAGACTATCTTCCGGAGGCAGTGATCAATTTCCTTGCACTTTTAGGATGGAACCCGGGCGATGACCGTGAGCTCATGACCATGGATGAAATGATAGAGCTGTTCAACCTTGAAAAGTGCAGCAAGGCAGGAGCCCGTTTCAACTATCAGAAGCTGGTGTGGTTCAACCACGAATACATAATGCTCAAGAGTGACCGTGAGGTGGCTGAACTCTTCAACCCCATTCTGGAGAGTCACGGCATCAAGGCTCCCATAGAACGCGTGGAAACCGCCGTAGGAATGGTAAAGAACCGCGTGAACTTTATTGGAGAGTTGTGGGATAACTGCAGTTACCTGTTCCAGGCCCCCACTGAGTATGATGAGAAGTCACTCAAGAAATGGTGGAAGGAGGGTGCCCCACAGACCACGGCTGAACTCTGTGATTTCCTTGAATCACAGCCTGACTGGAACGGTGAAACTCTTGAGCCAAAGGTCATGGAATGGATAGCATCCAAGGGTTATGCCACCGGAAAGGTGATGAACGCACTCCGCGTAACACTTGTAGGAGCCGCCATGGGACCGCAGATATTCTGCATAACTGATTTCATAGGACGTGAAGAGACCCTGAGACGTGCCCGCAAGGCTATATCGGAACTCTCCTCTGAAGCGTAAGGAAAAATGATTATCTATACAATCGGTATATATCTGTACGCAGGCCTTGTAGCTGTTGCTTCTCTTTTCAACAAGAAAGCACGTTTGCTCATTAAAGGCCACAACAGGATTCTGGATACAATAAGACCGCTGGTTGATCCCGATGCCAAATATCTATGGTTTCATGCTTCTTCATTAGGAGAGTTTGAACAGGGCCGACCGCTGATAGAAAGAATTCACAATAAACACCCTGAATGCAAAATACTGCTTACCTTTTTTTCTCCGTCAGGCTATGAGGTACGCAAAGATTACAAGGGTGCCGATATAGTGTGCTATATACCGTTTGATACCCCTCTTAACGTAAAAAGGTTCCTGAACACAATCAATATAGAGAAAGCTTTCTTTATCAAATATGAGTTCTGGCCCAACTTCCTGAGAGGTCTCCACAAACGTGGTATTGAGATTTTCAGCATATCATCAATTTTCCGTGACAACCAGCTTTTCTTTAAATGGTATGGAAGAGGATATGCCAAGGCTCTCACATATTTCAAACATCTTTTTGTCCAGGACCGTCATTCAAAGGACCTGCTCCACAGCATAGGCATTACCGATGTCTCTATCGTGGGTGATACCCGTGCCGACCGCGTGATTGAGGTCGCAGCCGCCTCCAAGCAGTTCCCCATTATAGAAAAGTTCGTGAACGGCAACCCCACCTTCATAGCAGGCAGTTCATGGCCGGCCGATGAGGAGTTGTTCATACCCTACTTCTTGCCCAAGAGAGATTGGAAACTCATAATAGCCCCACATGAGATACATGAGGAGCATCTCCAACAGATAGAGACACTCCTTAACGGAAGGGACTACATACGCCTGTCACAGGCCACTATAGACAACATCAAGGGTTATGATACTCTTATAATAGACTGCTTTGGCATGCTTTCATCCATTTACCGCTACGGTCATATCGCATATATCGGAGGAGGTTTTGGAGTAGGAATCCACAATGTCCTTGAAGCAGCAGTTTTTGATATTCCCGTATTGTTCGGCCCCAATAACCAGCGTTTCCGCGAGGCTCAGGACCTGAAACGCCTCAAAGGCGGATTTGAGATAACTGATGCCTACAGTTTCAGAATCCTGATAGACAAGTTTATCAGTGATCCCGGTTTCCTCAAGAAAGCAGGCCGCAACGCAGGAGACTACGTACGCAGCAACAGCGGCACCTCGGACCGCATCCTCGGTGAGATAGGACTGGATTAATTGAGAATTGAGAATTGAAAATTAAATCCAACGCACCTGCGTTTCCCCGTGCGTGACCCTAATCCGCACAAGGTTTCCAGCTAGGTATACCTAATCCTAAAAAGGTTTCCAGTTGCACACACCAGCAAGGTTTCCAGCTAGGAGTAAAAATTAAGGCGCCAACCGGCGCCATAATTTTTACCCGGCCTGGAAGGCCGGCAAGCGAAGTGAAACGGAGCGCGTTTCCAGAAGGAAACTAAAAAAAGGTTGTTTCTAATACGCAGATACGTTTCCAGCTAACAACTTTTTAGGCCCTAGAAGGGCCATAAAAGTCAAAAACAACCGAGCCGCGAAGCGGCGAGCAACCCGCCGAATGGTTAATCTTCCTTGTACCAGCTGGCGTACATATGGTAATCCCGGGCAATCCGCTGATTCATCTCCTTAGCCTGCTCCGGATCCACATCCTTAACGTATTTGGCCGGAACGCCTGCCCAAAGCGTATGGGGCGGAATAACCGTCTTGCTCAGAACCACAGACCCTGCAGCCACAATGGCACCCTCTCCCACTACTGCATGGTCAAGCACCACCGATCCCATTCCTATCAGGGCATTGTCCTTAATCTCAGCACCATGGATGGTAACGTTATGACCAACTGATACATTATCACCAATTACGGTAGTTGAACGCTGATAGAGTGTATGTATTACCGTACCATCCTGAATATTGGTTCCGTTACCTATGCGGATGGAGTTTACGTCACCACGCAGGACAGTTCCGAACCAGATACTGCATCCTTCACCTATCACCACATCACCTATGATTGCGGCGTTATCGGCCAGGAAACAATCCTCACCGATAGCGGGTGTAAAGCCCCTGACGGATTTAATAATTGCCATATATTGTTTTTGTTGTTTTGCAGTGCGAAAATAGTGCAACTTTTCTGAATTTATATACCAATCAAACAAGTTATTGATTACTTTTGTGGTCCAAGACAAAAATAACGGACTAATATACTTAAAACAGCTATGAAGTTTTTGACAAATGAGAAACTGGTCATCTCTGGC
>JAEEGL011161748.1_pt1 | contig 17830 bp, 20 predicted proteins | sample 9134231 | NCBI WGS metagenome assembly JAEEGL01 (sample SAMN16246548, study PRJNA631951) | gut metagenome | biome: gut microbiome; feature: rumen; material: fiber-attached | host: Bos | place: Iran: Karaj | collected 2018-10 | reverse complement strand
TGCGGGAAGGATCAAGGGAAAGAAGGGATCCATCACACAGATCCCCATCCTGTCCATGCCCGGAGGAGACATCACCCACCCCATCCCCGACCTGTCCGGATACATCACAGAGGGACAGATCGTTCTGTCGATGGACCTGCACAGGAACGGTATCTACCCGCCGATCAACGTGTCCTCATCCCTCAGCCGTCTGATGGGAGGAGGAACCGGTAAGGGCAAGACCCGTGAGGACCACAAGGGAGTGTCCGATCAGCTCTATGCGGCATACGCAGAGGGTAAGGACCTCCGTGGACTGGTCGCAATCGTCGGTAAGGATTCGCTGTCCGCAAAGGACAGGAAGCTCCTGGACTTCGCAGACCTGTTCGAGGACCGCTTCGTAAGGCAGGGACTCGAGGAGGACCGTTCCATCGAGCAGACCCTCGACCTCGGTTGGGAACTCTTCACCGCTCTCGATCTCGATCAGATCACAAGGATCGATCGTAAGTACATCGAGCAGTACCTGCCTAAGAAGGCTTGATATCCGTGGGAGCACACGATGTCACCCCCAACCGTTCCGTACTGCTCCAGCTGAAGAGCAGGATCAAACTGACCCAGGGCGGTCACAAGGTCCTCAAGATGAAGAGAGACGGTCTCATCATCGAGTTCTTCGACATCCTGGAGAAGGCGAGGGCGATGCGTGCCGGCGTTAGCTCGGACTACGAGTACGCCATGAACACCATCACCATCGCACGTGCGGTTGAGGGAGAGGTCGCCGTGAGGTCCGCGGCATATGCCCTGAAGGCAGACCCGCAGGTCAATGTCACCAGTAAGAGCATCATGGGAATGGTCGTCCCCAAGGTCGAGGCGGAGCACATACACTGCCTCATGACCGAGAAGGGATACGGAGTCATCTCCACCTCGGCCTACATCGAGGCCGCGTCCATCGCCTTCGAGAAGCTCCTCGAGACGATCGTCCGCGCCGCGGAGGTCGAGACCACCATGAAGAAGCTGCTGGACGAGATCGAGAAGACCAAGAGGAGAGTCAACGCACTCGAGTTCAAGATCATTCCCGAGCTCAAAGAGTCCGAAAGGTTCATCAAATTCAGTCTCGAAGAGATGGAAAGAGAGAACACCACCAGGCTCAAGCACCTGAAGAAGGCATGATGGAGAGGATGGGTATGAAATCGCTGGAGGAACGCTACGAGGAGATCAGGGAGGACCCGAAGAAGTTCAAGAGGGTCTTCTACGCGATCTGGATCATAGCCTACGGCATGCTCATACTCGGGTTCGTCTTCATCATCTGGATACTGCTCCAGGGTCAGTTGTAACCACTTAAGGAAACATCTCACCCCGGTCCCTTCGCGGGACCGGGTCACTTATACACTATTTGCGAAGATTCTCTGAGAACGCTGCCGATGTTGGTATTGGCGGAAGAAATGATCAGTTGAAGTCGTGCATCTTCATCTTGCCGCTCGCCAGGTCCACGACGGGCATGATGGCGGGGTTGGGATTGAAGTTGTGGAGCCTCTGGTACTCGGTCTGGCTCTGCCATGTGGACGCGTTGATGAGGCGGACATCGTTGTACATCAGTTGCCCCGCTCCATGCACATGACCGGAGACGAAGATGTCCGGGATGTACTCCATGGCCATGTAATCCTTCTTCTCTGGTGCAAGGGCGTTCTTCATTCCGTAGATGGGCGCGAGGTGGCGCCTGATGCACATCTCCTTCATGACCCTGAGCGGATCGTCGTATGTCAGGTACTGAACGGCGGACACCCAATCGTCGATGCTCTTCCCGTGGTACGTGAGGACGGTCCTCCCCTCGACGTTGAGGTAGACGGGGTTCCCGACCATCAGGATGTTGGAGTCGAATCCCTTCGTGAACACGGAGTTCAGCGCAGGCTGCGGCTCCGCGGGACGCGCGGCGTCGTGATTGCCGGGATGGATGACCATCTTGATGTGGTCGGGTATCTCCTTGAGGTATTCCGCGAGCTTCTCGTACTGCTCGTAGATGTCGGGGATGTCCAGCTCCTTGTCCTGGTCAGGGAACACTCCGATACCGTCGACGACGTCACCGGGGAAGACGAGGTAGTTGATGCCTTCCTCCACCGCATGCTCCCTGAGCCATTTGGTCATCTTCTCCCACTGCGGCTCGAGGAAGGTGCTGCTTCCCACATGGACGTCGGAGAGGAAGGCGATCTTGGAATAGGAGTCGCTGAGCTCCCACTTGTTGGACTTAGGGATGTCGGGTCTGACGATCTTCTCGGCCATGATGAACTGCGTCCTGGGGTTAGGCTTCCCGACGACGCCGATGACCTCGTCGTTCACGAAGAGCTCGTTGGCGATCGGCGATTCCTTGGATATGAAGACCTTCGTGATCCCGGTCTCATCTTCCAGCGAGATCATCGTGTGCCCGTTCTTCGTGGTGCTCTTCTCGTAGATGATGCCGATGATGCGGACCTCCCTGTCGAGGGTCTGGGCCTTCTCGATGGACATTGCCCTTCCGAAATCGGGGCGCTTCTCGATGAGCCTCTTCATCGTGAGGTATCTCGCTTTGAAGTACTGGGCGAAGTCGTTGACCTTCCCCTCGCAGGTGGACTCGCCGGTGATGTCGGTCCCCTTGACGATGTTCAGGTCGGATGTGAACTTGTTATGCGGCTTGATCTCCTTCGGGGATTCGAAGAGGACCTTGTCACCTGCGATGCAGTCCATGATGTCCTTCTTGCTCACGAACATGCAGTTCGCAGCCAGATGGGAGAAGACCGTGTTCACGAATTCCATCGGCTTGTTGTTGGATAATATCATCTCCATGGCATCAGGGGTGAAGAAAATCCCCTTGCTGAGGCCCGCCGATAGAATCTCTTCCTTCATGATGACCCCCATCCCGTACGGATTATTATTCGTTTTTATCTGCGGTCGGAATGTGCCGAAACGTGTTCGTGATCGGTGTTTTTCCACAGTTTCCACCATGTATCGTATGCTCATTCGATCCTGTCCCTGAGCCTCTCGAACATGCTGTTCATCCCGTCGATATCGGGTTCCGGTATCGTTCCCACCGAGTAATCCTCGAAGAAGAACGGGGCGTACAGCGGGAGATGGACGATCCCTCTGTCATCCTTCATGATGTTGGTCTCCATCAGCTTGATGCCGATGCAATCCAGGTCATCCCTCGCCATCAGAGTGTTTAGCGATTTGGAGCGCCTGTTCTCTCCGGACTTCACCTCGATCAACGCAACCTTCCCCTTGAATCTGGTGACGAAATCGATCTCCAGAGTGCTGTCCTGTTTGGAATAGTAGTACGGGGTGTAACCTTTCCTGACCAGTTCTGCGCAGACCGCGTTCTCGGCGAACGCACCATGGTTGGAATAGGGATCCCTCAGAACGATGTCCGCGGGGTCGAAGCCATCCATGAACGTTGCAAGCAGGCCGGTGTCGCTCATGAACACCTTGAACTGATCCTCGATGATGTTCTCGCTCAGAGGGGCTGCGGGCTGTGTCAGGTTGTGGCATGTGTAGGACAGTCCCGCATTCTCTATCCATTCCAGCGAGTTCCCGTAGTTCCTCTTGCCGGTCCCCTTCCTCTTCTCCACATCCTTGTATAGGAACTGCTTGTTCTCTCTGGCGATCTGGCTGGGGATCGACCGCAGGCATGCGTTTATCTTCGCACGTCCGGCCTTCTTCGAGTATCTGCCTGCATCCTTCATCAGTACATCCTTGATGACATTCAGCACGGACATGGTCGCAGGATAGTCGCGCGTCTCCGAGTATTTCTTCACGGCCGCCGGCATCCCGCCGACGACTATGTATGTCCTGAAGGCATCCAGGAACATCTTGTTGAACGGCCCTTCGATAGCCTTCAGTCCTCTGATGTGGTCGCGGACCATGCAGATCAGGTCCTCGTTGACACCCATGGCCCATAGGAACTCCTGGAAATCCATGCTGTACATGCGCATTATTTCGACGTAGCCCAGGGGCGAAAGGCTTCCATCGTCATCCTCCAGATTGATCCCGAGGAAGGAACCCATTGCAATGACATCTATCCCGCAGCCGGACAGATGCTTCAGGGACGAATAGGCCGGAGCGCAGGATTGGATCTCATCCAGGATTATCGCCGATCTACCCCTGACCAGGCTCGTGTTGCAGAACATGGACATCCTCGGAACAAGGGTGTCCGGATCCAACGAGCCATCGAAGATGGTCTTGGACAGGGGGTCCATTTCGAAGTTGAGGTAGACATACGAGGAGTAATTCTCACGGACGAATTCCAACACGGAGTACGTCTTGCCTATCTGCCTGCATCCTGTGATGATCAGAGGTTTATGATCGGCACGGGCCTTCCAGGCCGCCAATCTCTCCGATATCTTGCGCTTCATATTATGACATGTGTCCAGGCGTATAAAACTACAACTGAAACCAGGGGAACTTTGAATAAAATTTCTGCTAGAACGGGGGGAACTTTGAGACTAAATGCAACTAAACAGGGGGGAACTTTGACTCATTTTTCTGCTGAAACCGGGGGAACTTGGATCTTCATCCATGCTGGACACCTGTGCCATACTGCCATACCCTTGCCGACCCGTTGAAATCGTTATAAGAAGCGACGGTGATGCGAGCAGTATGACGACAGTGACCATCGAATGCATCGTGAATCCCAGCGAGGATCCCGAGAAGGTGGAGGCAGCGATTCTATCCATCTTCCCAGATGCGGAGCTGGAGCGTGATGAGCGCGGCTTCAAGGGTACCGCTACGCTCGACCACTTCTCCAAGAAGATCCGCAAGCAGAAGATCCTGGATGCCACCCGCGGAGTAATGATCAAGAACATGCGCGGGAATAGGACCTGGGTGAACCTGAACAAGCAGGTGGCCACTGTGGGCAAGGTATCCTTCGCGGACAGGAACCCTGTTCTGGGAGCGATCGAGGTCTGTATCGAGGACGATGACATCGAAGGCCTGATAGACATAGTGGCCCCGGTCACCGTCGACGGAGAGGAAGTGAGGATTTGATCGGAATCTCCTGCACGGAGTTCTCCGCGGAGCCGCCGCAGGTGTGGCTGGACAGGATCGTAGGCGTCTTCGACCTATGGGAGATATTCTCGGAGGCAGATGACAGCATCGTCCACAACTTCAAGGTCTTCAAGGAGCTGCTCCCTTCGTACGACCTCAGCTATTCGGTGCACGCTCCAATATGCGACATCAACATCGCATCCATCAGCGAGCCCGTGAGGAAGGCTTCCCTGAAGGAGACCCTCGATACGATCAAGGCCGCCAATAGGCTTGGGATCGACCGCGTGACCGTCCATCCCGGACTGTCGTCCATGTCGGTCCACGGGATCGAGAACAGGTACATCGAGAGGGCGAAGGTCTCTATGAAATCGCTCGAGGAGGCCCAGCACGAGTACGGGGTGTCGGTCGCAATAGAGAACATGCCGGACATGTACTTCTTTCTCGGCCGCAAGGCGGAGGAGCTGGCGCACATCGTAGAAGGCACCGACCTGGACATCTGCTTCGATATAGGGCATGCCAACACTACCGGCGACATCGATGCCATGATCGACACCTTCGGGGACCGTATCAGCAACATCCACATCCATGACAACAACGGCGACAAGGACAGCCATATGACGATAGGAAAGGGATCCATAGACTTCGACCGCGTCCTGTCGAGGCTGAGGTCCTACAGCCGCAACTACGTGATAGAATCGAAGAGCTTCGAGTCCGCCGTGGAATCTCAATCCGTGTTGGAATCCATGCTGTCCTGAACCTTATCGAAACCGGTCAGCGGAAGGTCCTTGCAACCGCGTATGCCGTCCAGGGTCTTCTTGACTAGTATGGGAATGCACACGACGCCTAGGAACAGCAGGCCAATGAACATGAGGGAACCGAATCCTCCGAACACCTGGAGCCATACGGTGGCGTAATCGTTCACCAGGTGGGCGACGATGCATGCGTGCAGTCCGAACCTCATGTAGAGGTATCCGAACATCAGTCCGCCGAAGACGGTCGGGAACATCTTCCACAGTCCCCATCCGTCCACATGGGCGTATGCGAACAGCAATGCCGAGATGACGGTCAGGACGATACCTACCTTGGTGACCCCTGTGCCTCCGAACAGATGCCTGAGGCCGTTCTGCCTGAAGCAGAACGCGATCACCATCATCGGCACGCCCATGAACATCACACGGAACGCGATCTCCTCCCACACCGCAGCCTTCGTGAACGAGAATATGGCCTCAGGGAGTGTCATCTCCAGGATCCATTCTGGGGTCTCCGGGGCATATCCCACGAGGGTCATCAGGAAGTTGACGATCAGCTCCACCACAAGGACGGATCCCAGAAGCAGGCCGACCCAGTATGCGGAGGTCTTCCTGGTGTTCTCCAGATAATCGTAGCTTCCGATACGGAACGCATCCCGCGAATCGTACAGCAACACGATGACGGACGCTATCGCAGCCGTCGCTACAAGAACGAAGAACACCTGCAGCGCCGTGTCGGTTATCGTCGTTAGCACGAAGACGTCGATGAAGTACAATGAAAGATTGGATTTGTAAGTGGATAGGAAATCGACCGTCACGCCGGCGTTGAATATCAGTATGATGGCGGACACCACCGCCAGGACCATGATCAGGGCCATTGACGGTAGAACAGATTTGTGTAACAGGTCCATGCCCGACGATTCCTTCTCGACACGGTATGGCGGCACGGGGGCCGATGCTGAGAAGTCCTGTCCGCATTTTATGCAGAACCTGTAGCCCAGCGCCCTGCACCTGTCGCAATCGTCGCATGCCATGATATCACTGGAGTCTGGAGACGACACCGTCCACGCGTTCGACCTCCATTATCACGAGCAGGCTCTTCCTGTATTTGGCCACATCCCTGATCTCGTCGGCGATGTGCTGTTCGCGGATCTCCGACAGCTTCCCGTAGGACTTCAGGCTGTCGTTGACGAACCTGTCCCACTGCTTGGCCAGCCTCTCGGGCGTGCTGCCGTCGAATATCCTCTTCATCCCTCTCTTCGCCACGTTGTGCTCCTTGATGAACTCCGTGACGCCGACGGTGTCGCAGTAGACCTCAGTGAAGTCCGCGTCGTTCATGTCCAGGGGTATGCAGAGCTTGTCCCTCTCGGTGACCAGGTCTATGAACGTGTACATGGCCGGGGACGGGATCTCGACCTCCCCGAAGCGCTCCATGTGCTTGGCGTAGACCATGTCCAGCTCGCTGACGTCGAATGTGTCCTCGATGTTGAACCTGTTCTTCAGGCACTGTATCCCCTCGATGCTGAGGGCGGCGCCGTACGCCTCGTGGTCGCTGAACTCCTGGCGGACCCTGTCCGCCTCGGACACCAGGCCGTTGACTATGGGCAATATGTCGACCTTGCACTCGCCCACGTCGAGGGAGATCATCTCTTGGTTCCCCTTTCGGCAACGAGGTCCGTGAGCTCGTTGGGTTCGTCTATCTTCTTGAGCTCCTCGTTGGACACGACCGCGGTGGAGTTGATGTTGTCCCTATCGTGCTTCTTCTCCACGATGAGGATCGAGAACTTGTCCACGATGCGCGAGATCTCGGATGCGACTATGGCCCTCTCCATGACTTTCTCGTCATCGGATCCGAGACTGGTGAGCATCAATGCGCTGTTGTTCACCGATACCGCCTCGAACGGGCTCCTGACGACCGGTCTGACAGAGAATCCCAGCGTGGACAGCTGCTTCAGGGCGAAACTGTCGTCTATGCTCGGAGGCTCCCTGATCTCCTTCATGCGCTCCTCGCTCCTGAAGGTGAACGGGTCGATCGGCTCTATGATGGGCAGCTCCAGGAACTCCTCCATGCGGAGCGCCGCATCGATCATCGCGCCCATGCCGGACTCGTACATCTGGATGGTGCGCCTGGACACCCCGGCGGTCTCTGCGAGGGCCCCGAGGCTGATGCCCCTGGCCTCCCTTGCCGCCTTCAGGAGCTCGCTGTCCAGTTTGACATATAATCCTCCGGGCGCGGCGAAGATAAACGGCGGCGCCTCTTCCAGAAGGAGGTCCGCAAGCGTCTCGTTGGACACGATCGATATGTTGAATCTTGAATAGACGATGCCGGGTTCCAGCGCACCGGAGCTGGAGCGCTCGCCGGTCACCAGAGGTGTGGCGCCGAGGGATTCGGCCAGGGTCTTCATCTCCTCCGCGTTGTCCTTCGAGAATGCGTCTATGTTGCTTAGGACCTTCACTATCAGGACCTGCTGGTCCCTCCTCGCCACTATGTCGAAGCAGATGCCCCTGAGGTTGAGTGCGGAGGAGACATCGAATCCCGCCCTGGCGAGTATCGCACGGGTGGTGTTGATGAGTTCGGTCCGATCCATGTGCCTAAAAGTGTTTTCACTTCTATATATGCTATCGCCACGGTTGTCGGGGGGATCGCTCCCCCCGTTGTGGAATGGTGTTTCAGGCGAGTCCGCTGTACTCGCTGAGCCTCTGCCTGGAGCTCGGTCCGAACTTGTCGATGGACTTCTCGAAGTCCTCCTTGCAGACCTTGCATGAGGCGATCTCCTCGTCGGTGGGCTCTCTGCCTTTGGCGACGAGACCTCTCACCGCATTCATGACCGCCTCGTTGCAGATGGCGGAGATGTCCGCTCCGGTGCACCCTTCGGTGCGCTTCGCGAGGTCGTCGAGGTCCACGTCGTCGGCCAGAGGCCTTCCGCGGGTGTGGATGCCGAAGATGGACTTCCTGGATTCCTCGTCGGGCGGTGCGATGAAGATCGACTTGTCGAATCTTCCCGGCCTCAGTAGCGCGGGGTCCATGATGTCGGGCCTGTTGGTCGCAGCGATGACGACGACGTCGCTCAGCCCCTCGAGGCCGTCCATCTCGGTGAGCAGCTGTGAGATCACACGCTCGGAGACGTGGTTGTCATCGCCGGAACCCCTGGCGGGTGTGATCGAGTCGATCTCGTCCATGAAGATCACACAGGGCGAGGCCTGCCTCGCCTTCCTGAACGTCTCCCTTACGGCCTTCTCCGATTCTCCGACCCATTTGTTGAGGAACTCCGGTCCTTTGACGGAGATGAAGTTCGCCTCGGATTCGGTGGCGACGGCCTTCGCCAGCAGGGTCTTACCCGTTCCCGGAGGGCCGTACAGCAGTATTCCCTTTGGCGGCTTGGCGTTCATGTGCTCGAACACCTTGCCGTACTTCAGCGGCCATTCGACCGCCTCCTTCAGCTCCTGCTTGGCGCTCTCCAGCGCTCCGATGTCCTCCCACTTGACGTTGGGCTTCTCGATCAGCACCTCCCTCATGGTCGAGGGCTGCATGTCCTTGAGTGCGTTCTTGAAGTCGTCCTTGGTGATCACGATGCTGTTCAGCACCTCTGCGGGGATCTCGTTGTCCTCGTCCAGGTCGACTATGTCGCGGACCCTCCTGAGGGCGGCCATGGCCGCCTCCTTGGTCAGTGCGGACAGGTCGGCTCCGGCGTATCCGTGGGTCTTGTCGGCCAGCCAGTCAAGGTCCACATCACTGTCCAGAGGCATTCCCCTGGTGTGGATCTGCAGGATTTCGAGCCTGCCGTCCCTGTCGGGGATACCGATCTCGATCTCCCTGTCGAACCTTCCGGGTCTCCTTAGGGCCTCGTCAATCGCGTTGGGCCTGTTGGTGGCTCCGATGACCACGACCTTTCCTCTAGAGTTCAGACCGTCCATCAGGGACAGGAGCTGTGCGACAATACGCCTCTCCTCCTCCCCGCTAACCTCGTCCCTCTTGGGTGCGATGGAGTCTATCTCATCGATGAAGATGATACTCGGCGAGTTCTCTTCGGCCTCCTTGAAGATCTCCCTCAGCTTCCCCTCGGACTCCCCGTAGAACTTGCTGACGATCTCAGGTCCTCCGATGGAGATGAAGTTGCTGCTGGTCTCTCCGGCGACAGCCTTTGCTAGCATGGTCTTTCCGGTTCCTGGCGGTCCGTGGAGCAGCACCCCTTTGGGAGCTTCGACGCCCAGCCTCTTGAAGAGCTCGGGGTGCCTGAGCGGCAGTTCGACCATCTCCCTGATTTTGCGGACGGCGTCTCCCAGACCTCCGATGTCGTCGTAGGACACCTTTGGCACATCGCCGTTGGCGGCCGGCTTGTCGGAGATCTTCACCTTCGTCTTCGCGGTGACTATGGCGGCGTTGCCGGTGGGCGAGAAGGACGTGACTATCATGTCCATCTTGTTGCCCATGATGTTGAGCGATATCGCATCGCCCTTGCTGATCGGCCTTCCCTCCAGGATCTGCCTGAGGTAATCCTCTCCGCCCTGGAGCCTGAGCTGGTCGGACGGTGCGAAGGTGACCCTCTCGGCCTCCTTCACGTCGATCTTCTTGACAGCGACACGCTCGTCGATGGATACGCCGGCGTTGCGCCTGGTGGTACCGTCAATGCGGATGATACCCCTGTTCGCATCCTCGGGACCGCTCTCGTACACCTTGACGGCGGTCTTCTTGGAACCGTCTATGCGGACTATGTCCCCTACCCTGATCTCCAGGATCCTCATCAGTTCGGGATCCATCCTGGCTATGCCCTTGCCGGTCTCGCCGGTCTTGAGCTCTGCGACCTTAATCGCTTTCTCGTTTACCATTCTCAGGCCTCCTTGTCCTTATTCTCACCTATGTTCTCATCGAGCTTACGGTACAGCTCCTTCCTCTGGGCCGGATCCTCCACTGTGCGTATGGCCTGGTTGATCGCGTTCATCATGGAATCGCGCTCATCCATCAGCTCTGCGCGTTCGGCGTCCAGCTCTGCGATCCTCGAATCCAGTTCCTGCAGGCGGCGCATGGCCTCTTCGGCATCGGCGATGGTCGACTCCGCTTCCGTGTTCTCGCCAGATGAAATCACCCGGGCTGTGAACATGTTCCCGTGGAGGTCGATCATCAGGGTGAAGTGCTGCCTGGGGGCGTACACGGTCCTCCTCGGACCCATGCTGCTTTCCTCCGTGTAGCTGGTCAGCATCCCCGTCTGCTCCATCAGTGCCAGATTCTTCATGACCGCCTGTTGGCTTATGCCCAGTTCCTTCGAGAGCCTCAGCGGATAGCTGGGTTCCTTCGTCAGGTACTCGAGTATCTTACGCCTGGTCGGGTTCTCGATTATGGACAGCAGTTCATCTATGTCGGTCATATGGATCACTCGGTTGTTAACCGTTGGTTCATTAGTTGCTAATAGAATAGAACTTCTATAAAAAATTTACTAAAATGCCCCTCGCTCGTCCGAAGGATGCCGCTACTTTGGCGTCAAGACCGGATGGCGCGGGATCCTTCGGAATTTAAGGTGGGGCTTTAACAAAGATTATAATCATTGTCTTAGATTCCGAACTCATGGCTGGAGAATTCAAAGTTCAGCTTTTGGAGACTTTCGCAGCTCTCATCACCGCAGCGTTCGGTCTGGTCGCCGCTCTCGCATGGAACGAGACGATCAAGGCAGCCGTTGCCATGGTGTTCGGAACAGCGGACGACCTTCTTGGGAACTTCATCTATGCTATCATAGTTACCATCCTTGCCGTCATCATGACGATCTGGATCGCAAAGGCTCTCGGCAAGGCCAAGGAAGCTGTGGATAAGAAAGAGTGATTCTCGAAAAACGAGGGGCTACGTCCCCTCTTATTTGTTGTACCGTTCTCATTTACCGGGTATCAGGCCAGGTTTGTACCATTCGAACTCGAGATAATGGATGGTGTTCTTCTTCACCATCGCGAAGAGGATCTCCTTCTTGACGCCGCCCGAAAGTCTGACGGTCCTCGAGATGTCCGGCCACATCTTGGTTATCTCGTAAGGCACCGCATGCACCAGGAACCTGGCGTGGCAGTTGTCCGGGTCGTCCTGATAGACCCTGAAGTGTGTGCCGTACTTGAAGCCGGCCTTGACGACCAGTCCCCTTTCACGCAAATCGGTGTACACCTTGAGGCGGTTCTCGAACTCGTCCTGCTGCTCCGTGGCGTACTCCAGGAGTCCGTCGTAGTCGAGGTCCTTGTCATCCATGTCGCGCACGGCCAGCTTGCCCTTCCCTATGAGGTAGCACGCCTCCACCAGCGACAGCTGGTAAATCCCGTTGATCAGCTTCCCGAAGAATCCGTAGTCGTGCAGGAACGAGCATTGGTCCATGTCGAAGACGAAGACGCGGTCGCTGACCAGGACTCCGTCGGCATGTCCCTTGACATCGGTGGGGAAGACCTTCCCTGCGGGGTCCTTCACGTGCATTTTGTAGTAGGTCACATCCCCTTCTTCGTCCACGACGCCGTACAGCAGGTTCTTCCTCCTGTCGTTGGTCTCCTTGGCGCCAGTGAGGGAATCCGAGATGTCCAGGGGGTTCCTCTCGGAGACGGCCCTGAGCATGTACGCCGGGCGGGCGTTGGACTGCCTCTTGCCTGCACCGAATACGGACAGGTCGTAGTTGCCAGTCTCCTGCTTGACGACCAATCCCCTGCCAAGCCTGATGTCCCTGTAGACGATGTACAGGATGTCGAAGTCCTCGATGATGCCGGATGAGATCCTGAAGATGTCCTCGAAAGACAGCTTCTCGTTGCCGTCATAGACCTCGAGCTTCCCGAGCTCCACCAGCAGGCACGACTCCAGAAGGTCTAGGTCCACGCCTCCTCCCCTGCGGGGATAGCCGTAGTTGCCCTTGCCGTACAGGTGGTTTCCGTCGGTCTGGTCCTTCACTTGGACGTAGTCTTCGCAGAACTCTCCTCTCATCGTTTCGAGTAGTCACTGGACCGTAATAAAAGGTGATGTCCTATGCAGTCTCATGCTGTGGGTTCGGTAAGCCCGATCCTTTGTCCTGCTGATGCCTACCGGATCGGATGCTGTGGGAACGGGTGTGAATCCCAATCGTTTAAGAGAAATATACGGGCCCGAAGGCCCGAAGTAGTTATCAGAGTTGGATCTCGATCCCGAGCTTCTCGGTGAGTTCCTTGTATCTGTTCCTGATGGTGACCTCTGTCACTCCGGCGACGTCGGCGACCTCCCTCTGCGTCCTGCGTTCGTTGCACATGATGGAAGAGATGTAGATCGCGGCGGCGGCGACACCCGTGGGTCCCCTTCCGGACGTGAGCTCCTTCTCCGATGCGTCCTTGAGGATCTCGGCGGCCTTGGTCTGGACCTCTCCGCTCAGCTTCAGCTCCGAGCAGAACCTCTGGACGTAGTCCTGGGGCTTCGTGGGCATCAGCTTCAGCTTCAGCTCGCGTGTCATGAAACGATAGGTCCTTCCGATCTCCTTCCTTCCGACACGGCTGGAGTTTCCGACCTCGTCGAGAGTCCTGGGCACACCGCACTGCCTGCATGCTGCGTACAGCGATGCGGCCACGACGCCCTCGATGGACCTTCCTCTGATCAGGTTCTTGTTGACCGCTTTCCTGTAGATCATGGCGGCGGTCTCCCTGACGTTCCTCGGAAGACCCATGGCGGACGCCATCCTGTCCAGCTCGGATAGGGCGAACGCGAGGTTCCTCTCGGTGGCGTTGGAGACACGGATCCTCCTCTGCCATTTCCTCAGCCTGTACAGCTGCGCCCTGTTCCTGGTAGGGATGCTCTTTCCGTACGAGTCCTTGTTCTTCCATGAGATCTCGGTGGACAGTCCCTTGTCGTGGATCGTGTAGGTCATCGGGGCTCCTGTACGTGCCCTCTTCTCTCCCTGCTCCACATCGAAGGCTCTCCATTCCGGACCCTGATCGATGAATTGGTCATCGAGGACCAGTCCGCAGTCCTCGCAGAGAAGCTCTCCACGCTCGTAATCACGGACGAGGTGGTGACTTCCGCACTCCGGACATACCTCGATTTCTTCTGCTCCTTCCTTTGATTTTACCATTATTGTTTCCCCCTCTGGTATAAAGGTCGGTTTCACGTATGTTATCCGTGACAGCAAGTTTGGTTTCCACCGAGGCATACGGTCCGTCGACCGGACCGAACACCCTTCTGACGATGCCGAACCTGTTCTGCTTGGCATCGTACACGGTCTCCCCGATCTCTGGGGGCTTGGAGCACTTGACGATGATCCTGCCATCGTTGGTGATCTCTGTAACCTTTCCCAAAAAATCCATGTTGATTCCGTCGCTGCCGGGACAATCCCTTTCTATGATACATTATATGTATCTATTATAAAATAATTTGGGGATTCTTTATATGCTATTACCGTTTCTGTTCATTGTCCTAGTATTTAAGGAGGACGTTTATTTGCAGGGTGGCTGGATGTAGTGTCCAGATATGTACGTCGGACACATTTTCCAGTGGAAATGGTGCCCTCTTTGGGAGGTGTCTGCGCGGTATCATGCCAGACTTCCGGGAAATGGCCAATGATAGTCTTGTCCATAACGAATATTTTAATATGTTCCAATATCTTCCCAGAATTATTGCGCCCGTCTGACGGGAATGAAATGGAGAGACAAAAATGGCATTAGCAATCTGGTCTATGGACTTCGTTAGCCTCATTGTTGTCGCCTTCGGTATCGTCATGCTGCTCGCAGGTATCCTCGCAGCGGCCTTCGGTAACGGAAAGGCAAAGGGCTTCGGCGGAGTAATGGCCGTGGTCGGTGTTGCTCTCATTGGAATCTGGATCTGGCTTTGCGGATACAGTGACATCGAGATCATGCGCAACGTCAACCTCTGGGACGTAGTCATCGATGGAATAATCAACCTGATTGGTATCCTCGTCGGAGCACTCATCGCGGTTGGAATATTCCTCGCAGTTGTTCTCAAGAGTTGATTCGGGGATAACATCCCCAAACCACTTCTTCAAACGTTTTCATCTTTCTGAACCTTGAAATGTGCATCCCTGTGGGAATCTATCGGTTGTCCGAGTGGTTGATCGGATGCTGTTCCTATTGAGCGCGAACACAAGCGTGTAAAGGCTGAAAGAAGCGAAAAGGTGAGGTGAGCCCTCGCTTTCGTTTTTAGCGCCAACCAAAGAAGAGAACGAAGGACTCGTTCTCTTCATCCGATATTGCCTACGTAAACGCAGCGGTCGGCGGTTGGCTGGTGATTCTACGCCCAAACACATAATAAGGATCATGAATGAAAGAATCGAGTAAAAGGGTTAAAGGGGTTGAGGAAGAGAGGTTCTTCAGTTGCCCTGGCTGATCATCTCGAGCTGGCTCATGACCTGGTAGATCAGGGTCCTGCCGTGCATCGGAATGTTGGGATCGTTAGCGAGGTCATCGAGGATGACGATCGCACCGGTGGCGCGGACATCCATGGGTTCCTTCGTGTCGAGGAGCCTTGCCTTGGCATCCGTGGCGCCCTTCCTGATGTTTCTGGGGATGGAGGTGTCTTCTGCGAGCATATCGAGAACGTCGGTTATCTGTTTGACTTTGTCTGCCATGGTATCACCGATCAGAATGTCTCGAACTCTTCCTGCAAATCCTGGACCATCTGGTCGAGGACCTCTTCGAAGTTAACGGACTTATATTCCCTGACGCCGCCGAGGTCGCTCTGGATCCTCACGACAAAATCATTGTTCTCTTTCACAAGCTCTACGTTGCACAGAATCTCTTCCATTCTTCTTACCCCCGTAGGATAATTTGCCGAACAAGGATTACATATATATCGTTGGCGGTTTGTAGAATGATTTTTTGTTTATAATTAAAGAAATATGTTGTACGGTACATCATTACACATGTTTTCCGGGTACCCTCGCGATGGTAAGAACTTCCCATCCAACCAGCTTCCAATGGTCGATGACCATGGGGATTCCGCCCGGTTTTTCGAGAAACCTTTATAATGGTATCATCGATAAAGGGGTTGTTCTGTGTTGTAATTGCTTTAGCGAAAGCAAGCCACGGAAAAACCGGCTATCAGCCCGATGGAGAACGATAAAATGGCAGACGATGAAGAGTCAACGTACGAAGAGCTGCAGGACGAATTCGAGTCTAAGGCACGCGGATTCGGAAAGGGCAAGTACGGAAGGATAATCAAGATGGCGCGCACGCCCAGCGCTGATGAGTACAAGAAGACCGTTTACATCACGGCCCTAGGTATCGTCCTCATCGGATTCGTCGGATTCGCCATCTGGTGGCTCATGACCGTTCTGCCGAAGTACTTCTGATGGAGGCCGATTGATCATGATGTTGACTGGTGAGAACAACTTGAAGAAGGTTTCAGCCAGCGGTATCGTTTCGTGGAAGTTCAAGATCGGCACGGGAGCTACTAAAGCGAAGCTCTCGTTCTCAGTCGTAGCAGGGCCCGATGCCGAGAATGCACCCGAGTGGACAGTGTCACTCCATGACGCCACAGACGGTGAGATCTGGACCAACGACAGCAGCAGGACGGAGATCGAACTTCCGATCCCCGACAAGAACGCCAAGGAGCTGAGGCTCGAGGTCATCTGCCCCAACGGAGCCAGGTTCGGCGATTCTGTAACAACAACTATCACGGCGAGCGCCGACGACGGTATCGAGTCGATGGTGTTCGAGGCCGTGGCACAACAGTCCATAATGGTCCTTAAGACCCAGATCGACCAGGAGAAGACGGTTGCAATGGAACTGGCTTCGAAGGCGAACAAGGCCAAAGACAAGGACATATATGCGATCCTGAGCCCTGCCGGACTCAGAGGATATGTGTTCGTGGAAGGCATGAACACCGATCGCGTCCGCGATAAGTCCAAGGACATCAAGAAGGCCAGGAACTTCATCGACGGAGAAGCGGATATCAGCGAGATTAGCCCCTATCTCACACCCGTGTCCGCTGTGGTGGGAATCGTGGAGGGAGACTTAGTCGAACTCATCAACGGTCCCTTCAAGGGTGAGAAAGCAAGGGTGCAGCAGATCGACCAGGGCAAAGAGGAGATCACTGTCGAGCTCATCGAAGCCATGGTCCCTATACCTGTCACTGTCAAAGGAGACAGCGTCAGACTACTTGAAAAGGAGAAATGAGCAATGGTAGATACTGTTGAGGCATTGGTGGATGGAGGTCGCGCTTCCGCAGGTCCACCGCTCGGTCCCGCACTGGGTCCGAAGGGAGTGAACATCGGTCAGGTCATCGCAAAGATCAACGAGAAGACAAAGGCTTTCGACGGAATGAAGGTCCCCGTCAAGATCCTGATCAACGAAGACAAGACATTCGACATCAAGGTCGGAACACCCCCGGTGTCCGCTCTCATCAAGGGAGAGCTCGGAATCGATTGTGGAGCACACAATGCCAGGACCGAGAAGGTCGGAAACCTGACCCTCGACCAGGCAAAGAAGATCGCTGACATGAAGGGAGACGATCTCCTCGGTGCTACTCTGAAGGCAAGGGTCCTCGAAGTCGCAGGAGCCTGTGTCGCAATCGGAGTCACGATCGACGGAAAGGGACCCAAGGACTTCACCAAGGCCGTCAAGGCCGGTGAGTACGACTCCCAGTTCTGAGAAACATTTCAAGGGGGATCATCCCCCTTTTACACTTCTATTCTGTTCAATACCATCTCTGTGACAATCGGATGATGATGGGAAATGCGTTGAATAGTACATTCTTCACCCGCATGCGTATGCGGCCGAGATGATGGGGTCTCGGAGAGGACCGTGAGGCGCATCATCGGTTCGCTCAAGGAGAGGGGCCTGATCCGGAGGGAAGGTTCGGACAAGGTCGGAAGGTGGATCATAGTCAGGGACAAGAGATGTCCGTGTAAACGGCCGTGTAAATGCCGTGTAAAAGTTATATGGAGGCGATCTATCGTCACCTCAGACTCCGGATACTCCGGCTGTCATCCAAATATATAGTTTTATATACTGCTTGAAAATACGGACGATTACTTGTAGGAGAGCCGCAAGGCTCGCAAGCACTACAGGAGGAATTGTATTGGCAGAAAAACCAACCGTAATGGCCGTGCAGAAAGCACTCGAGAGTGCAAAGAAGCGCAACTTTACTGAGACGGTTGAGTTGGCCATCA
>JAEEGL010040142.1_pt1 | contig 17830 bp, 26 predicted proteins | sample 9134231 | NCBI WGS metagenome assembly JAEEGL01 (sample SAMN16246548, study PRJNA631951) | gut metagenome | biome: gut microbiome; feature: rumen; material: fiber-attached | host: Bos | place: Iran: Karaj | collected 2018-10 | reverse complement strand
TCCGTCCCACTGGAAGCGGTCATCAATCTTGTACTGATGGCCCACCTCCCACGTCGGGAACAGCTCCGGCGTTTCTACGGCATCGGCGTCTGGCAGGCTCACCACCGCCAGATGGATGTTGCGCTTCATCTTCATCAGTTGGTTTTTATTCCAGTTCATTCATCGATACCTCCGAACAAAAACTCCATGGCCTGCTCGCCGTTGAACTCTGTAATTTCCACCAGCACCCAGCCCTGCTGGATATTGCCCTGCTCCTCGCTCCATGTCTCCGTCCACTGATAGCCAGCCAGAGCCTCACCGGGAGGATCAGAGTATATCACCGGCTTGTAGCCCTCAGCCTCATAGACGGAGCCGGGAGGATTGCCGATCCAGGAGCCGTCCACCAGGATCGGGTTCGGAGCGAAAATCAACTCACCTTCGATCAGTTTTGCATAGGTCATGACACTCGCCTCCTGTACAGACGGAATTTCGAAAACGTAACATCTCCGGCAGAGGAAATTGTATAAGTACAAAACAGCGTGATCTTGTCAATACTTGCATTGTGTGGAAATGTTATATCAACATCGTTAGCCCCAGATGTATAGGTTAAAGACGTTGTACCAGAGATCGCACTTGTTCCAGCTCGGCACGCAATCTTTCCCTGTCCCGTTGTGACAGATATGGTTACAGTGTAGCGATACTCATATCCGGCCTCTGTTGCAAAGACGGCCCATACGTTGCGATATTGATAACTATCTGTGTTATACACTCGCACGGAGTCCTCTCCAAAGGTCTCATTGGTGTAAGCGTGTTTGTTTGAGAATCGTGTAATGGGGAAATCCATCAGTTCCCACCGCGGGTCTCGCGGTTCTGCCATCAGCGCCCTGCGTCTGTCCATCACACGCTCACCGCCCAACTTCCAACAACGGCACGATTGTCAAGCACGTTGATTTCATAGATGGTGTTCGCTTCAGGCGCAAAACTTTCCAAACCCAGGATCGTGGACGGGATGGTGGTTGTGGTCGCGGTGGAGCCAGAGGTGAACACGATGGAGTAGGCACCTGTGGCAGGGGGAGAGGAAACGGTCAGGGAGGTGAGTTCACCGCATTTGTAGACGGTGTTTGCGACAGGGGTGATGGTGGGGGTGGTGCCTGAGACGGTAGATTCGGTGGGCACTTTTTGGAGCAAGTATTTTCCGACTACGACCGCATCGGATTCAGTAACAGCGATCATCACGAGCTCCGGTCCGTTGGAACCGCAGTTGCAGATTTCAGCGACAAATGCATCTTCTATGCCGGAATCGTCAAAATTAGCAATGGCATTTCCGCCGTAGCTGAACACAACGCTTGCACCGGCCTGATACGCAGCGTTAATCTGTGCGTAGGTCTTGTCAACGGAGTAATTGCTGCCGCTTTTCGTCACTGAAACCACAATCTTTTGCGGTTCTGCACCAAGGTTATTTCGGGTAGTCGCTTTCTGCGTTCCATCCATTTGCCCCGTTGCGGTCACGATGCTGGCGGGGGTTACGGTGCCCCCACCGCCGGAGCTTCCCTTGCCGGCCAGCACCACGATTTCCTTGTTGTCCATCAGTTCTTCACCTCGTTCCAGGAGCCGTCAGGGAGCTTGACGTGGACGGTCGGCACGTCGTCGTCGTCGGTATTGAGGCAGACCAGGACGGAGCCGGCCGCCCAGACGTCGGTTGCGGGGTCGGTGATGTCCGCGGAGGTCTCGCAGAAAGCGGCGAAGACCCCGTCCGGGGTCTTCCCGCTCTTCAGGGATGCATTGAAAATAGCCATGATCTACACCTCCTGCTTATTTCGAGGACTCGGGGATCGCGGCCCAGGTTGCCTCGCCGGACGCGGCGGTCAGAACGTAGCCGTCGGTCACAGCAGCCGGGGAGGGCAGCTCCGTGGGGATCGCCGCCAGCTCGTAGGTACCGTCGTTCTTGACGGTCGGGACCTTGCCGGCGTCAGCAGACGCGGCAGGGCTGACAGGAGCGGCCGGCGTCGGAAGAAGACCGGCCTTGATCTTCTGGGCAGCCTTGGCCAGCAGGCGCTCGGCCTCGGTGTTGGTCGCCGGGAGGGAGTCGGCCTCGCCGGCCAGGTACGCAAGGATGCTTTCAAGGATTGTCATGTTTCATTCCTCCGTTATCTCATATTTTTTACGGCTCCAGCGAAGCCGGGGTTGACGGTTCCAAACTGCACGTCGATCACCCTTCCCTGCAGGGCGTCGAAGTTGAGGGCGAAGATCCGCGTCTTCTGATCCACGCCCCAGGGGGTGTTGATGACCCGGACGGTGTCTCCCAGGTCGACGGCAACATCGCCTTCCACGCGGACCCGCGCCGCTCTGATGGAGAGCGGGATCCCCGACGGCTTGTGCAGCGTTTCATATTCCGCACAGGCGTCGAGGAGCTGCTGCTGTGTCGGCTGCGTCTCGAAGAGGTCGGTCATGTCGACCGGCACGATCACCTGGATGGGCCAGGTCCCGGTGAAGTTGTAGATCTTGTTCGTCAGGACGGTCAGAGGCCGGCTGGTGTCGCCCTGAGTGCCCCAGAACGGATAGATCCCGGTCGCGTAGCCGTCCAGAACGTCCTCCGCGCCCATGTCCGTCAGGTTGACGGCGTAGCGATAGAAGGCGCCGTTGTCCGCGCCCATGGCGTCGACGTACTCCACATTGAAGCCGTCGAAGATCAGCTCGCCGCCGGCAGCTCCGACAAGGTAGCTTTTAAGCGCCTCCATGACGGAGATCGGCCGCGGTCTCGCAGGGAAGTTTGCCCGCAGCGCCCCGGATCTGGAATAGGTCCAGGTGCAAATTCCGACGATGCTCGGGACCGCGTAGGTCCTGATCGCCGGGAAGGTGATCTCAGGCCGCCCCTGCTCGTTTGCCGCTCCGGCTCCGAGCATGACGCCGCTGAAGTAATAGCTCTGGTGTTCAGCGTAGACGCTCATGTCGCCGGTCAGGGTCCTGTTTCGCTTTTTGATGATGAAATACTGCTCCGTCCCGGCCTCGTTGACCGTCGCCTTGATAGCCCTGCCGATCTGGATCTCGTTCTCGTAAAGGGACCCGCGGGGAAGGACGGCCGTCAGGGAATACTCGCCGTTGACCTCCCGCTTGACGGTCGCCGTCCTGACGTCCGGCAGCGGGCAGATCCGGGTGGTGACGGTGCCATGGTCGGTCGCTGCGTAGAGCTGCAGGATCCTCGTCATCGCACCCACCACCTCGGATAAAAGCGCATGGACATCATTGCGGACAGAAAGCTGATTTTTGTCGGCCCCGGCCCCAGCCGGATCTCGCCGATCACGTCGTCGATGATCTCGTTGCAGGGCGTCTTGTCCACGTCGTCGACCCATGCGGTCAAGGTTTCGCAGTCAAACCAGAAGTCCTCCTCGTAGCCCTTGATCAGGAGCTGGCCAAAGCGGACGTTGGTTGTGGCGTCGGTAAAGTTCACCGTGTTGTAGCTCTCGTCCTTGCTGATGTAGATCAGCGGCTTGCAGGCCTCGCGGATCGTGAAGCCGTCCACGGTTTCCGGTGTGGTGTAGTTCACGTCGCCCTGGGTGCCGTCCAGGGTGAAGTCATGATTGCCGGAGATAAAGCGCCGCGGATCGCAGGAGAAGCGCAGCGGGATCTCGAAGTTCTGCCCCGCGCCCTTTCGGATCGGTGCGAAGTTCCCGGTGAAGAAGGCCCGCCGGTACAGATCCGGCTCGTAGCTGTCGGACAGCTCGGCGTAGCCGTTGGAGTTCATGAGCCAGTCCCGGATGTTGGCCATGCGGTGCTGGACGGCGTCATCGCTGGACGCTCTCATGTAAAGCGCCGCGCTGTACTCCCGGACCTCGTTGGGGATCTGGGAGAGATCCAGCGCCGGGTATACCGCCCCGATCCTGCCGGGGACGGTGTAGAGCTGGACCTCCCGCTCCTGGGCGTCGTAGACGTTGACGCCGCCGATCCGCAGGCCGAAGGAGGCGGCGGTTTTTCCGTTGAAGGTTAAGCTGCTCACAGTCTGCCTCCTCTCTGGGCGCGCCGCAGCTCGTCGGTCAGCCGGACGGCGACCCGCTGGGCCAGCGCGTCCTCGTTGACGGCTCCCGCGCCGTCGATCCGGACGGTGATGCCGCCCAGGTTGGTGGTATAGGCGTTGGAGGCGGTCCCGTAGCCGATGCCGGCGGCGGTCAGGGCGTTTCCGTATCCGTAGCCGGTCCCATCCGGGACGCTGTTGTCTGCCAGGGTGTCGGCCAGGCTGGAGGCAGCCTTCGCCAGCTCCTTCTCGTGGTCCTCCAGGCCTTTGATGATGCCCTCGTCGAACATCTGGCCGATCCACATACCCACGCCGGACGGAGAGTTGATGTCCAGGGAGCGCCTGGCGGCGGCGTTGACCGTGTTGCCCACGTTCCTGGACGCGATGGACAAAGCCCGCAGCCGGCTGGGATCTGACAGGCCGTTGATCACGCCGTCAATGAAGGCGCCGCCGACGCTCTTGCCGTCCAGCACCTTCCGGGCGGTGTCCACATAGTCCTGAAGCTCCTGGAGTCCCTTCTGCGAGAAGCCGGTCAGACCCTTTTCCAGGTTTTTCTTGTACTCAGCGATCACAAGCTCCTGATCCTTGATCTTCTGCTCCAGGTCCTTCTTGTCCTGCTCGTTGAGTTCCTTCTTCTTCATGTAGTAGTCCAGGGTGGCGCCGAACTCGTCCGTCAGGATGCGGATCACTTCTTCATGTCGGTTGTTGGCGGCGGCCACCTGGGCGCGCTCCCACTTGTCGGCAATCGCCATGGATTCCTGAGCTGCTTTGCTGTACTTATCGTAATCATCTGTCAGAAGATCCAGCTCCCTTTGGGCCGCTCCTACTGCGTTTGCGTACTCCTGCATTTCTGCAGCCAACATATTGACGCCGAACTCGTCGTCGCCATACTTGCTGGCAGCCTCCGCGTATGCCTTGTTGTAGGCTTCCTGAGCTTCCGCCAGCTTGCGCTGGGCCTCCTCGATTTGTGGAGTCAGCTTTGCCGCCAAGGTAAGCTGTTCGTTTGCGTTTTTTTGTGCGTTGGCAAACTCCTCTGCTCCGGCGGCGATCAGAGCCTCGGCTTCCTTCTTTTTGATAAGGGAGTCTATCTCATCCTGCATTTCCTTGTAGCGGGAGATCTGTTTGCCGGTCATCTCGTACTCAGTGCCGAGGGCTTCATTCAGCTGCGTCAAAATAAACTGGGCACGCTCCTTGTCTTTATCTTTGACTTTGCCGCTTTCGTCTGCCAGATTTTGAAGCTCGTTCCACAGGTCCTCCGTGCGCTTTGTTTCGTCGATGATACCTTGGGCGTTGTTGGAAAAGTTTTCCACCATTTCATCGTGTGCCTTAGCCAGTTCGTCGGCCCGATTGATGATTTCCAACTGGTCGTCTGAGTAAAGCCGCAGCCGCTCGTCCGCAAGGCCGAACACCTTCATCAGTTCCGGCAGCGCGTCGGCCGCCAGGCTGGTGACGCTCTCGATGACGGAGCCGACGCCGGTGGCCAGCACGTCCAGGCCCCGCTGTACCCTGGGATTGTCCAGGGCCTCGCCCATGAGGCTGTAGCCCCGCTCCATGGCTGGGGCCAGCTTCACGGCGAAGTTGTTCTGGATGGCCTCGGTCTTTTTGTTCAGCCGGTCCATGGCGTCCTGCTGCTTGCCCAGGGCTTCCAGGGCCTTGCCGCTGAGGACGTATCCGGTGTCGTTTGCCTCCTTGGCCAGATCCCGGAGCCTGTCGGCCCCGGCAGCGATCAGGGGGTTGAGATCCTTCGCGGACTTGCCCATCAGCTGCATGGCCTTGGCGTCCCGCTCGGTCTCGTTGTCGATCTTGGACAGGGCGGCGATCATGTCGTTGAAGACGTCCTGGTTGTCTCTCAGGTTGCCGCTCTCGTCCTTGATGGCCACGCCCAGCTCCTTGAAGGCCTTCTTGGTCTCCTTGTTGCCCTTCTGGGCCTTGGTCATGGAGTTGGTCAGCTTCGTCATGGAGCCGGTGATGGTGTCCACGGACACGTCCACCAGGTCGGCCATGTATTTGTATTCCTGCAGCTGGTCCGTGGACATGCCTGAGACGGTGGCCATGGTCAGCACGTCGTCAGCGTAGGAGGCGCCCGCCTTGGAGGCGTCCCACATGGCTGAGCCGATGTCCTTCACCAGGTTGTAGACCTTGGACAGGCCCGCCTTGACGGCGTCCGCCAGGAGCTGGCCCTTCATCACGTCGGCCCAGCCGGAGGTGGCCTCCTCGGCGTCCCCCAGGGCCTCCGCGGTGTCTTCGATGGCCCCGTCCATGCCGTTGAGCTGGCCGTTCATGTTGTTGAGCTGGGCGGTGGCTTCGTGGACCGCCTGCTGCCACTTCTGGGTCTTGCTGTCCGCTTCGCCGTACATGGCGGCGGACTCCCTGAGGCCCTTCTCCAGCAGGGTCAGCTTCTCGCGCTGGGCCTCGATCTGCCGGTTGAGGACGTCCTTCTGGGCTGCCATCTTCTTTTCGGCGTCCGCTTCGTCCTGGAAGGCGGAGGCCACGGCCTTCTGCTCGGCGCCCATGGTCTTCAGGGCCTGGTTGATGTCGTTTAACTGTTTTCGGAATTGGGCCTCGCCGTCAATGCCGATCTTCGGGCCGATGTCGACAGCCATGGAATCACCTCTTTGTTGTTGTCTATTTCAGATCCGGCGGGAAGAGCTCGTCGATGTCCATGGTCTCGCTGTCGAAGACCTCGAACTCGCCCAGCCCCTCCCCTGCCGGATGCGCGCCCTCGGCCTTGATCTGCTCGATGGCCATCAGGGTCAGGACGCGGCTGACGGGCTGCATCAGGGCCTCCTCATAGCTGAAGCCCATGTGCAGCGCATACCACAAAAGCCACTCCGGGCCTAAGTTTCCGGAGTGGCTTTTGTGTTTTTTGGGTCGCCCTCCGCCTTGACGGTGGGCTTGTCCTTGTTGATCACCGCCAGGAGCTGCCGCTGGAGGTCCAGGAGGTCGGCGTAGTCGTAGCCGTCCAGGATGCTGTCCTCCGTGGGGATCTCCTTGGTGACGATGCCGGTCTCATGCTCCCGGATCGCGGCCCCGGCCTTGATCATCTCCACCGTCAGCCAGGGGATGTCGGCCAGCAGCTCAGCCTGGTTCTGGTTGCTGAGCATTTTGACGATGCTGCCGCCCCGTCTCTCAGCCGCCAGGAGGGCCGTGCACAGCACGAAGCGCGCCGGGTACTGCTTGCCCTGCAGTGTGATCGTGTATTCCATGTGGGCGCCTCCTTATGCCGTCAGCCCGCTCAGGCGGCGATGTTCAGGCGGTTGTTGATGTACAGGATGGCCTGCGCTTCGGTGGTGAAGGTGGCCTGCTTCTTCCAGCAGCGGTAGGTGGTCTCGTCCCGCATGATGGTGCCGCTCAGCTCCGGGGTCTGCCAGGAGATCTGTTTGCCCTGGGTTTCCGCCGCCTCGGAGGGGACGGAGAACTGCACCCGGGGCAGGATGACGGCGGTCCAGGCGGCCGCGCCGCTGCGCTGGTGCTTGATGATCAGGCCGATGCCGAGGGCGGGGGTCACCTGTCTGTCGTCGAAGAAAAGCTCCTTGACGCTGCTGTCGGTGATGCCGGTGATGGTCTCCAGACTCGCGTCCTGAAGGCCCAGCAGGACCTTGGAGATGGCGTCGGTCAGGTCGTTGGTGTTGACGGTCAGGGTGCCGCCGGCGAAGACCTTGTCGGTCTCGTCCAGGGCGTTGTCCGCGTAGAAGTCGTTGTCGCTGGAGCTGTCAAGGGAGATGTTCACGTTGACCAGCTTCGCGGCGGTGCCGCCGTCGGAGTAGCTGACGGCGCCCTGGCTGTACGCGTACTTGGCGTACTTCAGATAGGAACAGCCAACAATAGCCATTTTATTCGCTCCTTTACTTTATTTCGTGAGTTTCTTCAGCTCCGCGTCGAAGCGCTCGGACATGGCCTCGACGCAGCGCTCCCGGGCCTTTCTTGCGGCCCGGTTCGTGAATCTGTTCGCCCGCTGCCAGGACGTGCCGCGGATCAGACTGCGGGCGATCATGGCGTTGGGCTGGCCGTTGGGCCAGCGTTTGGTGCGCTTCGAGTTGTAGCCCTCGAAGCCGATCTTGGTGACCGTCTGGCCGTTCTCACGCCAGAAGTGGGCGACGCCGAGGCCGTCGTGGAGTCCCTGGCGGGCCTCGGGCGTCAGCTCTGTCAGCCCCCGGATCTCGGTCTGGACTGCGTCGGCCAGGACGGCGGCCCCGTCGTAGAGGGAGCGGCCCACCAGCTTTGGGACGTCCTGGAGGATCTTCTCCATCTGGTCCCGGTACTTGTCCAGGCCGTCGAAGGTGATCTTGGCCATCAGTACATCACGCTCCACTCCCAGGAATGGTGGAAAAGGCCGGTGTCCGGCTCATAGGTGACGCCGGTCTTCTCCCAGCTGATGCCGTGGGCGTCGAAGCTGTCCTCGATGGCGTTGGCCCACTGGTCGAACTCCCACTTGGTGAAGAGGTCGCTGTAGCCGTTGACGGCCTTCTCTGCGTGCTTGTTGTCCGCCGTCAGGTCGTTGCGCTCGTCCTCGTCCCATACGAAGTAGCGGTCGGACCGCATCCGGGAGGCGTGGGAGACGTTACCGCCGGCGACGTCCACATGGGCGCTGACGATGACGTCAATCCACCGCGCTCTGCTGCTCGGCATTATCCACCACCTCCCGGATCATCAGGCGCCGGCTCCGGCTCATTCGCCGCGACGGCGTTCTGCTCGTAGACCGCCAGGGTCAGGTCCAGCGAGGGCGGGTACACATCCGGTACGCTCTGGACCAGGTCGATCCGGTAGAGCTTGCCGTCCTCGGTGCGGGCCGCGTCCTGGTTTGTGATCCGCAGGGGTTCCGGTACGTCGCCCTCCGGCTGGAATACCCCGGAGGGCTTCGGCACCCGGATCACCCGCTCCACCCGGACCTGGTTCTGCCGGGCGTCGTAGTAGCGCTTGATCCCCAGCTTCCGCTCCTGGTAGGCCAGGGTGGTCTTGACCTGGTAGACCGGCGACGGCATGAAGCCCATGACGGCCTCGTCCCGGACGTCGTAGACGGTGACCATGCCGTCGTTGAAGGCCTGGGAGATCTCCGTGGCCGCCCTCGGCCTAAACGGTGCCTTGCGCTGCGACGGCATAGGCGTTCACCATCCTCTCGTGCTGCATGGCCAGGATCATGGAGCGGTAGTTGTTCTCGAACACATCCAGCGCCCCGTCCCGGCCGTAGCGGACGTACTCAAAGAGCAGCGTCCGGGCGAATCCGGGGCTTGTATAATCGCCCCGGGTGCCCAGCTTGCTGTCAAGATAGACCGTTCCTGCGTTGATCAGCTCGGTGATCCGGCTGTCGGTCGCGGTGTCCGTCCAGGTGATCTGGAGGTAGGCTTTTACGGCGGCCAGCAAAGCCGCCATGGGGTCCGTACCGCTCATTTGGCCGCCCTCCCTTCGATCAGGACTTGGTGACGGTGACGGTGTAGGTCTTGTTGGTGCTGCCGTCCGCGGCGATGACCTTGACGGTCAGGGTGTTGGAGCCGGCGGCCCACTTTGCGGGGGTGCCGTTCGGCATCTCAACGCCGCCGAGCTTCACGATGACCTGGGCGTCCGCGTCGGCGGGGACAGCCTTGACCACGTTGGTGGCGTTGGTGGTGGAGGCGGTGTAGGAGGTGTCAGAGGGATCGAAGGCGCTGTCGAAGGCCAGGGCGCCCACCTTCAGGGATGCCAGATTCGCGTTGCTGGCAGGGGTCTCCTCGGAGGTCTGCACCAGGTAGCGGGCAGGCTGCACGGCGGAGACGTCCAGCAGCAGGAAGGCGCTGCCGTCCATGGGGAAGCCGTTGGCGAAGGCCTTGATCAGGTAGACGCGCTGATCCTGCAGGAAGCGGTAGTGGTCGGAGTACTCGATGTTGCCGTCGGGATCCATGCCGGCGGCGGCGAAGTAGCGGTAGCCGAGGCCGAAGACCGCCTCGCCCTGGGCCAGGCCGTGGGTCACGGGGATGATCTTGACGGGATAGGGCAGCGCGGAGCGGTAGGAGCCGTCGGGCGCCATGATGGTGGTGGCGGGCAGGATCTTGGTGTAGTAGTCGGTGGCGTTGCACACCAGGATCAGATCCCGGATGTCGCGGGCCTTGCCGTTGTCGTCGGTGGCGATCAGGGCGATCAGGTTGCCCATGGTGCCCATGTCCAGATCGGCGACGGCCACGGCCGCCTTCTTGGGATAGGCGCCGCCCACGACGGTGGTGCCGGGGCCGACCTGGCGGATCATGCCGATGGGGGCGCTGTTGCCGTCGCCGGCGACGATGCCCTTCTCCATGCCGTTGGCGATGGCCTAGGAGAGGGTCCCGCGGACGTAGCGGTCCAGCCAGGCAGGCCCGAAGACAAAGCCCTGCTTGCAGACGGGCAGGAAGGCGGACAGCTTCAGGAGGTTGGAGCTGACGACCTGGAAGCCGCCGGTCAGCTCAGTGACGATCTCGTCGCACAGCTCGCCCCAGGCGGCCTCGTTCTGGCCGTTGGCGTTCAGGATGACCTTGAAGTTGGCGCCGCTCGGCACGAAGTTGATGGCGCTCAGCAGGGGGTGACGGGTGCGGAGGTCGTCAAAAACCCGGTCGATGACGGTCTCGGGCATGACGTCCTTCAGGTTGGCCAGGGCCTGCTTGGGATCGCGGTCGGCCATAGCCTGGGCCAGGCCCTCGTAGAACTTCTGCTCTGCGGAGGTCAGGGGCTTCTCGCCGCGGGCGGTCATGGCGGCCACGTCGTTCTCCTTCTGGAGGGCGGCCAGCTTCGCTTCCTGCTCGGCGCTCAGCTTCTGCTCGGCGTTGTCCACCAGCTCATTGACCAGCTGGAGGAATTTGCCGTTGTCGTCGGCCTTGATGGCCTGGGACATTTCGGCAATGATGGTGTCGGTGGTGCGGTTGCTCAGATTTTTCATGCGTTTGTCACTCCTTTTCTTTGTTTGCCTTTGTCAGAAAGGCCATCAGATGATTGGTTTTAACCTCTCCCGCGCCGTCTCCGGCTTCGGGGTTAGTTTCACGTTGTTCGGGTCCCGCTTCTCCTGCGGACTTCTCGGCGTCCTGGCGCGGCGTCCCGTCTGCCCCCGTAGGGGCCGATGCCCACATCGGCCCTTCGCCCTCGTCCCCGCTCTTGTCATTCTGAGCGTCGTAGGGGCGGATGCCCACATCGGCCCTCCGGTCTTCGTACTTCCGGTCTACGTAGGGGCCGATGCCCACATCGGCCCTCTTCCCCCCGTCATTCTGAGCGGAGCGCAGCGGAGCCGAAGAATCCGTTCTCCCGCCCCCGCCCGTCAGCGCCTGCACGATCCGCGCCCGGACGCTCTGCTGCGTCCCGGCGCCGTCGCTCCGGTCCAGGATCTCGGTGGCCAGCCCCAGCTCCAGCGCCTCGGCGGCGCTCAGCCAGGTCTCGGCCCGCTCCAGCTCCTTGACCTTCTCCCGGTCGATCCCGGCGGCCGCGAAGGCCTCCAGCCCGATGTCGTTGATCTTTTCCAGGTCGTCGGCCTGCTTCCGCAGCTGGTCGGCGTTGCCGGCGGCCAGGATCCAGGCCTGATGCAGGAAGAAGGCGGAAACAGGGCTTGCCGCCCGTTTCTTTCCCGCCAGGAAGGGATAGACCGCCGCGGAGGCCACGAAGCCGTCGGCGAAGCTGTTCACGGTGCCGGGCCAGTCCTTCAACAGGTTGTAGATCGCCCAGCCTGCGGAGACGTCGCCGCCGTAGCTGTCAATGTGGACGTTTACCTCCTTCACCCCCGCCTCCGTCAGCTTTTGAAGCTCCCGGCGCAGGCTGTTGGGGCTGGTCTCGTCCTCGTACCACTGATCGCTGACCAGGTCGCCGAAAATGAAAAGATCGGCGCTCTGGCCGATCTGGACGATTTGCACGGGTCTCATGGCTTTGCTCACTTGCTGTCATCTCCTTCCGGGGTCTCGGCTCTGCCGATGTTCTTTGTCATAAAGTGCCTGTTGGCCCATTCCTCCGGGATCGGATCGTCTCCGATCAGCTTCCGCAGCTCGTTTACGCTCTTGACGCCGGATCCGATGATTTTTTCCACATTGGAGGCGTTTGCGAAGATGTCGAAGTGGCTGATGCCCGAGGTGTCCACCTTCAGGCGGCTGCCTGCCAGGTACTCCTCCATGCTGAAGCGCTTCCGATTGGCCTCCTGCTCCAGAATCCCGGCGAATGGGTCGATCACGTCCTCCAAAAACTGCTTCTTTGCCACAGTGGTATCCTGCTGGTCGCCGCCGGTCAGGGCTGGCGGGATCAGGAAGCCCCGGCCCGTCTCTGTCCAGATGCTTTTCTGCAGATTTCGGACCTCCTCGCTCTTGACGGCGCTGGCGGCGTTCCCGGAGATCTGGGTGTAGATGTAGCCGTCCAGCTCCGGCAGCACGGCGCTGTTGGCGTCCAGGAAGGGCTTGATCTGCTGCTCCAGGATCTCCCGGAAGCTTTTGGCCCAGCCGTCGGCCCCGTCCGCGACCTGGTCCACGTGGACCTTCCAGTGCTGGCCGTTGCCAAAGATGTAGTTTTGCATGGCGGCTGCCATCATCCGCAGGAAGCTGTCGTCCATCTTTCGGATCAGGGGCTCCACATTCTTCCAGTTGGGCCGGATGTAGATCACGTCCCGCTCGCTCAGCCGGTCGATCTTCCGCTTCCCGATCAGAATGTTCCGGTAGGCGTAAACCGGCTTTTCGTCGTCGATGTCGAAGTTGTCGGCCACCACCAGGCCCTCTCCGTATGGCTCCTTCACGATCAGGGCGTCCCCCTCAGAGAAGGCCTTGCTCACCAGCTTGTGGCGGAAGGCCGCCGCGTTCTGGTTTTTGTTCGGCTGGACGTTCCAGAGATACCACTCCGGTCCCTGGGCGATCTTCCCGTTCCGGAATTCCCTGATCTCGCACTTCCCGATGGCGTTTGCGATCAGGTTGACGCAGCCCCAGAATGCCGTCTCCCGAAACTGGAATTCCAGCCCGTCAGAATTCAGCAGCTCGCAGACGTCCGCGATCTCCGTCTGACCCGCCTGCGCAGCCCTGTTCCCGAATAATCTTGTAAAGAATCCCAAGCTTTTTCCTCCTTCCTCTCCGTAATCACCGGATCACAAACGCCGCCGGCGGCCGCAGGGGCCCGCTGTTCTGCGGCAATTCGTTTTCGATGCACTCCGCCGCCACCAGGGCCATGAACGGGTCCGTCTTGCGGCTCTTGGCCTCGATTTTGCCGTAATAAAAATTTCCGGTGTCGGAGCCGATCCCCCGGGACGCCGGAATGCGTTTCGTGTTGTTTGTGGCCCAGCGCAGGGGCGGGTTGTCGCCCCATACATAGAGCCCCCGGTCGAAGATGGAGGCGATCAGGGGCTCTGTTTTCATAATGTCCGAGGGCCGGATCAGCTTGACCCGGTTTTTCTTGTCCCGGACGTCGAAGCCGGCCTTGATCATGGCGTCGCTCACCAGCGTCCACCGGTAGGAATCCATAGCCAGCTTTTTGATGTTGTATCGTTTTCCGGCGTTTTGCAGCCAGGCCCCCAAGAGCTCCGGCGAGATCGTCGGCTCCCGGACCAGGGTGCAGTGGCCGGCGCTCACCCAGTCGGCCCATGGCACCCGCACCCGGGGCAGGGTCTTTGATTCCGCGCAGATCCAGGTGTGACAGAGCACGATCCGCTCCGCGGCCCGTCGGAACAGCAGCACCGCCGCGGCCCAGTCGTTCAATTCTGCGTAGTCCAGGCCGGCCACGCAGGTCCAGCCCTTCATCTCCTCCGGCGGCGGCAGCGGCCTTTTGGTCGCCAGGATCTTCTCGTAATCCGTGACCGCCAGCTCCGTGAAGCCCTTCCGGATGCCCATGCGCTTGGCCAGGAAGTCTCCGTGCCGCTCCGGCTCCGTCAGCCAGCCGTAGTATTCCCGCTCCGTCTCCCGCCGCAGCGTCGGCAGGTAGGCCCAGGAGGGATTTGCCATCGGCCAGTTGGCCGGGTCCCGGACCTGCTCCTCTTTTTCGAGGCGGCAAATAAAGGGCAGCAGGCCGTGGTCCTTCTCCCCTTCATAGAGGATCCGGTCCCCCTGCTGCAGCCAGGTGTCCAGCGGTCCGTCGTTTACCTTGCCGTTGCTGGTGAATATGCCCGTCCGGGGCTCCGGCGTCTTGCCGAGGCCGGAGGTAAAGACGGAGACGTTGTCGAAGCTTACGTACTGGTGGACCTCGTTGAAGATGATCACGCCCGAGCGCAGGCCGTCCCGGTTCTTCGCGTTGTTGGCCCAGCCGCGGACCGTCCCGCCGTTTTTCAGCCCGTCCGCGCTCTCCTTGGTGTGGTGCCAAAAGCGGTTGAGCTTCGCGCTCTGCTTTGGCTTTTCGAGCACCCGGATCAGATCCTTCAGCGGCCGCGTGGCCTGGACCTCGTCGTTTCCGCAGATGTCCACGTCGTAGCTGGATACCGGATTATAGGGCGATGTCAGGCAAAAGGCGGAAAAAGCGATGAAGCCGTCCTTGCCTCCGCCTCGTGCCAGCATGGCCGCCAGGGTGTCCCACCGGGGGAAGCCCTCCGGGTCGAAGCTGCACAGCCACAGCGCCAGCAGGAATTTCTGCCATGGGAACAAATTGAAGGGAAAATATTTCTGGAGCGACAGGTAGTTTGCCAGCCGCTCCAGGTCCATGTAGATCTCCTCGGTGTTGAAGGCCTTCCGGACGTAGGCCGCCAGGGCCAGCTGATCCTTGCAGCTCCGCGGGTTGTCGCTCTCCACGATCTCGATGTAGTCCAGGACCTCCCGCGGCAGCTCCGCGTCGCTGCGGATCCGCCGCATCCCGGCCACCGCCGTCCCCTCGGCCCCGAACTCCGGTGCCTGCGTCTCTTCGTTGTCATTCTGAGCGAAGCGAAGCGGAGTCGAAGAATCCGCGTCCCCCGTCTTTTTGCCTTCCCCCTTGGGGGAAGGTGTCGCCGCAGGCGACGGATGATGGGCCGTTTCCCCGTAGGGGCCGATGACCACATCGGCCCTTTTCTCCTCGTCCCGCTCCCCCGCTTTGTCATTGCGAGGCTCCGCAGGAGCCGTGGCAATCCGTCTCCCCGTCTTTCCGGTCTCAGAGCGCATCGTCCTCGTCCTCCGGCGCCTGGTTTTTCACGGCCAGCTCCTGGCATCCCAGGGCCTTGTAGAGCTTCGCCATCTGGGCGGAGACCCGCACCCGGGCGGAGACGGCGCAGTTTTCCACGGGCAGCCCCCGCTTTTCGTCCATGACGGTGACGCCCCGCTCCCGGATGTCGGCCTCCAGCTCGGCCCTGGTCCACCACAGCTCCAGGTAGTCGCCCACCATGTCGCCGTAGATCTGCTCGGTGAGCCCCCTGGCCTGGAGGCTGTCCAGCATGGACTTCCGCAGGGCGTTGGCCTTCCGCTTCAGCGCCAGGCTCTCCCGCGGCATGTGCGCCTCGATGAACGCCGCCGCCTTATTTGTTCCGCCCACGGCGTCCCCTCCTTTCCGGCGCCCGTAGGGGCCGATGCCCACATCGGCCCTTTTTGTTCCCGACATTTGTGTCGGTCACATTTTTTGTCGATAAACGCGCAGACCGAAGGCACGGCGGCGGGCTTCTCCCGCCGCCGTGCCTTCGGTCTCTGTGTTTTTCTATTCCCGCGCTGTCAAATACTCCACCAGCGCCGTCCGTTCGGTTTCGCAGTTTCTCATGCTATCACTATACCTCGTTTTTTGGGCCCTGGGACCGCAATCTTTTTATTTCGCTTCGCATTTGATCTGTTGCCGCTTTGATTCGTGAATTAAAATAACGCTCCACGTCATCCACAAATTCTTCCTGCCCCCGCTCGAAGGTATCTCTGTCTACGGTTATTTTCAGTGTGAAGATCCTTAGGTCCATTTCATCCGGGATCTCTGTCATGCCAAATCTTTCTATGCGTGTTCCCCCAAACTTTTCACAGAACGCTTCCCATAAGCTCATTCTTCTTGTACTCCCTTTAACTGCTCTTTAATTTTTCGGATACTCTCGATGTTTGCTTTTCTCATGTCTGCTCCGCACCACGGGCAAAACGAAAACCGCTTCTCGATTGCAGGCCCCGGTTTCCCTTTTCCACCGCATGCAGAACAGTGTGGGGTCATTTGGTACATTTCCCACCCCCAGGATCCCCGCACCACCGGCCTGACGTCGGCCGCCGGAACATCATCCAGGGCTTCCCGTATTTCCTCGAAGTTGAGTTCCCAGATCTCCCCCAGCTTGTACCGTCTGGAGCTTTGCCCTTTTTCTACGATGGCAAGCAGTATCTCCTTTTTGCTGAGATATATTTCGTCGTTCATTTTCTCCTCCTTTTTTCCTTGATGTGATCCCTAAGCACCAGGACCCCGTAGCCGGCGAGGCTCAAAACGGTTATCGCCACGGCGAGGCCCGCCGCCCCGATGACGATCCAGAGGATCACCGCCGCAGCGTTCAGAAATCTGTCCAGCGCCGTCATTTCACCGCCTCCTTCAACCAGAGCTCCCACCGGTCCCCACAGGTCAGATCCGGGGCCTTTTCTCCTCTGTGTCGTTTGTCGATGCAGTTTCGGCATGGCTCCTCCATGGGGCAGTCTGAGCACGTTGCCTTGCAGGCAAAAATATTTCTCAAGGTTTCGTCTGTCATCCCCGGCAGCACCCGCCGAAGGTATTCTCCGTTGCTGATCCCCCCCGTCTGATCCTCGCCGCCTCCTTCCTGTGGCGCGAGTTGTACGAAATATTCTCCGGCGCGTCGCATCCAGTAAAACCAGTCGGCCATAATAGCATCTATCACAACCACAGCTTTTTCGTGCGGCATAGCAAGGATTACTTCGGCTGAAAGTTCTCCGCCTTCCTGCATTGTTTCATAGAGCTTGCTTCTAACCGGAATTCGACAATATTTCGCTTTCCCATCGATGGTTCCGCGAATGATTTGCGGCCTTTGATCGTTCATCCCTCGCCGCCTCCTTCCGCTTCGACGCTCTGAATGTGCAAGATGTCCATGCCCCCCTGGTACTGGCCCTCCATCGTGACCGGCACGCAGATTGTGATGGTTGCGATTTTCGTTCTGAGCTTTTCTTCTAACAGCAGCTCGAAAAGCTCGTCCGCATTGTCGATCAGATAGCCGCCCCGTCTGTTTATCTCCTGCCTGGTCTGGTCGCCGTCGAATCTTTTTGCTATTGCCTTGGCCTCGCTGAAGGTGAGTACCGGCGGGATCTCCACGCCCAGCTTCCTGGCCTCCGCCTTGACGAAGTTGGCCTGCCGCCGCGTCGGGGTCAAAATCGGCCGCCCTGTCCCTGCCGAAATGTAGATCAGCCGCACCGTCTTCCCGCTTCCTCGTCCTCCGTTAATGATTTCCATCATCTTTTTTCCTCCTGTACTTTTTTCTTGGCTTCGCCGGCAGCGGAGTCCAGAACAGCACCTTCGTCTGATGCCCCTGGGCGACCTCCCCGGTCCAGCGTTCGCCTGACCATAGCCCGATCCCGTAAGCCTGCCGCATGCGGCCCCGTTTGTAGCTGAAATATTCATACCAGCACAAAACCTCCGCCCACGGCTCCGGCTTTTGCTTTTCTGCGTCGATCCATGAGCTCATGTGGTTTCCTCCATCCTGTCCAGCATCTCCACCAAGGCCAGCTCTCGCGGGCTCAGCTTGAAGACCCTGGCCTGGGCGGCAGCCTGGGCGGCAGCCTGGGCGGCAGCCTGGGCGGCAGCCTGGGCGGCAGCGGCTTTTTGTCCTACCAAAAAGCCGCTGCCGAAGATGCCCTTTTTCTTGTTTGCGTCTATGTGTCGGACGAACTCCGCCGGCGTGCTCCGCGGCACAGTGTACCGGATCCCCTTGCCGTCGATGTACCGGACCTTCGCCGCGGGGATGAGGTTGTCCGGATAGTCGTATTTCTCGGCCCGCTTGTTTCTCGCCTGGAGCTCCCGGATCTCCCGGCTCAGCTC
>JAEEGL015029134.1_pt1 | contig 17831 bp, 15 predicted proteins | sample 9134231 | NCBI WGS metagenome assembly JAEEGL01 (sample SAMN16246548, study PRJNA631951) | gut metagenome | biome: gut microbiome; feature: rumen; material: fiber-attached | host: Bos | place: Iran: Karaj | collected 2018-10 | reverse complement strand
GGAACAAAACGGGGGGCAAAATGACTCTGTCTGTTGATGCCGCGGGAGCGGCAGTCAATAGTTCCATTGCAACAGACAGCGTCAAGCGGCTTAAGCCGCGCTTTTGACCCCCGTTTTGTGACTGGGAGCCACTATATCATGACATATATCTATAAAAATGCTACACTGTATTTATGAATATCCAGCCTGCTCTTTACCTTATTCCTGTTACTCTTGGCGAAACTGACCTTGCTCAGGTGCTTCCGTCCTATAATCATGACATTATCGTAAATATTAAGCATTTTATCGTCGAAAATATCCGTTCTGCCCGTCGTTTTCTTAAAAAAACGGAAAAAACTATTGATATTGACACTCTTACCTTTTATGAACTCAATCGTCACACCGACCGCAAGTTTATAGGGCAGTATCTGGAGCCGCTTTCAAAAGGGCAGGCTGTAGGCATTATTTCTGAAGCAGGCTGTCCTGCCATTGCAGACCCCGGGGCAGACCTTGTGGCAATTGCCCAGAGCCGGGGCTTTAAGGTTGTGCCTCTGGTTGGGCCTTCTTCCATCCTCATGTCTCTTATGGCAAGCGGCTTTAACGGTCAGTCATTTGCTTTTAACGGATATCTGCCGGCCGATGTGCCTGGAAGGGTAAAGGCCCTCAAAAAGCTTGAAAATAAGGTTTTTAGCGAAGACCAGACTCAGATTTTTATAGAAACTCCCTACCGCAATGCAAAAATGATTGAAACTATTTTGAACTCCCTGCGGCCTCAGACTAAGCTTTGTATTGCCGCGGGCATTACCTGTGCCGAAGAATATATTCATACTAAAACTGTAGCACAGTGGAAAAAGGAAAAGCTGCCGGAACTGGGAAAGATTCCTTGTATATTTGTGTTGGGAAAATAGATTGCTTCGTCGCTCGCTGCGCTCGCTCCTCGCAATGACGTGCCTTTGCTTACAGTGCTCGCTCCTCGCAATCCATTAATTGTAAGGTTTGACTCCTGCCGGAACATACTCGCCGTTCAAGGCTGCAAGCATAGCCCTAAGACTAAATTCGCATCTCCAGCTGTAGCCAAGCAAAATGGTGTCGGCCCAGTTAAGGTCTTTGGTAAGCTCCGGCGACATGGTAGAAAGTATGTAAACGGTCTTGCCCTTGTCTTTAAAATAATTTGCAATGCGCACATGGTTTTCGTTAGACACGCAGATAATGATTGTCTGATAGCCGGCAGAAATGTCAGGCAGCTGGTCTATTATCCACTGGGTTTCGTTTGGACCTGTTTCGTAATTAAAGTAGACCTGACCGGCCTTAGGGTAGCGCAAAAGGGCATCGTTAAAGAAAACTGTGAGTGAACCCAGTAAAAGAATCCTGCCGCTTTTTTCTGTATCTATAGGATAATTGCCTTGCTTTTCTACTGTGATTGAACGGCAGGCCTGCTCCAGGAAAAACTTTTCTCCTTCTTTGTTAGGAATAAAATCATCTATTGTGTCCGGATCGGGATAAAGGGGGGCAGGATTAACCTGATTTTTAAAATATTCCAGTTTGCATTTAATAACCCTGTAAGCCGCATCCTTTACTCTTGCCCTGAAGCTTTCATCTGTATCCATGAGCTCAAGATTTTTATACCAGAGGGCCTCGTTCAGCTGGGCTGTTCTGGAAGAAAGAATTATGTCGTTGCCGGCTTCTATCGCCATTTTAAAAGCATTGGAAATAGTTCCTGCATAAATTGTAGCACCAACCATTTCCATATCATCCGTTATGATAAGGCCTTTATAACCCATCTGATTTCTAAGCAGGTCTGTAAGAAAATATTTTGAAAGAGAGGCCGGTGCTCCGCTTGCATCAATCTTTGGAAAACTCAAATGTCCTGACATTATAGCAGGAGTGTCTTCCTTAATAAGATAAGTATAGGGAACAAGCTCTCTGTTTTTAAAAGTTTCAAAATCAATATCAATTACGGGAAGTCTTCCGTGGGAATCTAAGTCGGTATCTCCGTGTCCGGGAAAATGCTTTACTGTCGGAATTATTCCTGCAGCCTTAGAACCTGCCGAAAAAGCAGCGCCCAGAATTCCAACCTTCTGCGGATCATCACCAAAGGACCTTGTTCCGATAATTGTTGAATCATGATTGGAAAACAAATCAACTGTAGGTGCAAAGTTCATGTTAATTCCAAGAGCCTTAATTTCCTGGCTTATATAATAGGCACTGTACCAGGAATCTGCGGGGTAGCCGGCTGCTCCTATTGCCATGTTGCCCGGAGTGATTAAGGTGTCTCCCTTTACATGCCTGATGGAGCCTCCCTCCTGGTCTGTTGCAACAATCAGGGGAATCTGGAAGCGGTTTGCCTGAGAGCTTTTCTGCAGGGAAGAAATTGATTTTGCAACAAGATGAATGTCGTTTGTGTTCCAGCCGAATACCTTGACATTGCCTAGTCCCCGGGCAACCCAGTCGTACAAAAGGGTTTCGGGTTCTGCTCCTGCCCAGCCAAACATGAGGATCTGAGAGTAAAGCTCGCTGTTTGTCATGCTGTCTGTAATTTCCCGGGCCAGCTGGTCGTTAGGTTTATTGTCCCAAAAGCTCAAGGAAAAAAGAGACAGGGGAGAGAAGAAAAATAAAGCTGTAATTAAGGTTGCTAACTTTTTCATAAATCTTGTAAAAAAATTTTATTGAAGCATTTCTTTGGCTGCGTTGGCTGCAATTGCTCCGTCGTTGACTGCTGTTACAATCTGGCGGAAAGGCTTGGCCCTTACATCACCTGCGGCAAAAAGGCCCGGGATAGAAGTCTGCATGTTTTCGTCTGTAATGATATAGCCGCCTTCATCCTTTTTGAGCATTTCTACAAGCTCTGTCTGAGGCGCCATGCCTGCAAAAATAAATACAACATCACAGGCCATGTCTGATTTTTCGCCGGTCTTTACATTTTCAATGGTAACAGACTCAACCTTCATGTTTCCGTTAATTGATTTTACAATTGTATCATATACAGGCTCAACTCCGGCAGCCAGCATTTTGTCTACAACTGCTTTTTGTGCACGGAAGGCATCCCGCCTGTGAATGATTTTTACATCCTTGGAAATATTGGAAAGATATACTGCTTCGCTGCAGGCAGAGTCTCCGCCTCCAACTACGACAATTTTTTTGTTTTTGAAAAAAGGTCCGTCGCAGGTTGCACAGTAGGAAACGCCGCGGCCTGTAAATTCCTTTTCTCCGGGAACTCCAAGGTTTTTGTGAACGGCTCCTGTTGCTATGCAGAGGGCACGGCTTGTAAAAATTGTGTCACGGGTTTTGATTACAAAATTATTGCCTGTTTTATCTATGGAAGAAACCTGCACATTCTTAATGACTGCACCAAAGGCCAGAGCCTGTTCCTTCATAACCTGAATAAAATCAAAACCATTTACAGCAGGGTAGACTCCGGGATAATTTTCTAAATCTGCAATTTGTGCTACCTGACCACCTTCGCCCATTGCTTCAAGAACAAGTGTCTTAAGACCTCCGCGGGCTGCATACTGGGCAGAACTCAAACCGGCAGGACCGGCTCCAATAATGATATAATCAAATGTTTCGTTTTCCATAAAAAATATTATAGCAGATTTTTTTACTCAAATAAATACTTGGGCAGCTCTTTTATCTTATTATACTTGGCATCGTAGCTGTGGGAGTTTGCCCTGATTCCCATTATTCTCTCGTTTTCTGCAGTAAGCTGGAGCTTTATCATTTCTTTAAAAATTTTCATGAGGGGTTCGGGATCCAGCTCTTCCTTAATAAAACCGGCCTGCTGCATTTCCTTTATAAAATAGTAGCAGCATTCGATTGTAGAAATGTATTCCGGACGGGGCTCCCTCTTAAAAGTAAAGATGGAACGATAGTCTCCCTTAAAGCTTAATTTTGGCAGGTCTAACAAAAAAGGATTTTTTTCTATGAGTTTTTTTGCGCAAAACCAGGTGGCATCCAAAATCAAAATCAGAAGCTTTTTGTCACCCTTTACAAGCGGGTCCAGCCTTCCGCTTTCTTTTCCGTCAATTACATTTACTGCATCTTCTCCGGGGTACATCAAAAAGGGCAGGTAAAGGGGATCCTGTAAAAGCTGACTCAGTCTCTGGTTTGCAGAAAAGTCCTGACCTACAATTATTTCTGAATCGACCAGGCAGGAGTGGGCAAGGTAACCGGTTCCGGTTCTTGTGCGGCGGAATTCCTTGGGGTGCATTAAAAAAACAAATTTAACTCCTGTATCCAGCTCCCGGGCAAAGCGGCAGAGGCAGACAGATTTGGGTTTAAAACATTTAAAACAGCGTTCACTCATAAATTGCATATTATCATAAATTCACATATAATAAAATGTCAGGAGAAAAAATTGAAGGCTCATATCCTTTTCCAAAAAAAACATTTATTTAATCCTCTGTCTCTTACGATTTTTTTCTTCTTTATGCCTTTCTTTTTTTCCTGTTCTTTAAAATATGACGAAGGTCTGGATGCCGAAAAAAACAATCCCGAATTTGTTTTTAATGAAGCAAAGCTCATCCGTTATAAGAATGCCCGCGAAGATGTAAAGGTTCAGGCCCAGAAGATAGAACAGTACAAAGATTCTGCTCTTACTTATGGCCATAATGTAAAATTCCTTACCTATGACGAGGACCATGCTCTGGAAACAGAAGGCTCCTGCGGCTATCTTTATGCAGACCCTGACAATGAAATTTATGAGCTTTTTGACGGCATTAAGCTTTTCAGCAGAATTCAGAATACAAACTTTTATGCAGATATGCTGCGCTGGAATGGAAAAACAGAGCAGCTTTCCGGAGGAAGAAGGGACAATGTCCGCATAGAAAAAGACGGCACCATTATTTATGGAACCGGTTTTTCTGCCAGCAGCATAAGTAAAAAGTTTTCTTTTGCAGGAACTGTTTCCGGTGATATAGAAACAAAGGACCAAAAATCAAATGAGGAGGAAAAGCCGGCTGATGAGGAATAAAGCTTTTTTTAAAATCCTGACGACCTCTTTTTTCCTGCTTTTTGCAGCCTCACTTTATGCAGAAAAAATTTCCTTTTCGGCCGGTTCAATGTCAGGACAGGCCGGCGACTCTTCTGCAACTACTACACTTTCAGGCGGAGCTTTTATTCAGACTTCTTCCATAGAAATTTCTGCCCAGGAAATTGAACTGTCCGGAGATGACTACCGCTTTATTACTGCCAGGGGAAATATTTCCGGCAAAAATCTGGAAAGCAAAATGGAATTTACCTGCGATGCCATGACTTATGACCGGGAAACAAAGGTGGCCGTGCTTCAGGGAAATGTCCATCTTGTAGATACCGAAAATGATGTAAAGGCCGACGCCCAGATTATTGAATACAACCAGGAAACAAATATTGCAGTTTTGCAGATTGATATAAATCTTACCCAGAAAAAAAATGTCTGTACCGGCTCTTACGCTGTCTATCAGAAAAATGAGCAGATGCTGGAAATCAGTGGAAATGCCCAGGTAAAGCAGGACAAGGATGTCTTCAGGGCCCAGCAGATTACCCTTAATCTGGATACCCAGAATATTACTCTTTCCGGAAATGTAAAGGGCTCGGTAACAGAAAGTGCAAAAGAAAAAGAGGAGGGAGAAGATGCCTCAGAATCAGAATGAAGAGACCCAGACCCTGCAGACGGAAAACCAGTCTCCGCTCCTTAGGGTAAACAGCCTCTATAAATCTTTTGGCCGCAAGGAAGTTGTAAGGGGTATAGATTTTTCCATGAAGACCGGAGAAATTCTTGGGCTGCTTGGTCCTAACGGAGCCGGAAAAACTACAACTTTTTATATGGTAGTAGGCTTTTATAAACCGACAGCCGGAGAGGTTTTCTTGAATGACAAATGCATTACCCGCCTGCCTATGTATAAAAGAGCCCGCCTTGGAATTTCTTATCTGCCCCAGGAGCCTTCTGTTTTCAGAAAATTTACTGTAGAAGAAAATATCTGGTCTGTTCTGGAAACCCGCAGGGATCTGAGCTACAAAGAAAAAAAGCAGCGCCTTGATGATTTGATAGAAGAATTTTCTATTGGCCGTATCCGCTATCAGAAGGCCTATACTCTTTCCGGTGGAGAACGCCGTCGTACAGAGATTGCCCGTTCTCTTGCAATTGAACCAAAGTTCCTTCTTCTGGACGAGCCTTTTGCAGGAATTGACCCCATTGCTGTTGCAGACATCAAGGGCGTCATAAAGCTGCTTGCAGAACGCGGCATAGGCATTCTTATTACCGACCACAATGTAAGGGACACTCTTGAAATTACTCATCGCGCCATCATCATCAATACCGGAACCATCATGCTGCAGGGTAGTAAAGAAGAAATTCTTGCCAGTGAGCTTGCCCGCGAAGTTTACCTTGGAAAAAATTTCAGTATGTAATTTGTTTGTATTTTCCCGTTATGTGATGTATAATTAACTGATATGCTTGAAGTTCTTAACGATAATGACTACGAACAGTTTCGCAAAGTTATTTATGATGAATGTGGTATTACCTTTTCTACTACCAACCGTTCCATTCTGGACAGCCGAATAAAGGATTTACTGCGTCAAAAAAATATTGCAACTCCCGCCGAATATCTTGCCCTGGTTTTAAAAAATCCGGAAGAAATGAAGCTTATGCTCGATTCGGTTACGACAAACCTTACAAGATTTTTCCGCAATCAGCCTCATTTTGATGCTTTTATTAATTATGTAATACCGGCTGTTATAGAAAACAAAAAAAAGGGCCTTGACCGTATGATCCGCGTCTGGTCTGCAGGTTGTTCCACCGGAGAAGAGCCTTATACAATTGCAATGATTCTTAAGGAAATAATTCCGGCCGGCTTTGATTTTAAAGTTACTGCTTCTGATATTTCCCTCAAGTCTCTTATGGTAGGCCAGCAGGGTTTTTATTCAGATTCAAAAATCGACGGAATTCCTCCTAATTATCTGGAAAAATATTTTACAAAAGTAGAAGGCGGCTATCAGGTAAAAAAGGAGCTGCAGGATAAAATTCATTTTGACTATCATAATCTTATGAACGATTCCGGTGCCCGAAATCTTGATGTCGTTTTTTGCCGCAATGTTTTGATTTATTTTGACGAAGCTGCTCAGCTTACTGTTATAAACCGCTTCTGGGATGCAATGGCTGCTCAATCATATCTTTTTATCGGACATTCTGAGTCTTTGTTTGGCATGAAGACTCAGTTTGAGTTCTTAAAAACAGACTGGGCTTGTCTTTACAAGAAAAACAGATAAGCAGAAATAGTAAAGGTTGACTATGGATAAAATTTCAGTACTTATTTGTGATGACTCTGCCTTAATGAGAAATCTTATAAGCCGTATCATAAGTGAATATGACGGGCTTGAAGTAGTTGCCAAAGCAGAAAACGGCCAGGATCTTCTGGAAAAAATTCCAATTTATCATCCTGATGTAATTTTGCTTGATATAGAAATGCCTGTTATGACGGGTCTTCAGTTTCTGGAAAAAAGAAAGCAGCTCCGGATTGATGTACCGGTAATCATTCTTTCCAGTATTGCAACCGAAGGCGCCAGTGTAACCATGCGCTGTCTGGAGCTTGGTGCTTCTGACTTTATCACCAAGCCGGGTGGTTCTTCCGTTACCCTTAAAATCGGGGATGTTTCTACAGATATTATTGAATTTGTTTCAAGTTATGGTGCTTCTTATGCCGCCCTGCATGGTAAGCATGTTCCTGACCCTGATTACTTTACCCATCAGGTAAAGCTCAAGGCAGCTGCAAAATTTGTTGCCCAGAAAAAAGGTGAAGATGCCGCAAAGCTTGCCTCTGTTACTAAAACAGAAATGCCTTATACTTCTTCCTGGATGCGTCCTAAGAATAAGGAGCCTGCCGTCATAAGCCCGGAGAGGGAAGGGGGCCGCATAGAAATCATTGCAATCGGTATTTCTACCGGTGGACCAAATGCCCTGCGCGAATTGCTTGCAGATATTTCTCCGGATTTGAACAAGCCTATCCTTATCGTTCAGCACATGCCGGCAGGCTTTACCACAGAATTTGCCGAAAGTCTTAACAATATCTGTCCTCTTGATGTTTCCGAAGCAAAAGACGGCGAAGCTGTTTTAAACGGTCATGTCTACATTGCCCCGGGTAACTATCACATGACTGTAGAAAAAAGGGCAATCGGTGCCATTATCCGTCTGAACCAGGATGATTTAAGAAACGGCCACCGTCCATCTGTTGATGTCCTTTTTGAATCTCTTGCAAAATTCTATCAGAACAAGGCTCTGGGAGTCATTATGACCGGAATGGGCCGGGATGGAGCTGCCCAATTAACCGAAATGCGCAAAAAAGGTGCCTGGACTCTGGGTCAAGATGCAGAAAGCAGTATTGTTTATGGAATGCCAAAGGTTGCCTGGGAAATGGGAGCCGTTCAAAAGCAGGTTCCTCTTAATCAGCTTGCCCGGGAAATAAACACTCTGGCCAAAGAGCACGGTTAATTTATTTTAATTCCTTTAATTTTTTGTCACATTCTTCTGCCCCGGTATAATTGTGCAGCTGGGTGTAGGTGTCTCTAAGATTAAAAAGGGCATCTGAATAATATGGATTAAGGCAAAGGGCAGTTTCAAAGCTTTCGCATGCAGTCTCGTATTCTTCAAGATTAAAAAGGGCTACTCCCGTAAGATTCCACAAAGCCGGATTATCAGAAAAATCTTCCAGTCCCTCTCTGGCAAAAGAAAGGGCATCGACATAGTTTTCCTGCTGAATGCATATAGTGGCAAGAGTTTCTATGACATCAGACTTTTCAGGTTCAATCTGATGAGCCTTTTCCAAAGCCTTGCGGGCTGCTTCCAGGTCGCCGCTGTCTCTATAGGTAATGCCAAGATTGTACCACAAAAGGTAGTTATTCTGTTCTATTATGATTGCCCGTTTAAAACAGGCTATTGCTTCGGAATATTCTCCGTCTGCAGCCAGCATTATTGCATGATTGTTCAGTTTGTCAGGTCTTTCTCTCATCTAAAATTCTCCGGTATCATTGAAGTAAAAAGCTCTTTTATGAGCGGGCTATCATTAAAAAGCCGGCAGTTTTCTTCTATGAGCTTTTTTCCTTCACAGGCTGCTTCTTTTATGCAGCTGCTTGTATTTAAAAGTCTGATACATTCTTCTACTGCAGGGGAATCTATTCCTTCTGCTGCAGCTTTTTTCATCAAAGCACTTATTTTTTCCTTGTCTTCCGGCTTTTCCTTTATATGCAGCAAAACCGGCAGTGATTTTTTTCCTTCTACAATATCATCTCCCCGTTTTTTTCCGGGATTTCCACTGGTAAGGTTTATTACATCATCAATTATCTGAAAGCCGGTTCCAATAAGGGCTGCATATTCTCCATATTCTTCGGCTTCTTCCATATTCATTCCGCCTGCAATAAGACCAACCTTAGCGGCCAGGGCTGCAAGAGTTCCGGTTTTGTTTTTAACCATAGCCAGGTATTCATCTATCGAAGGAAAAATTTCTTTTTCCCTGTGCCAGTAAATATCCATAGCCTGCCCAAGATGAAGGCGGCGCAATTCCTTAGTATAAAGCTTGTAAAAAACAAGCTTTTCTTCTGCAGAAAGCCCGGCCTGGTCCAGGCAGACTGGGGCTTCAAAATAAAGCCAGCTTGCAGCATTAAGGGCTGTATCAAGTCCATAAGTAATGTGGGCCGCAGGTTTTCCCCGTCTTAAATCTGCACAATCTTCTATATCATCATGAATAAGGCTTGCGGTGTGTACAAATTCTACCAGCTGGGTAAGAGAGTAGGCGGTGTCTTCTTCCAAAGCAGAGCCTTTCATCTCCCGGGCCATTTCGTAACAAAGAATTAAAAAGAGGGGACGCCAGCGTTTTCCGCCAAGGGCAAGCAGTCTTTGATTTGGTTCAATCAGGCTTTGTATGAATTTTTTATCAGAGGTAATTGCGGAAGGCAGCTTGTCAAAAGAAGCCTCCTGCCAGTCCCTTGTAAAATTCATATCAAGGGCAGCCTTGAGCTTTTCTTCAATCTTGTCCAGCCTCAAAAGAAATTCTTTATTCATACCTATAAGTATAATGCAAAAAAGCCCGGTAGGGTAGCCTTTTTTACTTTATAAATAAGACTGTTTCACGGGGAGAGGGTGTTTCACATTTATTCACTTGATAAGGCTGGATTTGCACAGTTTATACACAAGTTATCCACATTTTTAAAGAAAATGATTTTTTGGGGACAGAAATTTGCCTGCAAAGTTCTTCTTCCTTAAAATTTGTTTTCTTTTAAAATAATTACAAAAAGTCTGTGTAAGTTATTGATTTTTAAAGACTTAGAACATATTAGCAGCAAGCCGGCCCTTATACGGCTACATTTTTATGTATTACCTAAAGTCTTTTAAAGAAAAAAAAACTTTGTTTTTACTTAAAAAACAAAGTTTTTTGGACTTATCCACAAGATATCCACATCGCTTTAAGAGCCTTGTCAACCCTTATATCTTTAACCCAGGGAAACTTCTCCGCGGTCATTAATTGCAAGGATTGATTTACAGCCTGAACATCTGAATCGGCCTGCTTTTACAGCCCTAAGCTTTTTGCTGCAAACCGGACAATCTATTACAAGCGGGAATACAGAAGAAGTAGCTGTGCTTCCTTCTGAGAAGAAAGAAATTGCTTCTTCTGTAGAGTTTTTAATATTAAAGAACTGAGAAAAGCCCAGGAGCTGGAATACTTCGTAAACCTTTGGCTGAATTTCAAGAAGAACAACATCACCGCCCTTTGGCTTTACCATTTTAAGGAATACTGTAAAAGAACCGATTCCTGTAGAAGAAACATAATTAAGAGCTGCACAGTTGAATACAAGATTAACAAAACCTGCTTCAATGACCTGAGTTATTTTTTTCTGGAAGTAAGTCGAGTTGTATGTATCGATGTAACCTGTTAGATAAACAATTAGACCATTCGGCACACCAAAGGATTTGTCCAGTCTGATTTGTAAACTATCATCCTTGTCTGCATCAAAACCCGGTATAACTACATTGTTATTATCCATAATAAAAATTCACTCCAACTATTTTTTAAAATAAGCTATATTATATAATACAGTATAATTTGTCTTTCTGTCAAACTATTTTATAGAAAAGAAGGGTGTTTTTTTCTATTAAAATACTTTATAATTATATAAGAAGTTTTAGCCGATAATATAGAGGGGAAGGATTTTGTTTTTATGATAAAAGCACTAAAGCTTGTTCTCATGTATTTTCTTATTCTCTTGCTTGGAACCGCCATTGGAATGGTGTTTTATTATGTTTACCTGGAAATGCAGGCTTCTGTAGCAGGAATAACTTCTATTCTTTTTAACAAGGAAGATCTTCTAAGAGCTCTTTTTTATGTTCTGGGCTGTGTATTTCTATTTATCTGTCCTGCAATGGTTTATGTAAGAATAAGCAACAAGGGTGGGGCAGGAAATTTTATTGCCTTTATACTTCTTTCTGCTCTTACCTGGGCAGTCTGCATCCCTCTTCTCCTTCATTTTGAAGACAAGGTAAACTATAATTCAAAGTCCTCAACCAAAATGCTTACCGGCGGCTACTTCCGCGAAAACAAGGGCAAGGTTTATTATTTTACTTCTGACTATAATAACAATCCTTATATGAATATAACTACTGTTGTAATAGATACTTCGGATTCGGGTCAGGTAGAAGTTCAGAATATTTCTCCTTCCCGCGATTTTATTCTTTTTAGGGATGCTGCTCCTTACAGTGATATTCTTATAAAAAAAGCCTTTGGAGAAGAAAGCCGCAATCCTTTGATTTCTTTTTCCCTTATTCTTGAACATGCCAGAAATGCCTTTGCAAAAAAGTGGACCTTCTGGCTGGGCTTTCTTTCGCTGGGGCTTTTAATTGCTTCCCTTTATGGTGCCGCAGACCTTTTCCGCTGGAGGCTTTTGAATACAGGCTTTCTGCTTACTGCTACCTTTGTAATTCTTGCAGCAAATACTCTTTATTATCATCCTGTAGTAACTTCCTTCAGACGGCAGTATATAAACAATAATAAGTTTTTCCTTCTTCTTTCAAAATATGTAGATGACCCGCCTTTGGTAATGGTAAATTTAGTTTTTACCCTTGTTTTTATCATTATAGGGATTGTCCGCTTTGCAGGCAGAAAAAAGAGAAACCGTTAGGAGAGTGGGGTAGAACTTATGAAAAAAATAATTACAATTCTTTCGGTTTTTCTTGGAATAGGTTTTGTAATCTGCTTTACTGCAGGTATGTTTAAGGGTCTCCCTGCCGAGCTTCCTTCTTCTTCCGGCTTTCTTTATAAATTCTGTTATGGAATTGAATATTTTGCCCGCTTTCTTCCGGCCATGTGTATTGCCGGCTTTGTAATTTCTCTTTCGGTTTATTTTGGTCAGAATGCCCAGGGAAGTCTCCAGGGGTTTTCTGCAGCCATGATAGACAGGTTTAAGCTGGTAATAATATCGGGGCTTATCTGTACCTTCCTTATTACCCTTTCTAATGAAACTTTTTCCCTCTGGTCCAGACAAAAGAGAAGCCAGCTGGTTAATAAAACAAAAATAATTACAGAATATATTGATGTGGGAAACCTGCTTTTGGAAAACGGATTGAATGAAAGGGCTCTGGTTTATGCCAATGCCGCCCTCAAGCTTAATCCAAATTCTTCAGAAGCCCGCGACCTTAAAAGCCGTGCCGACATGGAAATAAACCGCATCTACACCAGCAGCCTTAAATTTGATCTTACAAGCGCCCAGCCTCTGCAGCTTACTGATGATTCTTTGATTATGGATCCTCAGGCAATAAACGATTCTTACAAGTGCCTGCTGCAGGCAAAAAGCTCTTTTGACAATGAGCAGTGGTTTAATGCCCATTATTATGCAGAGCTTGGAATTAAGCTTACGGATCCAAAAAATCCAAATCTTGATGAACTTAAGAATATTTCTGCCCAGGCCTGGAACAATATTACCCAGAAGCACAAGGAAGTTACGGGGCTTGAATACGAAATTTATGACCTTAAGTATAAGGGTTATCTTGCCCTTGTAAATAAGAATGATCTGGAAGCCTACTATATTTTCCACGGACTTTATGAAAATTATGATGACCTTAAGCGCGATTCCGATGTAAATTTTTATCTGGAAATTGCCTCAAACCGTATAAACCAGGAATACTTTTTTGTAGATGAAACTCTGGAGCTCAAATCCTTTGAAAGCGCCAATGATGTATATTTTTCTTACACCCACAAAAACGGTGCAAGCGAAATTGTATATTTTAAGGGAGTTACCCTTGTTCAGTCTACAGGCCAGTCAATTCAGTATCTGCGGGATTTGACAATTGTAAGCCTTGACAGTAACGGTCGTTTCTTGCGCAAGCTTAATGTTCCTTATGCCAAGCTCATGCCGGTAAGCGTAAAAAACCTTACTCCCGAAACCAAGGAAATGCTGCTCATAGACGAAAAAACAGATTTTGTTCCATATATATTGCTCAAGTCTGTAGGCCGCGATGATCCTGCCATCAGCTTTGGACCGACTTATACCTATGCAGACGGCTCTGTTGCAACAAGCCCTGAATATTTAATTTTCCCTTTAAAATATTCTCAATTTCTTTCACTGGAAGAGTCTCCTGCAAATCCGGCAAACTCTTCTCTTTTCTACCTCTTTAAGTTTGTAAAGAACGCTACAGCTTTTGGCTTTGCCAGAGAAATTTATAGTCAGACAATGCTTAACAGGGTTTTGTTCCCTCTTTTTATGCTCATATTGTTTATTATTCTTGCAGGCTTTGCATGGAATAACAGGATGGATGGAAATCAGCTTTTCCGTTTCTCCTGGGTATTCAGTTTTCCTTTTATAATTGCAATAAGCCTCTTCTTTTATGAATTTGCCTTTATTCTCTTTAAGCTCACGAATTACATAATTCTATGCATGGCCGGAGGCCTTTCTTCCCTCCTGATAGGCAGTGTAATTTACATAGTAATTATGTTCTTCTGCTCAATTTCCTTTTTGGCCAGACATACCTGATATGACAAGGCTTTTACATTAATGCGCCTCTTCTGATTTTATAGCTCTCTAGATTTTTTTTCCTTTTTTCATTAAAATTGATGACAATATTTTAAAAATAATCAGAGGGGTTTATGCAAAATAAGTTCTGCTCAAAATTCTTTTTCAAATCAACATTTTATTTATTCTTTTCCATTCTTACATTTATATCCTTTATTTCCTGTGAGAATTTCTTAAATGGTGCCGAAACTGCAAAAGAACTTGATAAGATTGTTTCTTATGCAAATGCACCTGCCTGTTCCGTCCTCTTAAAGTCAGACGAATCCCAGGGGACTTTCATTGCCGGAGACTCCAAAGAATTTAAAGTAGGCTACGAAACTGAAATTTACTTCAGCGCCAATATAGAAGCCTGTATCTTAAGCGACCTTACAGCCCAGTTTGCAACCGACAGCACCAAAAACATCTCAGAATATATTACCCTTAAAATTCTAGAACGGGATGACGAAAAGGGCCTTTATAAAATTTCTGTAAAGGTTTTAAAAGAAGCTCCGGACATTATCATAAAGCCTGTCTGCCTTGCTTATCCTGCCGTTGAATCTTATTCTCCAAAGAGCGATGGGGAGCCAGGTTATGCAAATAAACCCATTAAGATAAATTTTAACATGTCAATGGAAGCTGCAAACATTACGCCGCTTCAGTCCCTTTTTAATTTTTCAAATATTTCAATTATATATGATGGTCAAAACCTTGCTGAATATTTTAATGAGCCATATTTTAATGAAGAGAAAAACCTTCTTACCCTTGCACCAAAACCATCCTTCCTTCAATTCTTAAAAGACACCCGGGAAGTTTATATTACAGTTAATGTCGATTTTAGTTCTGATATTTTTGTAAAATCTGCAGAAAAGAAGCTTTTCCTTAGACAAAATGAAAAAGCTCATTTTACAGTGCGCTATAAGGCCGAAACAGAAGATGTTGCTCCTGTTAAAACCGGATTTGGTTTTTTTGCTTCTGTAAATGATTATTCCTTGCAGGAGCTTTCTTCAATGACTACCGAAGAGCTTGCAGGCCTTAAAAAATTTAATCAGGAAAATATTGCCATTAAAGGTGACATTTCTTTAGAAGCCTATTCTAAAAAGATTATTCAAAACAGATTTATAAATGACATTTACCTTTACGGCCGTTATTACGATGAGGGTAGTGGAGTAAATAGAATAACAGTAGATGTTGAACATACAAATAGTAAGGATGGTCTGCTTTTGAAAAATCAGTTTTTAGAGCCTTTAGATTTCTTTGTAGAAGAAAAGGCAGAAGAAGCAGATTTTTATAAAGATAATAATTATGTTTTGTTTAAGTTAAAATATACAATTCCTCAGAATCAGAATGATAATAATGACGGTGCATACGGCTTTAATGTAACTACTTACGATGCCTGTGAAAATCCATCCTTGCCAGAAAGCTTTACTGCAATTAAAGATACAGGCTTTAATCTTAATACATTAACTTTATTTAATCTCTATAATAATCTGGATACAAATTCGGTTAATTTGTCTACCCTGGAAGATAAACTTGTAGAAGCTTTAAATGCAGGTACTTACAACGAAAGTATCAGGACAATACAGTTTTTATATGCAAAACATGTTTATGCCTCGGTTGAAGCAACTGGTCTGGTAGACGCTTTTGTTAAATATATTAACAAAGATGGCAAGGAAGTAACAGAAGCTATGGCTGTAGATTCTGCAAATCCAAAACTCTTTAAGCACACTCTTGATGTAAACCATGTTCATGATTTAAAAATTACCATTATAATTAAAGATAATCTTGAAAATAGTCAAAGTCGTGACTTTTATTTTCCGACTCAGCCAAAAGTATTAAATAATCAAAGTGCGCATTATACAAAAAAAGATAACGCCACTTTAGGCTTTTCGGTTATGTTTAATAAATACGGTTCCGGACAATACACCAACGATGTACATTTTGACTTTTCTACTGTTACAGAGTCTTATAATGTAGGAGAACCTTCTAGTGAATATTATGAAGATCATCCGGATGTATACTTTTTTTATGCAAATGACCTGCTTTTTTCAGAAGGTAACGAAGATCCTGCCTGGCCATTAGGTGACCCATATGATCTGTATAACTTGAATCCGGAACTGGCATTTCCTCTTGCCTTAACTCAAGAAGATATTACTTATAACTATGATATTACCGATGATGGAGAATTTTACAAATTAACAATAGGACTTCCTCAAGATCTTAAAACAAGACTTGGCGACAAGTATGATATGTATGATTCCTTAGCATTAGGTATGTGTATAGGTGCTCCGGTACTGCTTCTTGTATTTGATAAAGATTCTGAACAGATAAGTCTTGTAGACAAGATTTTTTCACAAGTTCAATCTTTAAATTTAATGAAAGGTCCTTTCTTTATTACAGGCATAAAAGATGGGAACATGGTACAAATACAAAGCAATATAGAAAATAAAGATGATTTTTATATGGATCAGGGCTTTTTTTTAACTTTCAGCGATGAAGATACTGCTGCCTTAAGAGCCCGTGCTCTTGAATGTCGTGTTCCACTAAACAATGGATTTAACTATGGATCTAGTAATCTTCAGGAAAAAGTTGGATACCATCAGGTTAATGAATATTTATTTTTAGGCAATGCCGAAGGTAAAATGGATTCCTTCCAGGTAACTGTAAATAATGCCTACCGCTATAGCTTTGATTCTTCATACCTGGGACAAACAAATGCTTCCTTCTTAATTGATGCCGGTACCGGAAATTACTTTATCCCTCTTCTGGATCTGAATTATGGGGAGACTGTTATAGATGTTAATCTCATAAATAAAGCAGGTTCTTCTGCTTTAGGCCAATCCTTTACTATAGAAAAGTCTCCTATTGTTTTTGAAATTCCGGAAACTTTACCTGTAGAAACAGATGTAACTTTGACTTCTCTTCCAACTGCTTACAATATTGATACAGCAGGCCCGATGGAAGATTTACCTTATGATTATGGAAGTTATATCTACATTGCAGCTTTTGGTCTAAACGGCTGGGAAAATCTTTATAAAATCGATACAGAAGACGAAAACTTTGTAAAAACTTCTTCTCAAGATTCTCAAAAACCTTATCTTTATTCAATCAAAAATCTTACTCTGCCAAAGGATAAATATATAAAAATTTCAACATCTCTTGGTTTTAATAAAAGAACCGGCAGCCAGGTCTTCTACAATGGAGCAGCAGGACAAAAGGCTTCGGCAGACACTCTTATAGATATGGAAAGCTTTTATTTTGTATCTTCCAGTCAGCCGGTATATATTTACACTCTTGCTTCTATGAAGCCTCTTTCTGAATGCAGCAGCTGGACAGCCGACGAATGGGATCTACTTCGTTTTAAGGCAAATGAACAGTTCCTTGATTTTTCTGCAAATGATAACGGTAATCTCCGCATCTATACTCCTGATACCACCTGGATGCAGGAAGGCTTTTGCTATGTAACTATTGCCCGTTTTGCCGACGGTCATGCAATTGTAAGTAAGGTTCGCGAAAAGTAAGAGGAAAATAAAATGAAAAAAGAAGTTTGTTTTAAAGTTTTATTAAAGTCAGCAGGTATTCTTGCTTTTACCCTGCTTATTACATCAGCCTTTATTTCCTGTGAAAATTTCTTACAGGGGGCAAACCCTGCAAAAGAGCTGGACAAACTCATTTCCTACGCCAATGCACCGGCCTGTTCTGTCCTCTTAAAGTCAGACGAATCCCAGGGGACCTTTATTGCCGGAGACTCCAAAGAATTTAAAGTAGGCTACGAAACTGAAATTTACTTCAGCGCCAATATAGAAGCCTGTATCTTAAGCGACCTTACAGCCCAGTTTGCAACCGACAGC
>JAEEGL014460977.1_pt1 | contig 17831 bp, 14 predicted proteins | sample 9134231 | NCBI WGS metagenome assembly JAEEGL01 (sample SAMN16246548, study PRJNA631951) | gut metagenome | biome: gut microbiome; feature: rumen; material: fiber-attached | host: Bos | place: Iran: Karaj | collected 2018-10 | reverse complement strand
TATATCCTGAGGAATCTCTACTTTTGTTACACCCTGTGTCAATTCAAGCACAGACGTATGGATGAGTTCCGGCTGTGCAGCCACCTCCTTGATACCAGGATCTATCACAACTTTCTCCAGCTGTTTTTCTCCTATCCTAAGGCTCCCCTGCCCGAGGCGTTCAATATACCTCTGGGCAAGGTAAGCGGGAACTCTGGCTATGCCGTTGATATCCTTTACTTCTATATAAAGGATAGTATTCCCCGCAACGATGTAATCGTCCGTCCAAAACCAGTTGTTTATCATCCTTGCATCGTAGCGTGCATCTGCAGGTTTTGCATGATTGCCGGCCTTTTTACCGTAAAGCCATAGCACATCTACCATCTTTTCAGCCATCTTGTTCAGGGTACCCGCATTCTTAAAACACTTCTCTCGCCTGAACTTAGAGTAATGTGCAAGTTCATCCATTATTTCAGGGTAAAAACCTGCGAGGGTACTCACGGTATCGTAGGTAAGATCAGTGTTATATCCCTGCAACTCGGAAAACTCAAATAGGCTGAGCAGTTCCATAAGTGCCAGATGATTGCTCTCTGATTTCTCCAGTGAATATATCTTCCTGATAAAATTCACATAGTTTGTACTAAAGTCCATAGTACCTCCTTTCTGCCACGCTTTTTGCGGCACCTTCGAAAGAATCCCTGCCGTGGCCGCCTTTTATGCACAGGCAACCACTTTATCCATCCGGTCCAGATATTTCTCCATTTCCGGATCATCCATTTCAAATATAATGGACTTGATGATGTTAGGATTAACCTTCAACAGCCGCTTCATAGCGTAGGTAACAAACTCAGTACGCTTAAGCCTTAGGATGCAGTCGACGATGTCGTGAAGTATTTCACGGTCTCTTTCAGAAAGCTTCTGTGAGGCGGAAGATCTGCACACAATTGCCGCCTTTGAAGTCAGATGATCGATTATCATTTCGATCTCCGCCGGATCAATTGGTGCCGGAATACTGCCTTCAATAAACTTATCGATCATTATTCCGTAATCCTTCTCACAGAACTGGAAGAATTTATGTGCCTCAACATCACCGATATTGCCGATGATCTTGAACCTGACAGCCGGATTGCTTGTGTCATCCGCGCAGTTCAGGATTTCGCTTACCCTGGTCCAGGATCGCGGCGTGGCAAATACCATTTCATCGGTGCCGCTCTTCTGAGTATGGAGTGACTCGGGATAGCAGTTTAAGTACCTCACTACATATCCGTTTATGCCATTCGGTATGGCATAGTCTTCTTTCCAGACCCTGTAATCCACATCGATATTATGGATTTCAAAACGGTCCGCCAAAGGTGCCGCAAGCTTTACATACACACCGTCATCCGTTTCGCGATTTCCAAGAGCAATCACGATAGTGCCTTCCGGCAGCTTGTACTGTCCCACCCGCCTGTCAAGGACAAGCTGGTAGGCTGCCACCTGCACGCGCTTCGGACAAGATGTGATCTCATCCAGCAACAGGATAGTCCTTTTGCCATCCCTTTCCTCATCCGGCAGGATCTCAGGTGCAAGCCATCTGGTCTTGGTGTGATCCTCGTTCGGATAGATGAGTCCGCCGATCTCCACCTCAGACATCTGGGCGAGACGCAGGTCTATCACCTTGTAGCCGTATTTCTCGCCGATCTGCTGTATCATCTCGGACTTTCCGAGACCCGGTGCTCCCAGGCCAAGCACTGCATGCCTTATGCCATGCTCTATGTTGAACTCAATGCAATTTCTAAAATCTCTAAGTGTCATAGTTCCACCTTTCTGCTGCCTTTTCGCAGCTTAAATTTCGTAACTGAATACCAATCTTTTCTTTCGGTTACCAGAGCGGATGCAAGGGCACTTTTCGGGAGCCGCTCGCCGCTTGAAGCGGGTCGTGGCGCTGTTTCCCCGGATGGGGGCCTCCCGTGTATTTCTAATATGTGGTTGTCAAAGTGCGATCGGATCACGCTTTTGTCCTCCGGTCCCCACACTTTATTATGGGGACCGCCCAAAACGCCGAAAAATTCCGTGCGTTTAGTGCAGCGATTCCTTAATATCCGGGCCAAACGCTTGCTTGGCCTGATATTTTTCGAGCGTTGCACTAGTTTTCGCTGCAGACTAGCAGGAAATTTCCCCGCCTGCTTACTGCATAAGCCGCAATTACACACATGCGACAAATGCGCAACGGCCCTGCTGTGCAAAAATTAATGACCGCAAAACCACGCATTGCAACAAAAAGCGCACAAAAATAAAATCTCCGTATTCCATTTTTTCCTTGGATTTTTAATTGATTAGCAGTGCTTTCTGACTGCACCGACTGATCTCAGAATGAGATCCCTCTTATCGAGTAACCACATTGTAACACATATAAAATATATGTCAATAGAAAATTAGAACAAATTCAACTCGCCCCCCAGCTCTGATAGCAACCTGATCCATATAAACCTCCAAAAAATGTTATCCGGCATAATGTATATACAATATACCGGATAACTCACTCTTTTCAATTATATGAACCCCTTCCTTTAAGAACCACTGATAAAAGCTTTCTTATTCTCACTATCAGCGCTCGTGCAGGGGGGCAATTTTCCTCTTTCCAATGTAACCTATGCAGCTCCCCATCTTTCTTGAGTCCCTCAAAGTCATTCTGTCTCAATGCCTCGTATAGAATTATCGCAACAGAATTACAGAGATTTAGGGAACGTGTATCTTCATACATGGGTATACGTATGCAGTTCTCTTCATTTTCCACCAGGATTTCTTCAGGGATTCCCCTGCTTTCGGGACCGAACATTATATAATCATCCGGACCGAAGGATACCTCCGTATAAAGCTTGTGAGCCTTGGTAGACGCCATCCAAATCTTCGGATGATTATTTTTTTCAAGAAAATCATTGTAGTTTTCATACACACGATGATCAAGCTTAGGCCAGTAGTCCAGTCCTGCCCGCTTGATTTCTTTCTGGCCAAGTGAAAAACCTAACGGCTTTATCAGATGAAGACGTGAATTAACGGCAACACAGGTCCTGCCTATGTTGCCGGTGTTGTATGGTATTTCAGGTTCGTAAAGCACTATGTTCATTCCATTTTAACCTTAGGATAGTAAGAGGTAACAGCTCTTAATGAATCAGTGACAGCTACCGAGTGCATCTGATGCGGCCTTAACTGTATGGGTTCACCCGTGACAACTGCCACGTTTTTTTCGTCATAACTTACCTGATTTTGACCTGATATCTTTACTTTGGTCTTCGCTTCATCAGTATATTCTATTTTCTTCAGGCGGAACAGCTTGACCATACCCGTTGAATCTGCACCATTTTTGGTCATCTTCGCCTCTCTGGTCTGAATTGCACTCCTACCAACTATATCGGTTATGCTCTTTATTGTCAGTTGGTTAAGATCTCCTTCATCATTAGTAAGCGGATTTTTCAATATCAGATTGTCCCCGTCTATACCTACCACTGTCTGATAATGCTTACTGTATCCTATGCCTATGGGGGTATTCTCACGAAGTGCGTTAACCACTGATTCCTTAAATAAAAGAACCTGTTCGTCTATAGTCAGCCCACAGTCATCCTGTGTTGAACAGCTTATGCCCTTCTCCTCCAGGGAATAACCATATGCTTTCCCAAGTATATAATCTACATAATCACTAATATCATTATATGAATTAATGTTCTGCTCAAAAAAATTAGGTTCTCCGTGATAGTTTTTCCTGATGCCATAACTCTTTACATCCGCTATCCTAACATCATGCCCCGCATATCTGAGCAGATTTGATGTGGTATCCGCCCAACACTCAGCTCCCCCCTGGAATTCCACCTGCTCTACACCGGGAAGAAAGATAAACGGCTGTTCTACATCAGGTAAAGTTTCAATCTTTTCGTCTATCAGATCACTAAAGTACTTCTTTCTGAAGGGAGTCATTTGACCTATACCCATTATGGTCCGTTTTGCAAACAGAAGATCCATTTTATTATCTATAGTTTTTATAAGCTTTTCCGTTTGATTGGAAGCTTCAACCTTTACCCTGCTGCTCTCTGCGTCGCTGAGTGCTTTCAAAGCTTCTGACTGTTCTTCAGGAGTGATATCAAGCAATCCCTCCTCGCTGTCAGCGCTACGTTCTACAACAGTTTGTCTTCTATCCAAAAGCTTTTCCGTAATATAATTACGTGCATCAAAATCCTTTGAAATATTATTTACATTAGCTATAAGATAGTTAATAAGCCTATTATTTGTAAGCTTACTGATATATACTGCTATTTTGTTCTCTATGCCCTCTATACTGTTAATCTGACGGGCAAACTCAGCACGATCCAAAGTGCCCTTTCCCATTGCACCATTATCATAACGTCTCTTATCCCCGACTATATATAAAGTGCTCTCTTGGAGTTTTCTTTCTAATAAATTATCGGCATAAACATCTTCATTATATGAAATATGCTTATAATTGAGAGTAGCAAAATGTTTTTCCCTTTCTCTTTCCGCTTTTTCCGTTTCCTCGCCCTTCTGTCGTCTTACATTTTTTACATGCCTCTTAAAATCTCTTGCTAATTTTTCCGTAGCCGCCTTCAGCTGGGCTTTCTTTTCCTTCTCTACTTCACTTTCCTCTTCTTGATCCTTCTTATCTTTCTCTTCTTCCTTCTCCGCTTCCTTCTCCTTCTCTTTGTCTTCCTTCTCTTTTTCTTTGTCTTCCTTCTCTTTTTCTTTGTCTTCCTTTTCTTTCTCTTTGTCTTTCTTTTCTTTCTCTTTGTCTTTCTTTTCTTTCTCTTTATTCTTCTTCTCTTTCTCTTCGCGCTCTTTCTTTTCTTTTTCTTCCTTTTCTTTACGCTTCTTCTCTTCCTCGTTTTTCTTTTGGCTTTCCTTATCCTTTTCTTTATCTTTATCTTCTTTCTCTTTAAGCTGCTCGTCACCAGCTGTCAGATTTTCTTCGTCTGCCAGATTCTCTTCAGCTGATGCATTTTCCTCTTCCGGGTCAAACCCATTTTTTCTATCTAAACCGTAAAGTATAGCCGATGCCCTTCTTTTAATTTCGAGAGCTTTCTTCGGCATTTCATTCTGCTCCTCCAGCTCTCGCCTAATGTCTACTACCTCTTTGGTAAATCCAATATTTTTCCCCAGAGTTCTGTACAGACTGGAAATGATACGTTCTGATTGCCCGGACATTTCCGCCAGCACAACGGGCTGTTCGCTGATTTTTTCACGATACTCTGTCATATTATTTGGATCCATCTCTATCTCTCTGGATGCAATCTCATTAAATTCAAGAGAAAGATTTTTAAGATCAAACAGAGCATCATGAGCTTCCTGGACACTCTTCTTATCAAGCCCCAGTTCATCAATCCTATCCAGATAGACCATGATAGGATCATCAAGCCTTTCCATCTTATATGACTTTACTATGCTTATGTCTTTATTTATAAGATCCTTTTTTTCATCCTTTGGCTTGGTTTCTTTCTCCTGTGCCTTAATTTTCTTGTAAAGATCGTAAAAAAACTTTACGCGTCCCTCAGTTTTTTCTTGGCTAAGTTCCTTTGCCTGCTCCTCAGTAATTTTCTTCGCAGCCATCCAAGCCTTTATCCCTATACCATTATCATCAGCCACATTAGCCAAATTTATCTTTAATAATTCATTCTCCTCATAATCCGAAATCTTAACAGGATATTTCAGATAATCCTCTTCTCCTACGTATCCGCGCAAAAAGAGATCAAGCTCAAACTTTTCCCTTTCCTCCTTCGGCATCTGCTCATACTGAATTTCATTAAGCTCAGACACCTTTTTATATTCTTCTTCTTTTTCCTTCATGGTTAAGCCGCGCTTTTTCAATATCTGCTCCTGCTTATCCAGAGGAAGGGTTACTATCATTTTTAATTCCAGTGCACTGAGTTTTCCCTTCTTTTTTTCCAGGCTTGAAACGGCTTTTTTCATCATTTCGCTTCTGTTTTTCCGGACTTTTTTTGCTCTTTCGCTTAGTTCTCTATCCCCAGATTCTGTCTGATTAATTATAAATTCCTTGTCATCATCATCCCATTCACTGAATTTATACTCACGCATGAGAAACTTTGCTTCCATTATGATTTCATCTATCAGATCAGCTTCCTCAAGCGTTTTAATATTAATTAACTCATCGTCCGTAAGTCCCTCTCCAGCGATTTCTTTTTTCATCATGGCCTTTATTTCGGGATCATTAATAACATCTGCGTGATTTCCTATAGATACAGGCAGGCTCACTACCGCTCCCAGCTCCGGTGCAATGCCATCAGACCAGTCGATCAGTGACATAGCCATATTACGTATCCATACCTTACGGCAGGCCTTATCTACTTCAGCCTTGTACGCAGCCTCTTTTCGTTCCTGCTCCAGCTGCTTTTTGCTCTTTTTTAATTCTTCTTTCTGAAGATTTTTTTCTTCCTGACCCTGTTTCTGTTCAATTTTGTTAGTATTTATGACCTGCTGCTGCTCTTTCTCTTTCTTTAAATCCATAATCCCGGTTCTCCTTATTATCAATTACCGAAAGTAACTGATCAGAACATCTACAACAACTGTAACTATTCAGACTTCCAATGACCAAAATCCGGCGCATCAAACGCCGAAACTAAAAGTGTTTTGTCGCTTGCTATAGTTTCAGGCTGTATATGTATTTTTCATCAAACTCTCCATTAGGCAAAAGCTTCTTGGCCAGCTTTACAGACTCATCATTTATCGCTTCAAATACTATATTTGCATCATCGCTGTATCTCTTCTCAGCCCGCACCCAGCTTTCCTTTACCAGAGAAACAGCAGCTTTTATACTGTCCTTTTTTACGTAAAGATATTCTATCTTCAGATTTTCATCGTCCCGGCCTATCAGGAGCATTGCCCTGACATCCGCAGCCGATCTATTTGAAAATAAACAGAGGCTCAGTTCCGGATCATAGTCCATTTCAATATTGGTCCTGTCTGTCGGCACCCCGAACTCCTCGTGCAGTACTTTTGAAACCCTAAGTGAATCGGCATATGTTAATTCACCGACGCTTACAGTAGGCACGTCTTCTGTATCAGTATCCTCCATAGCCCTTTTTATTTCCCCTAATTTTCCTTTAACTTCTATATATTCATAGTTTTTTTCGTACCCCTGCTTCTCAAGGTAAGAAATCAGTGCAACATTGTCAGTTGCGGCAACATCTATGCTCAGCACCCTTCCTGTCAACTCTGAAAAGTTCATCAGAACCTCAAAGAAAAGCAGATATAAGCTGTCATTTTCACTTCCGGTAAAACTCTTATACTCCAGCACCCTTATCCTTCCGTTTTTCAGAGTAAAGGCAAAGAGTGCCTTCACTTCTTTGTCATCATCTATCGCAGCCAAAGCCTCCGCCCTGACTGAAATAAGCTGGTGAAAAACCGGCTGACTCCACAGCTTCATGCTATCATTAACCTGTGACCATTTCATGTGTATGACTTTCATAAGACTTTCACCTCTCTTATAGCAAACGCCAAAACATTATTGTTTTGGTGTTTGCTGCGCCGGATCGCTTACTATAGACATTATAAATTCTTGAGCGTACCGAATTGCGAATTATAGGATAATTATAACAAAAAAAGGGGAGAACATAACTAGATTGTACCTTGTACCGCGATATGAAACCTCAAGGCGTTCGCCTAATCACATAAATAATGCCCCGGCATCTGCCAGGGCATTAAGGTGAGGGGGAGATAGTATTGTGTGTCTTACACACTATCTATATGTTCATATTATCACACAAAAATAGAAAAAATAGTGTATTTTTTGAAGAACTTTTTTAAATTTTTTCGGTAACTGTTCCTTTACTTTTACCCTTTGAATCCGTTAGGATTCATCTGCTGCCAACGCCAGCTGTCTGCACACATCTCAAGTATGCCATTTTCAGCCTTCCAGCCCAGCTCACGTTCTGCCTTTGAAGCATCGGCGTAGTTTGCCGCTATATCACCGGAGCGTCTGGGATCTATCTGATAAGGAATCTTAACTCCTGTGGCTTTTTCGAAATTTTCCACTATTTCCAGTACGCTGTATCCCCTGCCTGTACCAAGATTATAAATAGACAGTCCGCCATTTTCATCAAATTTCTTAAGCGCCTTTACATGCCCCTTTGCCAGGTCCACCACATGTATGTAATCCCTGACACCTGTTCCATCAGGTGTGGGATAATCATTTCCAAAGACATGCAGTTTTTCAAGTTTGCCTACAGCCACCTGGGTTATATAGGGCATAAGGTTATTAGGAATACCATTAGGATCCTCTCCAATCTTTCCACTCTTGTGGGCACCTATGGGATTAAAATACCTGAGCAGCACAATATTCCATTCAGGATCGGCGGCCTGTATGTCTGTAAGCATAGTTTCCTGCATGGATTTTGTGGATCCGTAAGGATTTGTGCAGGGCTTTTTAGGACTTTCCTCTGTCACCGGCACTTTATCTGGATCCCCATAAACTGTAGAAGATGATGAAAAAATCAGATTTTTCACACCATGCCTTCTCATAACATCCAGCAGTACCAGCGTACCATTTATATTATTGTCGTAGTACTCCCAGGGAAGTCTTACCGACTCACCTACAGCCTTTTTACCGGCAAAATGAATGCATCCGCTTATTTCAGGCTCCTTAGAAAAAACTTCCTCAAGGCCTTCCCTGTCCCTTATGTCTATTTCATAGAATTTTACCGGCTTGCCGGTTATCTCTTCTACCCGCTTGAGAGATGTTTTTGTGGAATTGTCCAGATTATCAACTACAACCACATCTTCACCAGCCTGCTGCAGCTCTACCACTGTATGGCTCCCTATAAATCCACATCCTCCGGTCACAAGTATTGACATATGCATTCCCTCCGTTGTCAGTTTGTAATTGTTCCGATTTAAGATTTGCTTCGCAATCATTAATACAATGTATGTTTTGCTCTTATTATTGCATAATTTACGTGCGGAGTTTTAAACAATATCCTCTTTTTTCCCAGAGTGCTTCCCTATCTGCTCGTTCAGATAACTCGCCAGCTCATCCTGGGGCACATCATAGTATTCCGTAAAAGCATGCTTTTCTCCGTTTATCTTGATCCCCAGCATTTTCTCAAACGGAATATTCTCTGTGGACCTGAGCAGATTGTTCTCCACATTGGGATTAGTTTTCTTAAGCTCCGCTATAAGCTGTTTCACTGCCAGACGCTTTGAACCGCCCTCGCCCTCCGGCCTACAGGTGGTGCAAGTATCAGTAAAATGGCAGGCACACTGTATGAAATGCAGCCCATTATAGTCCCGCCATCTCTTTATATCATCCTCCCTTACCAGATAAAGGGGCCTTATCAGCTCCATTCCCTCAAAGTTGGTGCTGTGGAGCTTGGGCATCATGGCCTGGAACTGTCCGCTGTAAAGCATTCCCATAAGCACAGTCTCTATCACATCATCAAAATGGTGTCCCAGGGCTATCTTGTTGCAGCCCAGCTCTTTTGCCTTGCTGTACAAGTAACCCCTGCGCATCCTTGCACACAGATAGCAGGGCGACTTTTCCACGCTGTATACCGCATCAAAAATATTCGTCTCAAATATTGTCAGAGGTATGCCCATAAGCTTTGCATTGCTTTCTATTACCTTGCGGTTTACCTCGCTATACCCGGGATCCATGCACAGGAATACTATCTCAAACGGAAATTTGTGATGCTTTTGGAGCTCCTTGAAAAGCATAGCCATGCACATGGAGTCTTTTCCGCCTGATATGCACACAGCTATTTTGTCGCCGGGCTGTACCAGCTCGTAATTGACAATGCCTTTTGTGAACCTTGAAAAAAGATCCTTTTTAAAAGTCTTGGTTATGCTCTCCTCTATGCTGACACGCCTTTCATCATCCTCAGCCGCGCCTGATGCCAGCCGGTAAACATAGGCCCCGTAACCACCCTCCAGATTGTATGCGTCATATCCTGCATCGCGCAGTTCGTCAACGACATCGGCACTTATCCTTCCGAAACGGCAGAGCACCACTATCTTTCTGCCTGAAGATACTATTTTCAAAAGCTCTGGCATAGCCCCTTCCGAGGATTCGCCGGAAATTTCCTTTGAGCCATCAACTATTTCTGCATTATCACAAAAAGCCTGTATCTCTTCCGGCGTAAAAAAGTATGCCCCTTCAATGTGATCCTTGTCAAAAGCTTCTCTGTCACGAAGGTCGATCACATAGTAGTCGCCGGCATCCATCTTTATAAATTCTTCTGCGGTGATACTCGCACTCATAGTTTCCAAACTCCTGTTTCAACATATCCGGGGCAGTCCTTCGCCCTTAAGTATATCCATATTTCTTTCGCCGCCTATCCGGGTACGCATTATCAGCTTACCCGACCTTTTTTCTTCAGCCTTTACTTCACCTATAACTGCTGCCATCGAACCATAGGCACTGCTCCTTATAAGTTCAAGTGCCCTGTCCGCATATTCCCCGGGCAGGATCAGGGCAAGCTTGCCCTCGTTTCCCATATATGCGGGATCTATTCCCATCAGCTTTGCAAAATCCCTTACCGCATCCGTTACTGGGATTTTTTCTTCTTCTATATAAAAAGCTTTCCCGCTGCTCTCGGCCAGTTCTTTAAGCACGGTGCCAAGGCCCCCCCTTGTGATATCCCTCATGGTATGAATGGGAATCCCCGAATCCATCAGTTTCCCAACCATCTCCGTAAGCGGGGCATTATCACTCTTTATATCAGTATCTATGTTCAGCCTGTGAGCCATTATCGCAGCATGATGGTCACCCATGGTGCCGGAAACGATTATCACATCCCCGTCTTCGGCATTTGCAGCAGAAATATCCGGCACGGACTCCCCTTCAAAAAGCCCCACTCCGGAGGTGTTGATGTACATACCGCCATTTCCGCCAACCACTTTGGTATCACCTGCCACTATGTGCACTCCCGCCTCTTTTGCAGTATCCGCCAGGGACTTCACACACCTTTTCAGCAGGCTCAGCTCAAGCCCTTCTTCTAAAATAAAACCGCAGGTTATGTATTTGGGCACAGCTCCTCTCATAAGTAGGTCGTTTACGGTACCGCAGATGCTAAGCCTGCCTATGTCACCGCCGTTAAATTCAAGGGGAGTCACTACGAAACTGTCCGTAGTCACTGCTATATGTCCGCTGCCCGGTACTACTGCACTGTCTTCCATTGCAAGCAGGGCCTCGTTTGCAAAAGCAGGTGCAAAAATCCCATCTATTAATTTTTTCGTATCACTGCCCCCGCTCCCGTGAGCAGTTGTTATAACATTTAACATCCTTAACTCCAATTATACCCTGTAAAAACCACACCATATAGACTCGCCTGACGGTGTGGGAAGTTTAATCATTCTCTTTTGACGCCTAAAGTATTATATCAGCAACCCCCAACAAATTAAAGCACGGGCGGTTTTAGTTTGGGATAAAAAATGATACAATAAAGACAACTATTCAGGACTGCCCGAAGCACTTGCAGACCCGGGCGTACGAATGTGTAAATTGGGCACCAATTACAATAGTAGGTGAACAATATAGCTGGCAGTAATTCGGACAAGGAAATATCAGAAAAACTGCACTCAAAGAGCAGCTCCAAAAAAATGATATGGAAGCTGATATGGAAGCTGATACGGAGACGGACATGGACAATTTTCCGAAAGACATACGTACTCATATCTATAGGGAAGAGCTCTTCTCCGGGAAAAATCTCGATGTCAGGGATTTCAATAAACTAATGCCCAAGCACCGTTCACTAAAAATAAAAGAAAACACCGACACCGACAGAAGTTTAAACAAGATCATGGATGACTCTGCCAGTAACTGATAATGATCCATCATAAAAGGACGAGGTATTACCCCGACTGTGACGAATCAATTCAAAGACTACAAATTATCATATGTTCCCGGTGACATATTCATTGGAATAATAATAGCCTTTATTTCTATTCCCATATCCATGGGATATGCCATGATAGCCGGCCTTCCGCCGGTGTACGGACTGTACGGTTCCGTACTCCCCATACTTTTCTTTGGACTGTTAACCTCTTCGCCCGGATTCGTGTTCGGCGTGGATGCTGCACCTGCGGCACTGACAGGTGCATTAGTCTATTCCCTGGGACTGACCGCATTTTCTGATGAAGCCATCAGCCTCATTCCTACGCTAACGATCTGCGTTGCAGCATGGCTGTGTATCTTCATGATTTTCAGGGCTGACCGCCTGACCCGCTTTGTTTCTTCACCTGTAATGGGCGGCTTCATAACCGGCATCGGCTGCGAGATAATCCTTATGCAGGTGCCCAAGCTTTTCGGCGGTGATGCTCTGAGAGGAGAACTGTTTGAGCTCGTGCCTGAAATAATCCACTCTGCACTGCATAATTTTAATCTACTTTCTTTCATCCTCGGCCTGTCTACCGTAGTGATAATACTTGTTTTTAAAAAAATCTCTCCCCGCATCCCTATGACAGTAATAATAATGTTGATAGGTGCACTGCTGGGAAAATTTACCCCTATTGCAGATCTGGGCGTTAAGCTTCTGGATACACCCAAACCGGGACTTATGCCTTTAAAACTCCCGGACTTTAGCTGGTTTGTTCTCTATCCCAAGGAACTGATCACCACCTCCCTCGTGATAGCAATAGTCGTCACAGCCGAAACCCTTCTTTCCACTCAGAACTTTGCAATGAAGAATGGCTATCAGATCAACGGCAGAAGAGAGCTTCTGGCCTACTTTGCAGGAATGCTTGCTGCCGGCTTTTCGGGTTGCTGCCCAGTCAACGGTTCTGTGTCCCGTAGCGGCATCGCTGACCAGTACAAAGTCCGTTCACAGATCATGTCCATAGTGGCCTCCATAACAATGGTGGTCATTCTGCTTGTGGGCACTCCCCTCATAGGGTGGCTCCCCGTCCCCATGCTCACAGCCATAGTAATATCCGCACTTATCGGAATACTTGAGATAACGCTTGCGATAAAGCTCTTTAAAACTGACAAAGTCGAATTCATGATATTCATGGCGGTACTCATGACCGTACTCATCTTTGGAACAATGTACGGAGTGTTTGCAGGCGTAATCCTCTCCTTCGTTATATACATAATCAGGGCTTCCAAACCTGCCAGGAGCTTTCTCGGATGCATTCCCGGACAGGAAGGCTTTTTCCCCATTGACCGTTACAAAGATGTCCACCCCATAAAAGGTGTTGTCATTTATAAGTTCATGTCTCCGCTTTTCTTTGCAAACGCAGGCATTTTTAGTTCCGACCTTGAAAATGCTGTGGGCAGCGGAACCAAAGTAGTAATAGTAGATGCAGGAAGCATAAGCAGTATTGACATCACCGCTGCTGAATACCTGTTAAAGCTTTATGAAAATTTCAAAAATAAAGGAATCCGTTTCTTCTTAACAGAACACGACGGAAAGATAAATGACGAGCTTCATGAATTCGGATGCGGCATACTCCTTTCAGAATGGGCTGTTCTACCACGCATAGAACAAGCTCTCAGAATATGCGGCTACAGTTATCCATATATATATGAACGTACACCCGATGACATCGCTAATGAAATTGCTGAAAACAATCTCCAGTCCAGCGAATCAGACCTTCAGTCAAACAGTGCCCGCAGAATGCTCGCACAGTTTGAGTGGGCTTTCGGAAAGGATGCGGAAAACAGGATGCAGGAACTGGCTATAGACTTCTCAAGAAAAATACTTGAGAGCGAATGGGATGAAAAGGACCACATCCTGAACGAACTCATACCTTCATGGGGAATCCTTGATGAAGAACAGTTTCTCGATATAGTAGAAATGCTCCTTGCCGTCTATGATACAGAAAAAAGCACTTCCGCTGATGGTGCAGAAAAAGAATCTAACACAAAGGAAGATGATGCACTTCCTCCCGCAAGCAATATAGAAGGAATAAAAGATGCCCTCGTTCGCTACCACGCTGACCTGGATCAGAGACTGGCAGAATCAGACAGCACACTTATAAACGATGTGGTAAGAGCAAGACGCCGCAGGGAGCTTTATTTCAAGAAGCATAATCCAAAAGCATACGAGGTATACCGTGCTGAAAGGCATGAACACAGGAACCTTCTCCGTGAAAAATATCCCAAGCTGCTTGCTAAGATAGACGAGATCAGGGCAGATGAAGATTCAAAGCATAAATGACTTAGGGTCTATTTCGGATCTATGCAGGATTCCATAGACCACTTCTTTTGTGATTTCAGGATTTAACGGCTTAGTTATATAGTCATCTATGCCCAGCTCACGGATTTTATAAAGTGTCTCCATGTTCTTATCACCGGTCATAAGGACTACCGGCATGTCATATTTTTCACGGATCTTCACATACATATCAAATCCGTCTATATCCGCTATTTTTAGATCCAGGAGTATCAGCGAAACATTCGTCTCTTCCAGGACTTTAAAAGCATCTTCTTCATTCATTGTGCTTACGACTTTGATGCCGTCCATTTTCTCAAGGATGTGCTTCACATGGGTAATGGCCATCTGAACATCGTCTATAACCAGTACAGTATCTGTCACAGCATCCTTCTGCTTCAGCTCATATTCTTTATCCTCATCAATAATGGAAAGCATTACATCAGCAATCTCGGGATCAAACTGAGTTCCCTTGCCCTTTTCTATTTCTCCGCGGATAACATCCTGCGGCAGTGCCTTTCTGTAACTCCTGTCACTTGCCATAGCATCATAGGCATCTGCCACCGCAATAATGCGTGCCACCTCCGGAATATTTTCAGCCTCAAGGCAGTTGGGATAGCCGGTTCCGTCATATCGTTCATGATGATATTTTGCAGCATAGCCTATGCTTATATCTTCATGCAGGCCTGTCAGAATATGGTATCCGCTGAAACGCGAAGAGTCGTCAGAGCCATGGTAAGGTAGTTATCAAGATCCTTAGACATCATATCTACCCTATCATCGCCGTCTTCATATACACCTACAAGCGAGGAGTCAGATAAAACCCTCGTATTGTAGGCAACGATAATAAACATTAATAGAAATGTCACTGTAAGGGTGAAAATAAAACGGTTTTTAAATGTCATATGTTCCAGCCCCTGTATAATGATAAACTTCACATAACTGTTCTGAACAGTTACAACTATTTCACATGGTCTTCTTTACAAAAGGAATCCTCCTGAAAAGCCAAACCGGTATAAAGGATATCAGGTAAACAATCAGTATCCATAAAAGTGACGGGAAAATCTTTGCCGGCCCCGTTATATTTCCGAATATCATATATTCCAGATCGTCAAATATCTTTATACGATCAAGCACGGCAGGAAAAACCAAATACACGCCCAAAGTACATCCACTTATGGAAGCAAGCACCTTTTGGGTTGTTTCCTTATGAGGATGCCCTGTATGTATCAGCTTGATCGTCATAAACAGGGATATGGATGCAAGGATTCCAACCCAGTACAGATAATCCATGTATATCTCCACGCTCTCGATGTATGTGGTGTGATAATAAGTATTGTATATTATCATAGACATGTCGAGCACTGTCAGCAGCCAGGCAAAGGGAAGAAGCTTTTTGATCTGCTCCCTTGTTACCCTATGATGCAGGTAGTAACCCACAAGAGGATAGAATATAGAATTAATCAAAAGCCAGTTAACATTGAAGGCCGGGTTCATTATATATCTGCCTTTGCAGATTTTATCATCTATCTCAGGCATTACAGTCTGCAGGATAATTCCTATTATTATAAGATAGATAAAATCACGGTTCTTCATATTCTGTGCCATAGGCCTTATGAAAGGCAGGCAGACAAGAAAACCGATGTAAGAGTACATATATGCAAGAGGCACAATCCTTTCCTTGCAATAAAGGTCGCCTATGAAAGTCCAGATATCCCAGTCATCACGACCGCCCATCAAATCGGAAACATAATAGAATATAGTGAATATCAGAAGAAGAACAGCCATGCGTAATATCCGGTTCTTCCAGATATATCTTTTCGTTTCGTTATGTACGAGAAGCTTTGCACCGGCCCTCATAAACACAAGTGAAGGTCCGCACAGTGAGATCATGGATATTATCATGAATACACCGTAGGGTACGGTTCCGGATGTGCACTCCCTTCCAAATATCTCGAAACCTTCTGTCTGTGCAAACAGATAAAGAAGGATTGATACTATCATTATGACATCGAAATAAAGCTCGTTTGTCGGCCTGTGTTTCTGAACAATTTCCGGTTCATCAGGTATGTGAACCTTCTTTGCGGCATGTTTGCTGTGTTCATGGGCTGTTGACGGTTTTTCTGAAGATAAATCTTCAATTTCAGAAAGCTTGTCATTAAGGCCCGCTGCTTTATCCGAATGAGTCTTCCTTCTGTGTATCGGCTCCTTTACCGGTTCATTTGCCGGTTCGCTTACTATAGGCTGTTTTTTTTCAGCTGCCGATTCCTTTTCTTTATTTCCAACCGGTTTGTCGTCTTTCTTGGAAGACAGTACTTTTTTGTCGGCGGACTTAGTCTCCTTTTCTGCGGATGCCTCAGCTTTAGCCTGGACACTCTCAGCCTTTGCAGGAGAACTTTTCTCCTTCGGAGTAATTTCCTCCTTAGAAAGCTCGATATCTATGGTCCCTGTCTCGCCATCTTTAAGAACCAGCTTTTTGTCAACTTCTTTGATCTTCATAGTTTTCCTCTATAGTTACAGAACCGATCCCGTTCCTCACTATCTGTAACCGCTTAATTCGATAGGATATTTGTCAGTCTGCAAAATCTCCCAACATTATAACCTCAGGTTCAAGCGTAATCCCCGAATGCTCTTTTACTTTATCCCTCACCAGACAGATAAGCCTATAAACATCATCTGCTGTAGCATTTCCCTTATTAACCACAAATCCGCAGTGCTTCTCAGATACGCAGGCATCACCTACGCTAAATCCCGAAAGGCCGGCTTCCATAATAAGCTTTCCGGCAAAATAACCTTCAGGACGCTTGAATGTACTGCCTGCACTAGGGTATTCAAGGGGTTGCTTTTCCAAGCGCTTACTCTTAAGCTCCTCCATCTTTTCCCTTATTGCATCTTTGTCACCCTGCTGCAGTTCAAAAACGGCACCGGTTATTACCCTTCCATTTCTTTTGAAAACACTGCTCCTGTATGACAATGCAAGATCCTGTTTTTTTATTGCATCTTCAAGCGTTAATGCTTCTGTTATAACATCCGCTATCTCACCGCCATAGGCACCGGCATTCATATATACTGCACCGCCTACGCTTCCAGGAATCCCGGATGCAAATTCAAGACCGGTGAGTCCGTGATCTGCTGCCACAGCGGCAGTTTTGATTATGGATGCCGCAGCACCGGCAGTTATCCTGTTACCTTCAACCTTGATTTCTTCAAATTCACCGGAAAGCTTAAGGATGATCCCGTCATACCCGTTTTCGCTCACTAAGAGGTTGCTCCCGTTTCCGGCAAGGAAATACGGAAGCTTTTCAGATGAAACATAGTCCAAAACAGCCTTAAGAACTGCTTCATCCCGGATCAGCACAAAAGCCGCAGCTTTTCCGCCCACACGAAAAGTGGTATGCAGGCTCATGCTCTCATCTGTAAGGACATTTAAGTCACCTGCAAGCTGCTTTAAATGTTTGGTTATTTCGTCAGTTACTATCCGCTCTGCCATTTTTATCCCAGAACCAGTTTAGCAGCACCGTATATTCCTGCATCATTTCCCAGCTCAGCCAGAGCGAACTTCACATCACTGCAGCCACGGAAAACATACGTCTTAGAATACTTGTCTATGTAATCGAAAAGCACATGACCTGCCGTTGACACGCCTCCGCCGATAACAAATGCCTCAGGGTTTACTACACAGGCTACTGATGCAAGGCCCTTTCC
>JAEEGL012635385.1_pt1 | contig 17831 bp, 10 predicted proteins | sample 9134231 | NCBI WGS metagenome assembly JAEEGL01 (sample SAMN16246548, study PRJNA631951) | gut metagenome | biome: gut microbiome; feature: rumen; material: fiber-attached | host: Bos | place: Iran: Karaj | collected 2018-10 | reverse complement strand
TCCCGTCACCCCTTGAAAGGCCTTGTAAACAGGGGCTTGAGCAATGGGAGAGATTTTTTCAATCTCTCCCATATCTCTCCCATCCCCCCCTCTATGCTGCCCGAAATGGTACCACTTTGTAATAGGCTACGTGAGAATGCTCCTTGTGTTCAAAGCCCAAAGCAGAAATAGTCTTACCAAGCCTTACTCTATTACCAATGGTATTCTGAAGCGTTGGATAGTCCTTCTGCATAATATCAATCATCTGACCGCAACTCATCGTCTTGACCACCTCACCTTCTTCTGGCTGACGGAAACAGGCCACAAACATTTCACCGAGGTCTGTTTTTTCCATAAAGTTCTGATTTAACTGCTGAATACGAGCCACCTCATCGTTGTTGAACCAATAAGGAGCCTTCTGCTCCTGCAGTTCATAAACCACCTGCGCATAAAGCTGTCCATAGTCGATATCACCCATATTGTCAATCATCTTACCGTCTGGAATCAGAATACAGATATAGCGTCGCGAACCTGTAACATCCTTCAGCGGATGACGATTGTTGGTAGTTGCTACGAACGATGCGAATCTTGGGCGGTCTTCCTGAGTACGTCCGAAGATTGGGCGACCATTTACCTTACTCACAGACAACGTCTGCTTCAACGATGACTGCTGAGAGGGTCGGATGGCATCCAGTTCGTCGAGATTCACAATAAGATTGTTCGTCAAAGCCATCTCTTTGTCAAACTTGTTGGCCAGATTCAGATGATCAAGATAGTATTCACGCAGATACACAGGCAATAATCGACGCACAAAGGTAGTCTTTCCGCAACCCTGATTTCCGATAATCGTTGGCACACACTCATTGCCATGCAGCATGTCCATTTGCAACCAATGAGCCACTGACGAACGCAGCCAGATGGTCAGATAGTTCAACTGCTCGGAGGTGATGCCAGGCAGACGGCCGAAAATCTGGCCGATGTGATTCTGTCCGTCCCAAACAGGCAGACTCGCGAGAAATGCCTGCACAGGATTGTATTCAGGCACTTCTTCTGAGGTAACATACTCCGTTATCTCCGCTTTGGGGCTTCCCTTCTCCAGCACTTGTTCGCGCTTGGCACGAATAATAATACTGTTCAGGGCTGCTGAAGTCAGAGGACGGAAACCCTCATTAGGCGGTGTTAAACACTCGGCTCCGTCGTTTGGCTTGTCCAAAAACTCAACCTTCCCGTTCAGCACATTGCGACGGAAAAGGTAATTTTCATTGAGAAACAACTCGATAGCGAGCGTTGTCTCTTGGGAAGCGTCCATAGCTCCCCCATTGGGTAAAATGTGTTTCTTCATAAAAAAATAATTAAATTAAAGAGGTTAAACCTGTTCCTTTATTCTTTCTCCTTCGTGTGATTCGTGCTTCTCATGGCATGCTTGCCATATGTTCTTTTGAACGATGCAAAGGTACAAAAAAATATTGATATGTGCAAATTTCTCCAAAATTATTTTTATTACATTTGCAACCAAAACATCAATATTTTCACCTTCATATTATTAAAGTGTGAGATCAAGTGAGAGATGACGGGAGAGATAACGGGAGAGATAAGGGGAGAGATGACGGATAATTTAAAATCCAAAACACCCATAAACAGGGACTTCATAAAGGATTGACGGGAGAGATGGGGATTTTTCAATAACCAGCCTTTAAATTTCAATAACCCGCCCTTATCGTTCAATAACCTGCCTCTGTCATCCAATACTCGTGCCTTATCAGGCAGCAATCTCTATTGCATAAAAAATTCCCACACTGGGAACAAGAAGTTCCCAAGGTGGGAGTAAAACATTCCCAATGTGGGAATACAGAGAACTTCGCATCTTCGAAGCCATCGACATCCTAAAATAAAAAAACGCCCACCCCGAAGGATGAGCGTTGAAAATAAAAGTTTTTCAATTTCTTGCATTTCTCATAACTTAATCGTACCTTTGCGGCAAAATTGCCACGCAAAACCAAACTCTATAATAAAGCACAATGGTGGAGGGACAAAGACATACATACGTCGCGATTGACCTGAAATCGTTCTACGCTTCTGTTGAATGCGTAGAAAGAGGTCTTGACCCTCTCACTACCAACCTCGTTGTGGCAGACGAGAGCCGCACGGAGAAGACGATATGCCTTGCCGTAACACCGTCGCTGAAGCAGTACGGCATAGGAGGCAGGGCAAGGCTGTTTGAAGTGGTGCAGCGCGTAAGGAGCCTTAACAATGAACGGCGACTGAGAAGTGCTACGCGCCGCCTGACGGGGAAATCGTTCCTAGACACGGAACTGAAGGAACATCACGACTGGGCAATAGACTACATCGTGGCACCGCCGCGAATGGCACACTACATAGACGTCAGCGCCAAGATATACGGTATCTACCTGAAATACATCGCACCCGAGGATATACACGTTTATTCCATCGACGAGGTGTTTATGGACGTGACGCCCTATCTGGGCTCCTACAAGATGACCGCCCACGAACTGGCTATCAAGATTATACGCGACGTGCTGTCACAGACGGGCATTACGGCAACAGCCGGCATAGGGACAAATATGTATCTGGCAAAGGTGGCTATGGACATCATGGCCAAGAAGACGGAGCCCGACAAGGACGGTGTGCGCATAGCAGAACTGGACGAGATGACCTATCGCAGGCAGCTGTGGGATCATCGCCCCATTACGGACTTCTGGCGCGTAGGACGTGGTATCGCAAGGTCGCTGGAAGTTTACGGCATAGACACTATGGGAAAGGTGGCCCGAATGTCGGAAAAGAATGAGGAACTGTTATACCACCTCTTCGGAGTAAACGCCGAACTGCTCATAGACCACGCCTGGGGTTGGGAGCCGTGCACTATGGACGTGGTAAAGGCATACAGGCCGGAGACAAACTCGTTCAGCAGCGGACAGGTGCTGACAGAGCCTTACACTTTCAAGAAAGCACGCGTGGTAATACAGGAGATGGCAGACAGCATGGCGCTGAAACTGGTTTCCCAAAACCTAGTTACTGACCAGGTTGCGCTGTATGTGGGATATGACGCAGAAAACCTGAAGGACGAAAGCATACGCTCCAAATATCACGGAGACATAAAAGAGAACCACTACGGCAAGATGGTGCCAAAGCACGCACACGGCAGCACCAACCTGCCGTTTCCTACCTCTTCAACACAACTTATCACCGATGCCATCACATCGCTGTTTGACAAACACGTAAACCCAATCCTGCTTATCCGCCGACTGAACATCACAGTAAACAACCTCAAGACCGAGGAAGAGGCGGCCAAGGACAAAGAACCTCAGCAGCTAGACCTCTTCTGCGACTACGAAAAGAAGGAGCAAGAGGAGAAGGAAAAGAAGGCCAAACTTGACAAGGAGCGCCGCATCCAGGAGGCACAGATATCTATAAAACGGCGTTTCGGCAAGAATGCCATCCTGCGGGGACTGAACTTCCAGGAGGGAGCCACTGCCAAGGAACGCAACAACCAGATAGGAGGACATAAGGCTTGATTAAAGGTTAAAGGTTAATGGTTAAAGGTTATAGAGATCTTGAGAAATGGATAAATATGAAGACATTATAAACCTGCCGCATCATGTGTCGAAAACACATCAGCCGATGTCGATGTGGAACAGAGCTGCACAATTTGCGCCATTTGCAGCATTAAACGGTCATAGCAGTGCCTTAAAAGAAACAGAACTGGCAAACGAGAGTGTTTCATTTGACAGTATCAGCGACACATAAAGGAAAAATCGGGGTTTTCGCCATATTTTTTTTTCGATTTTTGACATAATTTCGGAAAAATAGAGTTAATTTTGCATCGGGCTTAACTTACTAATTACATTATGATATGGCAAGAAAACAACACAGGCAGCGGGAATACATCGAATTCAATGACCTGACAGTTGACTACAACGACGGAGATATTGTTATCTTCGACAATGTGAAAAACTTTCAGGAAATCTTTCCTTTGAATTCTACGACCAACATGATTGGTCTATGTACCAAAGGGCATCTTACCATGAGCGTTTATGGGATAGATACCCGCATTAAGGAGGACGATATCCTGTTCTGTCCACCCAACATCAAGATTGACAACTGCAAATTCAGCAAAGATTTCGAATGCAGAGTTCTCTGCCTCTCAAACCGTGTCGTTCAAGGACTGTTGAGAGACAAGATGACAATATGGAACAATGCAGTATTTCTCAATCAGACCAACATCATCCCGATGTCAAAGGGCTGCAAGGAGGTTATTGCCCTTTATCATGCACTGATATGTAACAAGATTTCATCCAAGCACGGTTCTTCACGTGAGATAGTCCAGACAATCATCCGCGCACTGCTCATAGAGCTCTGCGACATTCTGGAAGCCAGCGACGGCAAAGGTGAAGAGCCAAGAATGCTTCAGAGCCGACAGATTTTCAACCAATTCTTGAAAATACTGTCTAATGTGGAAGTTAAGCACCAGCCTGCAACATTCTATGCCGCACAGCTTAATATCTCGCCCAAATATCTCACAATGCTATGCCGTCAGTATAGTAACAAGTCAGCATCGGACTGGATTATACAGTACACGCTCGATGACATTCGCTACTATCTGACAGACCTGAACTATAGCGTCAAAGAGATAGCATTCAAGCTCGGTTTCTCCAACATATCCCACTTCGGAGCCTATGTCCGTAAACATCTGGGATTGTCGCCGATGAAGTACCGCGCACAACTATACAAGAAAGATAAACAGCTATAAGCTATCTGCACACGCCGATATTGCTTGTGTGTGTAAGAAAGAACTGTGGGGTGACAACGCATCGACCGTTGTTGCCCCATTCTTTGCCATAAGAATTCTGGCAAACAAGGTCCTCCCCTACTCCTTTCTTTGATTTCCTAAGAGCAACTATCGCCATCGCATGACCGGAAGCATGATTCTCACCATACTCCCAATATACCGCATGGCCAGCCCTTACTGACGAGACAACCTTTTCGTACATCTCCTCATACGAAGCATTGATGTACTCGTAACCTTGTCTGTTGTCAGAATCATCAAGAACAAATCTCTCACCTCTCTTCCTGTCGTCATCATGAGCATACCAGTCGTAGTGAATACGGTACATTACACTTTCGGCAAACTGCTGTGGAGTATAACGCATTGAGTAGTAATAGAAAGAACCCACAGCACCCTTTACAAAAGGATCGTAGTTCACCACAGTAAAACGCGGTAACAGGTCCTTCAGGCGGGAATACAGTTCTTCCTTTTTATCACATTGCTCCCTCAACAGCCGTATCTTCTTCTCCAAGACAGAACCGTTATTGATATGCGACCGCTCAAAAGAGTACGGCACCAGGCCATATCTGTCAATCAGCCGCAAAGCCTCAGGTCCTACATTACGAATGGCAATATCTTCATCACCAAGGGTCTGCTCCTCTAATTCCCTTGCCAGCAGCCACTGGCGAGACAATACGACACTGTCGCCCACACGATGAGCTTCGTGCTCTATGCAGGCACACATGGCATACACCCAACAGGCTGAGGTACGGCCCTGATTTGTCGGTTCCTCCTTACTGCAAGAGAAAAGCAGAGAGAGGGTTCCTATTAATATAATAATGTACGCACGCGTCATACACCCAGAATTTGGTGTATAAGTGGTATTATCTCTTTCTTGAGCACGTTGCTGTTAAGACGGTGCTCCGCATCGATAACCTTGAAATGCTCCTTGCCGTAGCACTTCTGGAACTCCTTCTGGAAATTAACGAGTCTGTCTTTGTCTCCGAACAGTCCCCACACAAGTTTCTTCTCTTCGGGTGTTATGCCATACAACACATGAGGCGTGCCGTCGGCCTTACTACCCTTTGGAGCCGTCTCCAGCTCCTTGAACTGGGCTATCATCTCCTTGTCAACCTTGAAGTGTGTGGCACCATCCTGACGCGGATTCTGGAAATCAACGTTCTTGCCAAGATGATTAAAGGTCAGCGTACGCGACATCTGGAAAGAAGGATTGACAAGAATACGACGGTAGCCCTTCTGCAGTTCTGCATACATGGCACCCATCGAGGTTCCGATGATAAGGTCCGGCTGTTCTTTTGCAATAAAATCCTGCAAAAAAGGCACAGCGTCTCTTGGCATTATAGGGATATCAGGCGAGACAACACTGATACCAAGGGGATAAAAATGATTTCTCATCTCCGTAGCAGTACCAGTACTGCCCGCAGATGAGAAACCATGCAAATATATTATTTTCATATTAGCCAGGGATTACTCCGCAGCGTTCTCTGCCTTCTTCAGTCTGTTCTCGATATGTCTGCCGAGAGTGAGGTAAGCAACCGGTGCTGCAACGAAGATTGAAGACAGGGTACCGAATACTACACCCAGAATCATAGCGAATGAGAACGAACGTATAGAGTCACCGCCGAGGAAGAAGATACACAGCAATACCAGCAATGTAGAGAATGAGGTATTGATGGTACGTGCCAGAGTCTGGTTGATAGACGTATTGAAACTTGTCTGGAGATCCCACTTCGGATGTATCCTCAAATTCTCACGGATACGGTCAAATACAACCACCTTATCATTGATAGAGTAACCTATCACGGTAAGGATAGCACCAATGAACGTCTGGTCAATCTCAAGTGAGAATGGCATCCATCCCCAGCAGAGAGAGTATATACCAAGCACCGTAACGGTATCAACGGCAAGTGCACATGTAGAACCTACAGAGAATGCCACGTTGCGGAAACGAACGAGGATATAGATGAAGATTGCCACAAGTGCGAACAGCACGCTGATAATAGCGCCGTAGGTAATATCCTTAGCCACGCTTGGTCCTACCTTCTGTGAAGAAATGATAGAGCCACCTTCACGTACATCAGGATTCTTGAAGGCATCAACATTAGGCTGGTTGACAACACCCTCTGCCTTCAGAGCCTTATAGAGGATTGTCTCTGCCTCATCGTCAACGGTAGGCTCGTTAGACTCAATCTTGTAGTTTGTAGAGATACGTACAGTCTTGTTGTCTGTTCCGAGTGCGATGACACTTGTATTATAGCCCTCGAAAGCCTTAGCTATAGTACCACGAACCTCCTCAGGCTGTACAGCCTTCTCGAATGTTACAACATAGTTACGACCACCGGTAAAGTCAATGCTCTGTGAGAGACCGCGAACAACGAAACTTGCAACGAATACTATCAAAGCAATAGCAACAAGAGTAAATGTCTTCTTATAGAGAGACATGAACTTGACGTCAGTATTCTGCAGCAGGTTCTTTGAGATAGCAGTACAGAAGGTCTGATTCTTCCAACGGTCATTCTTCAGCTGATGCTCATATACGAGACGTGTGAGGAATACGGCTGTGAAGAAAGAACAGATAATACCAATGATCCATGTTGTAGCGAAGCCGCGAATAGGACCAGTACCGAAGACATACAGGATGACACCTGTGATGATAGATGTGAGGTTAGAGTCGAAGATAGCAGAGAAAGCATTGCTGTAACCTGCAGCAAGAGCCTGCTTGATACCTAAGCCACCCCTCATCTCTTCCTTGATACGCTCGTATATCAGCACGTTAGCATCCACAGCGGTACCCAGAGAAAGCACCATACCTGCGATACCTGACATTGTCAGTGCAGCCTGGAAACTGGTCAATATACCGAGAGTGAAGAAGAGGTTCACAACAAGAGCCAGATTAGCCATCATACCAGGAATGAGGTTATACATGCATACCATGTAAATCATCAGGAGTATGAAAGCAATGATGAATGAGATAATACCCTGCTGGATTGACTGTGCACCCAGTGTAGGACCTACAACCTCTTCCTGTACGATACGTGCAGGAGCAGGCATACGACCAGACTTCAAGGTATTTGCGAGGTCTTTGGTATCTTCGATAGTGAAGTTACCGGAAATCTGTGAGTTACCACCTGTAATCTCACCGTTTACTCGTGGAGCAGAATAAACAACACCGTCAAGGACGATAGCAATAGCCTTGCCGATATTCTGCTTTGTGAGCTGAGCCCACAGACGAGAACCTTCATTATTCATTGACATTGATACACAAGGACGTCCAAAGTTGTCGAACTCATCCTTTGCATCAGTGATAACATCACCCTCAAGAGGAGCACGGCCAGAAGTAGATGTAACCTTAAGAGCATGCAGCTCAAAGATATTCTTTGTTCCGTCAACAGGCTTTGCACTCCACAGCAGCTTTACGTCTGAAGGGATAACCTTCTTTGCCTCTTCACCATAGATGGCCTTGTCAACCTCAGCAGTGTCACGCTCGTGTGCATAACCTACTGTTGAGAGGCTCTGACCCTGAACTGGCTGGAAGAAAGCAAACAGAGGATGCTCCTTCTTTGCCTTAGCGATAGCCTTCTCATCCTGCTTTGCAGCCTTGTCAGCGGCAGCAGCCTGATCGGTATCATTTTTCTTCAGCTGGAACTTGTTTGCAGCCTCCTTAGTTGTTGTATCAGCCTCAGCTACTGCCTCAGCAGGTGCCTCAGCCTGTACGCTGTCCAAATCCTCAACCTTCTCACCTGAAGCGATAGCAGCAAGACGAGAGTCTAACTGTGAGAGGTATGGCAGCACTTCCTGAGCATTGTATGTCTCCCAGAATTCGAGGTTTGCAGAACCTTGGAGAAGCTTACGTACACGCTCTGGCTCCTTTACACCCGGCATTTCAACCATCAGACGGCCTTCCTGACCTTCCAACTTCTGAATGTTTGGCTGTACGACACCAAATTTGTCTATACGGTTACGAACTACATTGTACGAGTTGTCGATAGCACTCTGCACTTCATCACGAAGAGCCTTCTCTACCTCTGAGTCAGTGCTCTGGGTAGAAACTTTACCCTTCAGCTGCTGGGTAGCGAAGATTTCTGCCAGGCGATGACCTGGGGCATTCTTCTGATAAGCCTTGATAAAGAGTGAGATGAAATCCTTCTGAGAAGTTTCCTCTTCCTTCTTTGCCTCAGCCATAGACTTCTGATAAGCAGCGTCTGTCTTGTGGTCAGCAAGAATGTCAACGACATCAGGTACACTGATTTCAAGAATAACGTTCATACCACCCTTCAGGTCCAGACCCAGACCAATCTGAGTCTCAAGGCACTGTTGGTATGAATACACTCCCAGATACTTTACAGAATCCTTGTAGTTCTGTGCAGCAATTGGGTCCTTCATCTCTGCAGCCTTAGAATCATAGTAGTTCGTTGCCACAGAGAACGAAAGGTAGAAGATACTTGCAAGCGTCAACAGAATGGCGGTTACAATTACAATTCCTTTGTTTTGCATTTCTTTTTTGTTTTTTTTTTATTATTGTTTTGTTCTAGATTTCTCTATTCAAAAATGGCCCTACGCGGGCACATATGCGCACAAAGCGGTGCAAAGGTACTAATAAAAACACATATTTCCAAACTTTTTAGGGGGAAAAGTATGTTTTTGGGCAAAAAAAAGATGCCTGATAGCTCATAAGAGTCATCAGACATCATATTTAAAGTGGGTTTGGAGTCTGTTTCTTGCTTGGGTTTACCTTCTTCCCATCAGGGAGGTGCAACCGCAAATGGTGGAAATACCAACCATCGTAAGCATGAGAACCATTGCTGTGTTTGTAAACATAGTGCGTCTCCTTTCTTTTTTTATTAAAGAGGCTTGCGCCTCACTTTTGTTATCCTGGACAATCCTTTTAGCCGTTTTCCTGCATAAACAGGGGCTTTCCGTGATTTCCGAGTGCAAAAATACAACTTTCTGTGTGCGCACACAATTTTTTTTTCCTATTTTTTCCCGATATGTCAAATTTCTTGATTTTACTCAAAAATAGAACTTTTTTTTCGTTTTCAAACAAAGTTTTTATTGTTTTCGTTTTCGTTTTCGTTTTTTTTCGTACCTTTGCAGATATATATAAAGATGTAATATGAAAAAACTATATATTGAGACATACGGCTGCCAGATGAATGTTGCAGATTCAGAGGTTGTAGCCAGCATCATGCAGATGGCGGGCTATGAGCCCTGCGAGAGTGCCAATGAGGCTGATGCCATATTCCTGAATACATGTTCCGTACGTGAAAACGCAGAAAACAAGATATACCATCGTCTGGAAACCCTTAATAATCAAAGGGCCTCGTCATCGGATGAAGTAAAGAAAGGATGTATTATCGGTGTGCTCGGCTGTATGGCTGAACGTGTCAAGGAAGGACTGATTAACGACTATCATGCCGACCTTGTAGCCGGACCAGACTCTTATCTGGCTCTTCCCGACCTCATTGCACAATGTGAATTGGGGCAAAAAGCCATAGACACAACACTGTCTCTGACTGAGACCTATCGTGACGTGATGCCTCGACGAGCACACGGGCTGCATATCTCGGGTTTTGTTAGCATTATGAGAGGTTGTAACAATTTCTGCCACTACTGCATAGTGCCATATACAAGAGGACGCGAGCGCTCACGCGATGTAGAGAGCATCCTGAAAGAAGTAAAAGACCTGCAGGAACGCAACTTCAAAGAGGTTACTTTGCTTGGACAGAACGTCAACAGCTACAAATGCGGAGACACCACATTCCCAGAACTGCTGAAAAAAGTGGCAGAAGCAGTACTTAACATGCGTGTACGTTTTACGACATCACATCCTAAGGATATGAGCGACGAAACCCTGGAAGTCATCGCCAAATATCCCAATGTATGCAAGCATATCCACCTGCCTGTTCAGAGCGGTTCCGACCGTATTTTGAAACTGATGAACAGGAAATACACCCGCGAATGGTATCTGGACCGCGTAGCAGCCATTAAGCGCATCATCCCCGACTGCGCCATTACTACGGATATTTTTGTGGGCTACCACTCCGAAACAGAAGAAGACCACCAGATGAGTCTGTCACTTATGAAAGAGGTGGGCTATGCCAGCGCCTTTATGTTCAAATACTCCGAGCGACCAGGCACATACGCATCGAAACACCTGCCCGATGATGTTCCGGAAGAAACGAAGATACGCCGCCTCAACGAGATGATAGCATTGCAGAACGAACTTTCTGCTGCCTCGTATAAGGAGGATGTCGGAAAGGAATATGATGTTCTCGTAGAAAACTACAGCAAACGCTCACGCGAACAACTCTGCGGACGTACGGAGCAGAACAAGATGGTGGTATTCGACAAGGGCAGCCATCACATCGGCGACATCGTACGAGTTGTAATCACTGGAAGCACCAGTGCAACCTTGTTCGGAGAAGAAGTGTAACACTTCTCTCCCCTTGCCCCTTATCTCAAACTCTTATACTCGGCTTTCGCCTTGAGCAATTGTTGCTGGTATTCAGGAGTTAATAACTCCTTTGAGAATACTGTTATTGCGAGAGTTCTTCCTGCGTCGATGTCACTCTTCCAATGGCGTCCCATTATAACTCGTAAAGTGGCATACTGTTCTGCACACTTCATCAGAGCGTCAGTATGTTCTGGTGCTACGTTACCCAAAACAAGTGCAAGCATCCAGCCATGTGTGGAATGACCGCTGGGATAGCTGTTCTCTTTGTCTTTGAAATCATCACCATCACCCTTAGATGTCAGCGACTCTTCATGAAAATACACATAAGGCTTTGTGCGCTTGAACTGTTCCTGTCCCTTGTGAGCAGCAAAAAGGCCATCATTGATAGAAGTTTTTGCAAGTTTATAGATTTCTGGAGTATGCTCCTTGCTCACTTTCATGCCCAAAACACTGCTGAATAGCGCAAAAATAGATGTTTCATCTTCGCGTAATGCCTCCTCGCGGATATTCTTCTTTTCGCGCTCTTCCTTTCCCCATTTGTAATATTTAACGTCGTTGGCAAATTCCTCGCTATTCTCAGATGGTGGCTGTGGTAGGGTAAGGACACACTTCATACATTCTTCGTCAGTGAGAAACCTTTTATGGTTACCGCCTTCCGTCGATTCACTGTTCTGTGCAAAAGCACCCAATGTCACCATCATAATGGCAAACATCATCAAATTCTTCCTTTTCATCATATCCTAATTCTTTAATTTTACTTGCAAAGATACGACTATTTTTTTGTATATAAAACAAATCATAAGATTATCCATCTGATTTAATAAAAAAATCTATGTTTTCTTTTATAAATAATCCATACCTTTGCACCCAGAAAACCAAAATCAAGACTATGAATAAATATTTCTTATTTTTTATCTGCATGGTGTCAGCGATGGGCGGATTGCTCTTCGGCTACGACTGGGTGGTTATTGGCGGCGCGAAGCCGTTCTATGAGTTATTCTTCGGCATTGACGGGGATCCTATTATGCAGGGTGTTGCTATGACAACGGCCTTGGTGGGTTGCCTTATCGGTGCTATGATTGCCGGCAGCATGGCCGACCGCTATGGAAGAAAACCACTTCTGATGTTCTCTGCTGTACTGTTTACCGTCAGCGCACTGGCAACAGGATGGTATGATGACTTCACAATGTTCAATATTGCCCGTTTCATCGGTGGTGTGGGCATTGGCATTGCTAGCGCACTGGCTCCGATGTATATTGCAGAGGTGAGTCCTGCAGAGATACGCGGCCGCATGGTAAGCCTGAACCAGATGACTATTGTCCTCGGCATTCTTTCTGCACAGATAATAAATATGCTCATAGGTACGGGCGTAGAGGAAGGCTGGGGCCGCGAATGGGCCTGGCGTTGGATGTTCTGGGCTGAGACAGTACCGGCTGGACTGTTCCTTATCCTGAGTTTCTTCATCCCTGAAAGCCCCGTCTATCTTAAAATGAAGAGTGGAGAGGCCGAAATCAAGAAAGAAACAGCTGGTTCCTTGAGTCTTCTTTTCAGCGCTCCCTACAGGAATGTTCTTCTTTTGGGTCTCGTCATTGCGGTGTTCCAGCAGTGGTGCGGCACAAACGTCATCTTCAACTATGCCCAGGAAATATTCATCTCTGCAGGCTTTGACGTAGATGGAATGTTCATAAACATCGTAATCACCGGCATTGCCAATGTATTGTTCACCTTTGTGGCAATGGGTACAGTAGAGCGCTGGGGACGTCGCACACTGATGCTCATCGGAGCCGGAGGCCTCTGTATGATATACTTTATTCTCGGCACATGCTATCACATGCAGATGACGGGAGTGATGATGGTTGTCCTCGTCGTAGCGGCTATATCATGCTATGCTATGACTCTGGGCCCAATAACATGGGTGCTGCTTTCAGAAATATTCCCTGCTCGCATTCGCGGCATTGCTATGGGCACATGTACCTTCGCACTATGGGTAGGATGCTGCACCCTGACATTCTCCTTCCCCTCAATGAATGCAGCATTAGGCTCCAGCGGCAGCTTCTGGATATACAGCGCAATCTGCTTCTGTGCCTTTATTTTCCTCTACAAAAGATGTCCCGAGACGAAAGGAAGAGAGCTGGAGTAATTCATAATTAAATATAAGAATGGTAAAAGCTTGGAGAGAAATGGTGACTATCCCGACCTATGAGGTGGGAAAGCCTGAGAAGAACCCAATGTTCTTAGAGAAGAGAGTTTATCAAGGTTCAAGTGGTGTAGTATATCCTTATCCCGTCATTGAGACAATGAGTGACGAGAAGGTGAACAAGGATTATCTGGCCATCTGGATTGAGAACGAGTATATCAAGGTGATGGTATTGCCTGAACTGGGCGGTCGCGTACAGATGGCATACGACAAGATTGCAAAGCGTCACTTCGTCTATTACAACCACGTCATCAAGCCAGCCCTCGTTGGTCTGATTGGTCCTTGGATCAGTGGCGGTATCGAGTTCAACTGGCCTCAGCACCACCGTCCTACCACCTATATGCCTGTAGATACCTGCATTGAGGAGAATGCCGACGGCAGTATCAGTGTATGGGTGAGCGAAATGGAAAAAATGTTCCACCAGAAGGGTATGGCAGGTTTCACCTTGCGTCCCGGCTGTGCCTATTTGGAAATCAAGGGCCGTTTCTACAACCGTACCGACGTGCCGCAAACCTTCCTATGGTGGGCTAACCCCGCTGTGTATGTGAATGACGCTTATCAGAGCGTGTTCCCACCTGACATCAATGCCGTGTTCGATCATGGCAAGCGTGCTGTTTCATCGTTCCCAATCGCTACGGGTACATATTATAAGATGGACTATTCGGCAGGCGTTGACATCTCGAACTACAAGAATATCTTCGTACCAACAAGCTATATGGGCGTGAACAGTCGCTTCAACTTCGAAGGTGGTTATGAGAATGACACTAAGGCCGGAATGCTGCATGTAGCCTCTCACCACTTCTCGCCCGGCAAGAAGCAGTGGACCTGGGGTAACGGCGACTTCGGACGTGCCTGGGACCGCAACCTGACTGACGAGTCAACTCCCGAGGAGCGCCAGAAGTGGGGCTTCACTGAAGAGGGCTTCCGTCCCTACATCGAACTGATGGCAGGTGTCTATACCGAGAACCAGCCCGACTTCACCTGGCTGATGCCTTACGAGGAGAAGATGTTCACGCAGTACTTCATGCCCTATCGAGAGCTGGGCGTAGTGAAGGAGGCATCGAAAGACCTCGTGTTCAATATTAACGAGGTGGACGGCAAGATGGAGTTCAAGGTCTTCGCCACCAACAAGCAGGACGTTTGCATCATCCTGAGAAATGATGACGGCACCGTATATTATAAGAAGGAGATGACGCTTTCACCTGAGACTGTACTCGTAGAGACCGTCGATGTAAAGGGTGCCAAGATGAACGAACTGACGTTTGAGATTCAGAAGTCCTTCGTCTATGGTCAGCGTACCGTACTCAGCTGGCATGCCGAGAGCGACGAGATTCGTCCTATCCCCGACAGTGCCGAGGCTGCCCTGCTGCCTGAGCAGATTAAGACCAACGAGCAGTTGCTCATCACTGGCCGTCATCTGGAGCAATACCGTCATGCCACTTGGAATCCATTGGATTATTACGAGGAGGCTCTGCGCCGCGATCCGAATGATATCCGTTGTCTGAATGCGATGGGTCTGTGGTTCATCCGCAAGGGTCGTTTTGCAAAGGCCGAGGAATATCTGCGCAAAGCATACAAGCTGTCTATCAAGCGCAATCCGAACCCATACGATAGCGAGCCGCTTTATAACCTTGCCCTCGCCCTGAAGTATCAAGGTAAGGAGGACGAGGCCTATGAACTCTTCTGGAAAGCGACGTGGAGCAAGGGCTGGGCTGATGCCGGCTACTTCGAGGCCGCTAAGATTAGCGTGATGCAAGGTCGCTACGAGGATGCCCTCGACGAATTAGACCGCTGTCTGAACAACAACTGGCACAACCACAAGGCTCGTGCGTTGAAGACCACCATTCTGCGCAAGATGGAAAAAAAAGACGAGGCACAGGCACTCATCAAGGAGTCTCTTTCGTTTGACCTCTTCAACTATGGTTGTCGTTACGAGCAATATCTGCTCACAAAGGATGAGGCAGTACTGGCAGAGATGAAGGAAATGCTCCGCAAGAGCGCTCAGAACTATGATGAGGTAGCCCTCGACTATGCCGCTGCAGGTCTCTGCGACGAAGCTAAAGCCATCTGGCAGATTGCTATCGAGGAGGGTGCTACAACTCCGATGACTTATTTCTACTTAGGCGAATACGACAAGGCTGAGCAGGCTGATTCTCTCTACTGCTTCCCCAACCGTGCCGAAGATGTCATTGCTTTGGAGGCTGCAAAGGAGAAGAACCCAAAGGGTGCTAAGGCACCTTACTATCTGGGCTGTCTCTATTATGCCGCCCGTCAGTACGACCTCGCCATCGAGAACTGGGAGTTGTCAGCTAAACTTGATCCTAAGTTCCCAACTGTTTGGCGCAACCTTGCTTTGGCCAGATTTAATAAGCAGAACCGTCAGGAGGAAGCTCTCGAATCTATGGAAAAGGCTTTCCATCTCGACGAAAACGACGAGCGCATATTCATGGAACTCGACCAGCTCTACAAGCGCTTGCACCGTTCACATGCCGAGCGTCTGGCCTTCTACGAAAAGCATGCAGAACTCATTGAGCGTCGCGACGACCTCGTACTCGAAAAGGCTACCCTGCTCAACATGCTGGGTCGCTACGAGGAAGCGAAGGAAATTATCGACAACCGTATCTTCCATCCATGGGAAGGAGGCGAAGGCAAGGTGAGCGGACAGTATCAGATGTGCCGTCTGGAGATTGCCAAGCAGTTGCTGCAGAAAGATCCAAAGGATGCTCGTGCCAAACAACTCTTGGAGGAATGTCTCGTATTCCCGCACCACTTGGGTGAAGGCAAGCTATATGGTTCGCAGGACAATGACTTCCTCTACTTCCTCGGACGTTATGAAGAAGGCACCGAAGGACCTACTGAGCCCGCTGCAGCGATGTATTACAACGATGCAAAGCCCGACAAGATTTTCTACGCCGCCCTGTGCTACCGCAAGCTGGGTCAGGAGGATAAGGCTCGCACGCTTTTCAACAAGCTCATCAACTACGGCAAGCAACATATCTTCGATCACATCACGATGGACTTCTTCGCCGTCTCGCTGCCCGACCTGCTCGTCTGGGAAGGCAATCTTGACGAGATGAACCTCATTCACTGCAAGTACATGCTCGCCCTCGGCTACTTCGGCATGGGCGATACTGAGAAAGCCTTGAAATTCCTCGCTGAGGTCGAAGCCCTCGACAACAACCACCTCGGGGTACACTCACTCAAGAATATAGTTGCAAACAAAGAATTCTTCCTATAATTTAATTATGCATTATGCATTGTGAATTGTAAATTATGAATAAACTACTATCTATACTTTTCTCCCTCCTTCCCTTGTGCGCTATGGCGCAGGGCACCTTCTCGTTTGGCACAAAGACCAACCCGCAGGGAGTAACCTTCGAAGTCGATTCACGCGGTTTCATCGTAGGTGGCAAGCATATTCTGCCCGTAATGGGCGAGATACACTATGCCCGTGTTCCTGCTGCCGAATGGAAGCGTGAAATACAGAAAATGCGTGCCGGCGGCATCACCATCATCGCCACCTATTGTTTCTGGATTCATCATGAGGCAACAGAAGGACAATGGGACTGGAGCGGCAACAAAGACCTGCGGCGTTTCCTGCAGATATGTAAGGAGGAAAATATGCCCGTAGTACTCCGTGTGGGTCCCTTCTGTCACGGAGAGGTTTATCAGGGCGGCTTCCCTGTATGGATAGCAGAAAAAGCAGAGGCTGACCCCAAGAACTACAAACTCCGCAGTACGGCACCTGGTTTCCTCGCAGCCACAAAGAGTTTGTACGAGAATATCTTCGCCCAGGCCAAGGGAATGCTGTGGAAAGATGGCGGTCCGGTGGTGGGAATACAGATAGAAAACGAATGTCGCGGCCCTTGGGGTTACTATATGACCCTTCGCGATATGGCCATAAAGACAGGTTTCGACGTTCCCTTTATGACGCGCACTGGATGGCCTAAGCTCAACGGCACAGAAGAATTCGGAAAGCTTCTGCCCCTGTATGGCGACTATGCTGACGGCTTTTGGGACCGTACCCTTGACGATATGCCGGGCGAATACCCTAAGGCGTTTATAATGAAGGAGCAGCGCATCAATGCCAATATCGCCACTGAGACCTTCAGTAAGAAAGAGCTCACAGAAGGTGATGACAAAGCGAAAAACTCATCCCTCACCTACCCTTACCTGACATGTGAACTGGGAGGCGGCATGATGCCTGCATACCACAGGCGCATAAATATGTCGGGCGACGAAGCTATGCCGCTGGCAATCTGTAAGTTAGGTTCTGGTTCAAACCTTCCGGGCTATTATATGTATCACGGAGGCACCAACCCCTACTGCGCAGAGCACACTATGGCAGAGACACAGGCGACGAAGGTCACGAACTATAATGATATGCCATATATGTC
>JAEEGL010108319.1_pt1 | contig 17831 bp, 9 predicted proteins | sample 9134231 | NCBI WGS metagenome assembly JAEEGL01 (sample SAMN16246548, study PRJNA631951) | gut metagenome | biome: gut microbiome; feature: rumen; material: fiber-attached | host: Bos | place: Iran: Karaj | collected 2018-10 | reverse complement strand
TTTAAATATAATTTATAAATAAAATATAAAATCTTTATTTTATATTATTAAAATTAATGTCGAACTTAGCTAACAATCAACCTATTTCTAATCAAAATAATCCATTTAATAATTATATGTTTCCAAAAACTATAAAATCAACTTCATCAATTCCACATCAATTTTCCCAAGAAAATTCTTCAAATTTAAATCAATTTTCTATTTCTCAACAAAATTCTCAAAATTTAAACGAATCTAATTTAACTCAAACTTTACAACTTCACAAATTAATAGAACTTGAAAATATTGAAGAAATTGATAATTATTTGAAAGAAAATAATTTAAATCAAAATTCATTAAATATTGAAATTGATTATATTTTATCTAAATATCAAAAAGGAAAAAATATTATATATTCAATGTTATCACTTTTCTTAGAAAAAGGAGGAGATATTAATCATTCAATCACATGGAAAAATAAAAATAAAATAAATAATGATTTATTATATTATTATTTCAAAAATTCAATAGAAAGTAAAGATAATATTACTTTACTAATGTTTAGTATAATAATGAATGATAAAAATTTATTTGATTTATTAATTCACTTTAATCCCGATATAAATAAAGTTGATTCATTAAATAGAAATGCAATAATATACTGCATTATATTTAATGATAATGATAATACTGATATTTTAGAAATATTAATAAATAAAAAAGCAAATGTTAATTCAATTATTAAATTAGAAATGCAACCTAATATTTATGAAGATCATTCAGTTTTAACTTTAGCTTGCTTTAAAAATTTAATTAATACAGTAAAAGTTTTATTAAAAGATACTTTATTAAATGTTAATTTTCAAACTTCTCCTAATTTAGATACTGCTTTGCATATAGCTGCTAGGTTTGGTTATGACCAAATTGCAAAGGAATTGTTGAAATTTAATAGTATTTATGTTGATATACAAAATAAAGATAATAAAAAACCTATTGATTTAGCTATAGAATATTTTAATAATAAAGGAGGGGAAATTTATAATGTATTTATGCAATATTATCAAAATAAAGATAATAATATTAATTATGGAATAAAGTTAAATAATAATAATAATAATAATAATAATATCATATTTAATAATAATTTAGGTAATATTAATAATATAATAGTAAATAATAACAATTTGATTAATGAAAATAATATTAATAATATAGAATTAAGAAATAATTTAAATATAGAAAATAATTCTCCTCATTCAAGTGATATAGGTGAAAATGTTGAAGAAGAATTAAAAGATAAAATAAAAAACGGGAGTCATAAAGAAAATAAAAAAAATTTTATTAATTTTCAAAATAATAATAATAATTCAAATAATATTAATAAATTTAACATAAAAAAATTAAAAAATAAACTTAATTTAGCTCAATCAAATAAAACTTTTTCTTCAAAACTTAATTTTGAAATTCCAATTGAATTAATAAATGCTCCTTCTCATATTAATAAAAAAGATTTAGAATATTTTTATCTAAAAAATAATTATAAAAAAAATTTAAATAATTATATGAAAATTTCAAATGCTCCTTCATTTTATTTTGATATTTCAGATAAATCAATAGAAACTGAAATAAAACTTGATGAATTAGAAACAATTTTAACAGAAAAAGAAAACTCAATAAAAAATTTCGAAGAAAAAATAAAAGAACAAGATAATTTAATTAAAAAATGTAAATTAATGTTACAAGAAAGAGAAAAAAATTTAAATTTTTATAAAAATTGCGAAGAAGAATATTTAAAAAAAATATCCGAACTTCAAGAAGAAAAAAAAAATTTATCTAATCAATTACCAAAAGAAAAATTCGAAAAAGATTCAAAAAAAAATAAATCATACAAAGAATATCGAGAATTTAAATTTAAACCAGCAAAAATAGATGATAATTATATTATTCATATTTTACAAAAAGATTTATTAGATTATCAAATGTATGTTCAAGATCAAATAATGAAAAAAAATTCCTTAGTTGAAGATTTATTATTAAAAGTTAATATTTTAATAAATGAAATTTCATATGATTTTGAAGTAAAATTAGATGGTTCTTATGCAAATAATTTAAGTCTTCCTTGGAGCAATATTGATATAATTTTAATAAATAAAAATCCACAAAATAGAACAGAAATGGTTCTATTACAAAAATTATATATTAATATGAAAAATAAAGACTGGATTAAAAAATATTTATTTGAAGAACCAATAAAAAAAATGTTTCCTGTTATTAAAATTTTAACTGTTGATAAATATTCAAATATTAATATTGATATTACTTTTCAAGATGATTTTAAATATATTCAAATGAAAATAAATTTAATAAATAAATTTTTAAACGAAAATGCAGTTCTTAAACCTTTAATGTTAGCATTAAAAACTATTTTAAAAAATGCTAATTTAAATAACCCAAATTCAGGTGGATTATCATCTTATGGTTTAATTTTAATGATTGTTAGTTATATTCAAAATCAAAAAGAAAATAATATTTTTTCTGAAAATGATGAAGATTTTTTAGGTAAAATTTTTTATGGATTTTTACAACATTATGGATTGGCATTTGATTTTGGTAAATATGTAATTTTAACATATCCTAATAATTTAGATAATGGAAATAATATTAATTTTGGCCAAAATAATCATGAATTAATTATTATTGATCCTTTAGATAAAAATAATAATGTTGCTAAAAATACTAAACAATTTATGAATTTAAAAATGGCATTTATGATTGCGTTTATGATAACCAAGGAAGATTGTGAATGTGGATGTCATTATGGAAGAGCTTTATATGAATATAGTTTAACAGGTACTGAACATTGTATACTTAAAAGAATGTTTAATTCTGTAAAAAGATTTAGTGAAAATTCTAATTAATTTATTTACTTATTTTTTATGATAAAATTATGATGTTTTTTAAAAAGAATGTTGTTCTTTAAAGAAATGATATAAAAATAATTATTTTTATATAAATTTATTAATATATTTTATATATTTTAATATTTAATATAATTTTATATATCATTTAATAAAATAAATTTTTTTTTTTAATTATTTAAAATAATAAATTTTTTTTATGAAAAATCAATTTTTATGGGGAAATTATGATTATGATAAAATTCCGGGTTTAAATCAAAAAATAAAAGAAAAAATTGAAAAAGATGAAAGAGAAAAATTTTTACAAAATTTAAAAAATTTTAATGAAAATAATAATAATATAGAATCAAATAATAATAATAATAATAATCAAAATATAAATAATAATAATAATAAAAATGATAATATTCAAAATATAGATAACATTAATAATATAGAAAATAACAAAATAAAAAATTCTAATATTTTAATTAATTCAGGTGAAACTCAATTTTCAGCAAAAATATCAACATTTGTAATAAAAGTTATTGGAAAAGAAACAGTATATTTTTTTAAAGTAGATTGTTTTTCAGAAATAACAGGAAAAACTTGGTTTGTTTATCATAAATATCAAGATTTTATTGATTTATCATTTATATTTTATATTTATTTTATAAATTGTCCAATAAATTTGAAAAATATTCCAATAACAAAATCAAATATAGAAAAAATTATAACATCATTAAATTATTATTTAATTTTTATAATAAATCGTCCAGATTTATTTACTAATAAATATACACAAAATTTTTTAAAATTAAAAAATCATTATCCAGATATTAATTTATATCATCCTTTAGAAATTTATAATCTAAATAACAATAATAAAAATAATATTAATGAAATAAACTTTCCTATTACAAAATTATTTTATTATGAATTAACTAAATTATTATTTGTAGGAACTGGTAATATAATTAATAACACTATTGTTAATAATATAAACGAAAAAACAAAAAAAATTTATTCAAAAGTTAAAAATAAAATAAATGGTTTATTTCAAACACAAACATTAAACAATAATTTTAATGAAATTAATGGAGAATTAATAATATATAATATAATTAACACATATAATATGAGTGAAACTTTATTTATTAAATTATTTAAATATTGTTTTAGAAATTCTGTTTCAAGTATGGATTATTTTTATGGTAAAAATTATTTATGTATTGGATTAGAAAATGGAGAAATTTATATTTTTAAAGTTTATATTACAGAATCTAGTTCAGAATCAAAAAACTTTTGTGATTGTATAATTACATTAAATAATATTCATTATAATAAAATATTATCTGTAATTATTAATTTTGATTTAGGTTATATTTATTCTTTTGCTAAAAATGAAAAAATTTTTAAAGTTTCAGATTTAAATTGTGAAAAAATAATTAAAGAAATTAATATTATTAAAAGTGGAATTGAAATAGTTAATTATTTTATTTCATTTGAAAGAATTTTAATTATTGATAACGAAGGGAATTTATATGTTATTGATATTTTAACAGATTCATTAAATCCAAAAATTGTACAAATTATTCATAAAAATTTTAAAGAATATTGTTTAATGAAAATATTCAATATTAATAATTTATATATAATGTTTTTTTCTGATATTAAAAGTAATATAAATATTTATTATATTGAAGATATAAATATAATTAAAATTAATCAAAATGAAATTAAATTAATAGAAAATAAAAATATTATTATAAATGATATTTTAATTACAAATAAAAATGAAATTTTAATTGCTTTTAGTAATGGAAGTATAAATATTTATTTATTTGATTTAAATGTTCCAATTTATGTTTTAGATAATCATTTAAAAAATTGTACTAAAATATTATATGATCATAATAAAAGAATATTATTTTCTGGAGGAGAAGATAAATGTATTAAAATGTGTCAATTACCATTAGAATGGTCTTATAATTTAATTAAAAAAAATAAAAATAATTATGAATATAATTATATTATTAATATGATTAATTATATGTATGAAAATAATCTAATTTATAATAATAAAAATAGAAACAATAATTTTAAAGATATTTATAAAGGTAATAAATATTATACTGATAAAGAAATTTTTTCTGAAGATTTAGATGGATGGGATTTAAATTAATTGTAATAAATTCTATAAATAATCTTAATATTATGTAAATATTTATAAGATTAATTTATTAATATAAAAATAATAAATTTTGGAAAGTATTTTAATTTTTATTTTTTATTTAAACTTATCATAAACAATATAATCCCTATAAAAATAAAAAATCCTAAATATGTTTGAAATAATTTTTCCCAACTTACATATTTACTTTTAGTATTTATAATCCACCAAACACTAACCATGTTCCAATTATTTTTACCTTTATATTTCATATAATTCAAAACTTTTGCACAATAACTATGACAATTATTAAAGCAAAATGAATAATTTTGTCTAAAATATTGATTAGTTCCTTTTTTTACTGCTTTATCCCATTCATTTTTCTCAATTAATTCATTAGAATTTAAAATTGCGTATTTAGTTGGATTTCCAAAAGCCATTTCGTCTCTTGAAACATAATAAGGTCCTGAAAAATCATGTATAATACCATCTGATGAACAAATACCTAAATGTCCAATACAAGGAATTATTGCAGTTATCAAAGGTAAAGGAGTCCATACTAAACAATATGGGTATCTATTATTCTTTGGATCAATTAAAAATTTTATATTACTTGAATTAATATTATTATTATTATTATTGTTTAAATTGTTCGGAACAGAATTATTAATGTTTGTATATTGAGAAATATTATTTATAGAAGAATTATCGTGAGAATATAAATTTACACTATCTTTATCTTCAACAGAAGTTTTTTTTGTTGTCATATAATTTTAAAAATAATATTATTAATTAAAAAATTAATAATAATAATTAAATTATATTTATAATATATTCATAATAAAAATTATAATTTAATTTTATTAAATAAAAAATAAATATTATTATTATATAAATGAATAGAAGAACTTATTATATTAATTCTTTAGGTGAAGAAGATAGCCCAAAATATTTTTTAAGTTCTCAAAGTACTATAAATCCTAATTTTGAAAATAATATTAAAAATAATAATAGTAATAATATTAATGATTCAAAAAACAAAAATTCAAATTTTAATAATAAAACACATGTAATTGAATCAGTATCAAATAGAAATTTCGGAAATTACACAAATAATTATTTAGATAGAAAATATGTTTTAGATGAAGAATTAATTAAAAAATATGGAAAACTTCCTTATTCAAGTTTTGTTTATAAAACTTTACCTATTTCTAAAGAAAAAAAAATTTATTCAAAATCATTACAAAAAGTTCATTCAAATGGATATGATAATAATAATAAAAAATATATTGGCTTAAATATGAATTTAATCAGTAACCCAACTCATTATAATAATCTAAGATTCAATACTCAAATTTATAATAATACTAATTCAAATTTAAATACTTTAACTGATACTAATAGTTATAATAATGGAAGTAGAAATCAAAAAAATTATATTCATAATACTTATAATAATATAGTAGATACTTATAATAAAAATGAAATAAAAGAAATTTTAAATAAATATAGTGAAGATAATAATAATAATAATAATAGTAATTATTATTATCAAAATAATAATAATAATTTTAATAATATTCCTTTAAATAATAATAATTATAATAAAATTTATTTAAATAATAATAATAATTATAATAAAAATCCTGTAAATAATAAAAATAATTATTATTTTAATTATAAAAGTTTAAAAACGGATATTAATGAAACAGATGAAAGAATGGAAAAAATAAAATATGAAGAATATAAAAATTATAGAAATTTAATGGATAATGATAGAAAAAATAAAATGAGAAATATACAAAAAGATTTAGATAATCAAAATATCAATAAAATTCAAAATAAATATAACAATAATAAAAATGAAAATAATAAAAGCAATAATGAAATAGACAATAATAATGAAATAAATAAATTAAATGAAAAATTAGAAATAAATAATAATAATAATCAAATAGAAAATAAAATAAATAATAATAATTCTTCAATTAATAATCCAATTTCTAATAATAATGATAATAATAATATAGAAAATAAAAATTTTAATAATGAAAATAATAATAATAATAAAATACCTTTATATAATGAAAAAAATAATATAGAAGAAAATGAAAATTCTAACAATGAAAATAACAATATTAATAACAATAAAGATAATATTAATAATAAAGATAATAATAGTACTTCAATTCATATATCAAAAACAAATAGTAGAAATAGTAAAACTTCTATATCAAATTTAAGAAAAAATTTAAATGAAGAAAATGTAGCATTACAAAATGAAAAATTTGCTAACAATATTAAAGAAATTACAAATGGAATAAACACTTTTAGTGATAATTTAAATAAATTAGAAAAACTTTCAGAAAAATATTCAACTGATAGTAATAAATTAATTGATAATAATATTAAAAAAAAAAAGAGAACTAAAAATAATAAATCAAATAATCAACAATCTAATGAAAATATTAAAATTGAAGGAAATATTGAAAATAATAATAATGATGATAATAATAATATAAATAATGATGATAATAATAATATAAATAATGATGATATTAATTATAATAAAAATATATATATTACAGAAAATTTGAATAATGACGAAAAAGATGATATCATAAATAATAATAATATTTTAATTAATCAAAATGACAATATTCAAAATGAAGAATTGCTAAAAAATTCAAGAGGAAAAAAAATAAAAATTAATAATAATAATAATGAAAATGAAGATTATAATGATGATAATAATAATAATATAGAAGATGTAGATTATGAAAATAATAATATAGAAAATATAATTTCAAATGAATATGAAAATAAAAATAATAATTTGAATAATAATGATATTATTAATAGTGATAATATAGAAAATTTACAAAGTTTTAAAATAGAAAATAACAACGATAATAAAGAAATAAATATAGAAGAAAATTTAAATAATAATAATAATTATTTAAATCCTGAAAGTTTAGCTGAATCAGAAATTAAATATAAATTAGAAAGTAATAATAATACATCAGATAAATATAATAATAATGAAACTACAACAAATAAAAATAATTTATATTCAGATACTTTAGATAATAATAATAATTATTTATTAAATACAAATGATTCAATTGAAAATACAAATGAAAATAATAATAAATTAAATTTAAATGATTTATTAAATTCAGTTCAAAGTCAAAATAATAATTTTAAATCAAACGACAACAACAATATTATAAATATGAAATTAAATAATTCATTAAAAGAAAATATTAATAATTTAGTAAATGAATATCAAAATAAAAATACTGAAATTTCTATTCAAAATAATAATAATAATAATTATAATATAACATTTAAAAATAATCCTTTAAATAATAAAAACAATAATAATATTATTAATAATAAAATAAACAATGAATCAACAAATGACAATCAAAGTGAAAATAATATGAGCGAAAATAATAATAAATATGATATAATTCCTTATGAAGAATATCTTAAAAAAAAATCTTCAAATGATATTAAAGAAATAAATGATAATATTGAAAATAATCCAATTTATCCATCAAATGAAATTGACCCAAATTTAAATATTTTACCTATTAATAATAATAGTAATAAATTAAATATTCAATCTAATTTTCAAATTAATTCATCAAATAATAAGATAAATACTGATGATGTATATAATATTTTAAATAATAACGCAATTAATAATAAAATAAGCAATTTAGATAATTTAAAAGTGGATAAAATAGAAGGATTAGATAATATTTATAAAAAACAAAAAGATGCAACAAACAGACAAAAAAATTTTTTAAATAATTTAAAGTCAACAACTAATAATTATAATAACAATAATAATAATAATTTTATTAAAAATAAATATCAATTAAAAACTGTGGATAATTTTTTAAATGAAGATAAAACAAAATTATTTAATAAATTACCTTTTAATAATAATAATGATAATTTTTATGGAGAAAATTTATCATATAATAAAGAAAAAAATTCTTTTAATTCTTTTAAAAACAATCAAAATATGAATTTTTTTTCAAGTGAAAATGCAAATAAAATAAATTTTAACACTTCAGAACAATTTAATACAAAAAATAAATTTATAAAAGAAAAAGATAATAAAAATAAACTTTATCCACAAAATGATTTTATAACTGTTTTAGAAGCAAGAGAAAATAATTTTTTTAAAAAAAAATGAATAAAATAAATTATTTATTTATATAATAAATTATTTATTACTTTTTTTTATTAAAATACATTTGATTTATTTTTTGTTTTTCTAATTCAATTTGATATTTAACTTTTTTTAAATATTCTTCTCTTATTCTTTCTGCTTCATTATTATTGTAAATATCTAAATTATCTTCTTTAATTTTATTTAATTTATTTTCCATTTTTTTTTCTTCAGCCATTCTTTTATTATAATTTAAATGATAAGTATCATAATAATTATTTCTATCTTTATTTTCTAAATCTTCTCCTTCAAAAACTTTACAACTAGAAATATTATTTTTATTATAATAAATATGTTGATCTAATCGATCTTTTGTTCTTTTCATTATTTATAATTTTTTATTATTATAATTATTATTTAACATTATTTTATTATTTATAATTTTTAAAATTAAAATAAATTTATTTTTCATTAAAATAATTTTAACAAAAAATAAAATTTTTATATAAAAAAATATTTATTCTTTATTCTAAAAAATAAATTCAATAATTATATTTAATTTTTAAAAGTATTTTTTATAAAATTTTTATTATATTAAACAAAATATTTAAAATTAAAAATAATTTAAGAAATAATGAATAATTTAAGTCAATTACCAAAAAATTTAGATTTAAATTTAATTTTTAATCAACCTTGGAATTGTTTCGATGAAAAATTAAAAATTAATAATATTTGTATAAATCAAGATTTAGAATTAATGATATTAAGTTCAAATTTTGGTTTTTGGATTTTAGATATTCAAACATATTCATTATTAACTGAAGTTGATGTTAAATTTCAAACTAATTTAGGTGATATTTATAAAGCTTTGACATTTTTTTCATCTAATTTAATATTTTTTATTGGAAATAAAGACAATAAAAACTATAAATTAAATGAATTTTATTATTGTAATCATAAAACAAAAGAAATAAATAAAATTTTAGAATTAAAAGAAAATGTAATTGATTTTTATTTATCTAAAGAAATAATTTTTATATTTATTTCAAATAAAGTTTTATTATTTGATTTTTATACATTTAATTATATTCATTCTATAGAAAATATTGCATCTAATTTAAAACAAATTTGTTCTTGTGATTTTGATCAAAATAATTATACATATTTTTTTAAAATATCCAGTGAAAAAATGAATATAATAAACAGTTTTATATATTATAGAGATAAAAAAACAAATAAAATGTATAATCAAATAAAAGAAATAAAAATAAATAATTTTTCATCAATAAATTCAATATATTTACATACAAAAAAAGAAAATAAATTTTTAATAGTTATAAATCAATTTTCAAATAAAATTCACATCTTAATTTCAGATAATAATTTTGACTTTAAATTAAAATATTGTATTTATTTAGGAAATCAATTATTTACTATAAATGGAGTTTTAATAGATAAAAGAGAAAAATATTTAATAATTTTAATAAATAAATATATTTTTCAAATATATAAATTTAGTATGCTTGAAAAAAGAATAAATAAAATAAAAAATATTGAAAATCAAGAAAATTTTGAAGAATTATGTTTTTGTCAAAAATATAATGATAATGAAATTAAAATGAGTGTTTCTAATACTTTATCTAATTATTCAACAATAAGTAGATTATATTCAATAGTCACTGGAGCTACAATATGTAATCAAAAAATAATATTTAAAAAAATTAAAGATTTAAATGTTTTAATATTTAATTATATTTATGTAAAAAAAGGATTTCAATGTGTAAATTATAATGGTGATGTTGATTTTTTTATTTTTGGAAAAAAAAATAAAGGAAAAATTGAAAAAACAATTACTTGGCTTCATTAATATAATTTTTATAATATTTAATAATTTTTTTAATTTATTTAATTTTAATTTTTTTCCAAATTTTTTTTATGAAGTTTACTGAAATTACAATGTCTTGAATAATGATTTTTATTTAAAAATTTTCTTTTACATATTTTACAAATTATTATTTTATTTTTTTCTATATTAATTTCATTTAATAAATTTTCAATTAATATATTTTTTTTAATAATTGAATTTTCAGATTTTTTTATTGTTTTTTTTCTTATAAAATTTAAAGAATTATTAATTTTTTGCAAAATATTTATTTTTTTATTTTCATTTTCTTTTAATAAATTTGAATAATCTTCTTCATAATCTTCTTTTTTTAAAATATGTTTTTTCCCTAAAATATTTGCATTTTTCAAAAATAAATAAATTTATACTAATTCAATTGTTTTGAAATTAAATACATTTTTTTTATGCATTTATATTAAAATTAAATAAATTTTTTTTTATAAATACATATAAATAATATGTTAATGGAAAATAATTTTTTAATAACCAAAGATAAAATTTCTTTTAATCATAAACAAAATAATTTTAGTGAATTTAATATTAATCCTCAAATAAATAATAATAAAAATGATGAATTAATACAAAAATTAATTCAATTACAAAAAACAGTTATAAAATTACAAAATAAAAAAGATGATTTAGAAACTTTATTAAAAAATAAAATATCTTTTAATGATAAAGAATATATAAAAATTTTAAATGAATTAAAAAAATCATTAAAAAATGAAAAAAATAAAAATAAAGAAATTAAAAAAAATATTGAAATAACATATGAAAATAAATTAAATGAAATTAAAATTTTTTATGAAGAAAAATTAAAAAATATGAAATTAAATTATAAAAATTCAATTGAAAAAAATAAATTATTATATATAAATTTTGAAAAAAATATATTAAAAAAAATTGAAGAAGGAAACAAAGAAATTGAAAAAATAAAAAAAAATTATGAAAAAAAAATAATAATGTTAGAAAGTAGAAATTATAATATTGATCAAGAAACTATAAAAAACAATAATAATTTAATTCAACAATTAAATTATGAAGCAAAAAATAATAAATTAATTGTTGAACAAGCAATAAAAAAAGCAAAAGAAGAATCATTAAAAAATATAGAAAAATTAAATGTTGATTATAATTTAAAAATAAACGAAATAAATAATTTAAATACAAGAATAGATTTTTATAAAAATGAAAATAAAGAATTAAAAAATAAAATAACAGAAAGTAATAATCAAATAATAAATAGTGAATTTAATTTAAAAAAATTTAAAGAAGATTATGAAAATTTAAAAAAAAATTTACTAGAATATAAAATAAAAAATAAAGAAATTGAAAATAAATTTAATGATTTAAATCAAACATATTTATTAACTTTAGAAAAATTAAATAATACAATAAAAATTAATAAAGATTTTGAAGATGAAATAAATTTAAAAAAAAAAAATAATCAAGAATTAAAAGAAAAAATAAATGAATTAGAAATCACAATAAATAAAAATAATATTGAAATTAATAATTTTAAAGAATTAAATCAAAATTTAAATAATAATATTAATAATAATTTAAAAAAAGAATTAAATGAATATAAAAATTTATTAATAAAAAAAGAAGAAGAAAATAAAAATAAAATTATAGAATTAGAAAATAAATATAATAAAGAAATTAATAAATTAAAAAATTTAAATAAAGAAAATAATCAACAATTAATTGAAAAATATGAAAATATAATTAAAGAATTAAATAATAAATTAGAAAATAAAAATTATTATTTAAAAGAAGAAGAAAATAAAAAATTAATTGGTTTAGAAAAATTAAAAAATGAAAATAAAAAATTAAAAACAATTTATAAAAATATAAATGATTTAGAAAATGAAAAGAAAAATAATAAAGATATTATAAATAATTTAAAAGAAGAAAATTTTGAACTTAAAAAAACAATAGATAATTATAAAAATGATATTAATAATTTAAAAAAAGATTACAATGAATTAAAAAATAAAAATAATAATAATTTAAATGAAATTCAATTAAATAAAGAAATTATTCAAAATTTAAAAAACGAAATTAAAAATAATAAAAAAAAATTAGAAAAATTAGAAAAATTAAATAAAAATAATGAAAAAGAATCAATTAATCAAAATGATTTAATTTTATTAAATAATAAATTTAAAAATGAAAAAGAATATTTAGAATCAAAACATAGAGAAGAATTAGATAGAATAAATTTTGAAAATAACTTAAAATTAAATGAAATTGAATCAAAATTAAATAAAGAATTAACTAAAATAAAATTAGAAAATATTAAATTAAAAGAACAAATAGGAAAAAATTTATTAGATTCCGCAAAAAAATTTAATAATAAATTAATTCCTAATATAAATAATAATAATAATCCTTTAAATAATAGTCCAAATAATTCTGTTTTTATTAATAAAGATGTTTTTAATAATTTAAAAAAAAAAGTTAATGAAAATGATAAAATAATAAATTATTTAAAAGTTAAATTAAATGAATCTGATGGAATTCATCGTAAAAAAAACAATGTAAATAATAAAACATTTAATTCTAATAATAATATTTTAGATTTTAAAAATGATACTAAATCAAAAATAGATGATTTACATAATAAAAATTCTTTAATTAACAATGAATTAATAAATTTAAAATCAAAATCAAATCTTTTTGATAAAAATTTAAATACTCTTCGTTCTAAAAAAAATATAAAAAGTAAAGAACAAATATTCAGTAAAGATATAATTAATTCATATGCATCATCCAATGAAAATATTAATAAAAATATTTATTCTGAACCAAATTCTTCTAAAAATCCAATTAAATTATTAATTAAAAAATCATCAAATTTATTTTCAAATGAATAAAAAATTATTATAAAAGGAAAAATTAAAATAATTATAAATATTAATTAAATAATTTTATTAATAATTTTTTTTAATTATAAAATTTTAATATGAAATTAATTCTAAAAAAAATTATTTAAAATAATTTATAAAATAAGGAAAATTTTATAAATGAATGATAAGAAAAAAGCGATTATTTTCAATGAAGATCCCACAATTCAAAGTAAAATTAAATATCGTAAAAGAAAAAAATCATTAAAATTATATAAAAACAATTTTAATATAAATAATAATTTACAAAATAATTTTTCTTTAAGAAATAATATAATGTATAATTATAATATAAATACCTTATCTTCAAATAGTAAAAAAAATAATAAAATTAATACAATATTATTAAAAAATAAAAATAACGCTTCAATTCAATCTAATTTTAATTTTAAAAAAAATAAAACTAAATCATTGAGTTTATCAAATACAAATAAAAATAATGAAAATTCTTTTATAAATAATATTCAAAATAAACTAACAAATAATCAATTTTTTAAAAACTCAGAAATTTATAATAAAAAACCTTTTAGTTCTTATAATTCAAAAGTAAATTTATTTGAAAATATTAATAATAAAAGTAATAGTTTACCTCCTTTATATAGAAAAAATTTATATAAAAAAATAAATTCCTTTAATAATATGAATAAAAATAATTTAAATATTAATAAAGTTAATATAATTTTTAATATAGAAAATGACAATAAAAATAAATCATTCATTACAAATATTGAAAATTATATTAATTATCTTTTAAAATCAAACAAAAATAATAAAAAAAAAGAAAATGATATTAATAATTTTTTTAATTATTTTAAAAATATAAATAAAAAATTCAATATTCCATTTTTAATTAAAAAAACAATTTCACAAAAAGATTTTTCTTCACAAATTTCTGACCCAAAAAATAATTTGAATAAATTAATTTCATATCCAATTATTACATATAAATTTTTTGAACAAATAATAGACACAATCATACGTAAAATTAAATTTTTAAATTCAAAAAATAAAGAATTATTTGAATCTGATGTAATTAATATTATTAAAGATGAATATGATATTTTATTAAAAATTGGTAAAAAAAATTTAAATAAATCTTTTGTTTCTTATGGTTATGAAGTTGACCCATTAGAACATTTTTATATTAAAAAATTTTTAAATGATTATGTAAATGAAAGTAATAAAAATAAAAATATTAAAAATGAAAATAACTTTTTAATTACAACTTCTTTAAATGATGATGATTTTGATAAAAAAATAATTAAAAATAATTCATCTATAAATAATAATATTAATGAAAATAAAAATAACAAAAATTTAAATTTAATGATGAAATTAATGTTAAATGAAAAAAGATTGAAAAAACAATGTTTATCAGAAAATGAAAGAAATAAAATAAAATTTAAAAATTTTAGTCCTAAAACAATTAATACTAAAAATAATGATAATAATAGTAATGAAAATTTACAAAGTTTAAAAACATGTATGAATAGTGATAATTTTAGACATAAAAATAAAAGAGTTTTTAAAAATAAAATATTAAATAAAAATTTTGATAATAATAAAATTTTTAATAAAAAAACTCTTACAACATCAAGTCTAAATATTAATGAAAGTTTAGAAATTTTAAAACATCGATATACAAATCATAAAAAAGAAAATATTACATTAAATTCTATAAATAATGAAACAATAAAATTAAATAATTCTTTCAATGAAAAAATAAAAAATACAAATATTGAAAATAAAACTTTTAAAAATAATAATAAAGAAATTAATAAAAATTTAATACTAAATATTCTTTCTCAAAACAAATCAAAAATTAATGAAAAAGATAAAATTGATAAAAATAATAATATTAATAATAATAAAAATAATAATATTAATAATAATAATATTAATATTAATAATAAAAATAATGATATTAATAACAACAATTTAAATGATAAAAAAATAAATGAAAATATTAAAATAGATAATATTAAAAATAATAAAATAAATAATGAAAAAAATGATATTAATTATAAAAATAACGATAATAAAGAAAATAAACATAATAATAATGATATTTTAAATGTTATAAAAAATTTAGATAATAAAATTGTTGAAAAATTTTCTAAAACTAATGATGAAAATATAAGTAAAAATAAATTAATAAATTCAAAAGAAAAAATAGAAAATAAATTGAATGAAAAAAATAATAATTTAATTAATGATAATTTAAAAGATAATGATTCAATTCAACAAAAAATATTATTAGAAAAAGAAGAGAAAAAAAAAGAAAATGAATTAAAAAATTTAGAAAATTTTCAAAAAAATAATTTAATTAAATTAATAAATCAAACTGAAATTATAAAAAAGAAAAAAATTAAATTTTATAATAATAATAAAAATAATACAATTGAAAATAGTCCAAATAATTCTTTTTCTGACTTAAATTTAAAATTAAACAAAAAGAAATTATTTTATAAAAAAAAGAGTAAAAATAATTCTTTAAAAAATTTAAAAAATATAAATGAAGATAAAAATAATGAAGAAAATAATTTAAAAGAAATTAATGAATTGTTTTTAAAAAAATTTAACTTTAAAAAAAATAATTTTAAAAAGAGATTTTCAAATAGAAAAAATTTAGATTATTTTAATGGAAAATTTTTTAAATATATTAAAAATACATATGATTTAGAAAAAAAGAAAAATTTATTATTATTAAGATTAAATGAAGAAATTAATTTAAAAATAAAAAGTGGAGAATACACTGAAAAAGAATTAGATTTATTTAATAATTTTAAAAAGAAAATTGAATCTTTAAAAAATGAAGATATTCAAATTTATTTATTAAATTTAGAAGAATATTTTTCAAATTTTAATGATCAATTAGATTTGATTGATAAAAGAAATGATGAAGAAAAAAGAATTAATGGCTTTATTAAAAATTTAAATAGTGATTTAGATTTTAATAAAAAAAGACAAAAAATCATAAATGATAAATTTAAAGTCGTTGATAAAAAAATTTTAACAAATATTTCTGATATTTTTCAAGTTGATAATAATGATATTATTGATATAATAAATAATTAATCAATCAAAATTATTTTTAATTTTAAAAATTTTTTATTAATATTAGATAAAAATTAATAATTTATAATTTTTTTATAATATTTAATTAATATAAAAAATGAATACAAAAATAAATAAAATGCAATTAGAAAAAAAATATAAATTTAATAGAAATAACATTAAAAATGAAATAACTGAAGTTATGTTTAATAATAATAAAAATTTAAATAACAAATTAAAAAAAGGAATTACTAATATTAGTCATACTCAAACAAGAAATTATTTAAAAAATAAACCTGAATTTGATTATAAAATATGTAATACAAATCCTAACGAAAACAATCATATTGAATTTTCAAAAGAAAACAAAAAGCAAAAAGCTTCTTATGATAAAAAAACTCCTATGAATAATTTTTTATTATTAAATAAATTAAATGGTTCTCATGATGAAAGTGTTGAAAAAAATAATCCTCCTCAAAATTCTATTAATCATGCAATAACTCAACCTTCAGAAAATAATAATATAAATAATAATAAAGATAATATAAAAATAATTAATAATAACAATAATAATAATAATACTAATGTAATTCAAGTTTCAAGAAAATCTTATTCAAAAAGTCCAAAAAAACATAATAGTGTAAATAATTCAAGTGTAAATAATATTTTTATTGAATCTCAAAATATTCAATTAAATAAATTAAAAGATTTTAATAATAAAGAA
>JAEEGL017251569.1_pt1 | contig 17832 bp, 16 predicted proteins | sample 9134231 | NCBI WGS metagenome assembly JAEEGL01 (sample SAMN16246548, study PRJNA631951) | gut metagenome | biome: gut microbiome; feature: rumen; material: fiber-attached | host: Bos | place: Iran: Karaj | collected 2018-10 | reverse complement strand
CAATCCCTGTCCGGAGCAATGGAGAGAGGACATGATATGGTCTACGTATGCTACGATAACGGAGCATACATGAATACCGGAATCCAGCGTTCTTCAGCTACTCCGATGTTTGCCGATACTACAACAACGCCGGTCGGGACTCAGTCGAACGGAAAGATGCAGAACAGGAAGGACCTCGCGGCAATAATCGCAGAGCATGACGTTCCCTATGTTGCGCAGACAACCCTTACACAGAATTTCAAGGATATGTATGAAAAGTCGGAGAAGGCGATCTATACGGAAGGAGCTGCATTCCTTAACATTATGGCTCCGTGTCCGAGGGGCTGGAGGTATGAGACTTCTGAAATAATGAAGATCTGCAGGCTGGGTGTAGAGACCTGTTACTGGCCGCTTTTTGAAGTGGACCACGGCAAATGGATACTTAATTACGAACCGAAGAAGAAGCTTCCGATCGAGGATTTCCTGAGAGAACAGGGAAGATTTAAGCATCTGTTCAAAAAAGGAAACGAGGATCTGATCGTTCAGTTCCAGAACGAGGTTGACAGACGCTGGGAAGACCTTAAATACAGGTGCGAGAGGTAATAATTCCTTGACGGAGCATGGGGGCTGGCATATAATATTTATCGCAAACAGAAGCTGATCATATGTATTGGATGAATCTGAAACAACGAAAAATACGTAGTATTTTGAGCCGGTTCTGAATAATTACAATGAGATGATGTATTAATGAAGCACTCTGGTAAGGAGAGGTGTAATGATAAAAAGCATGACGGGGTTCGGACGCGCGGAATACTGTGACGAGAAGCGTAAGATCACCGTGGAAATCAAATCCGTAAATCACAGATATCTGGATGTTAATATTAAAATGCCTAAGAAGCTTGGCTTCTTTGAGGCATCTGTCCGCAATCTCCTTAAGGAATATATACAGAGGGGAAAGGTTGACGTATATATAACCTATGAGGATTATACCGAGGATAATTTCAGCCTGAAATACAATAAGGATATGGCGAAGGCGTATCTTAAATATCTTAATGAGATGGGAAGCGAGTTCGGTCTCGATAATGATGTAAGGGTATCCGTTTTGTCGAGATATCCCGAAGTGTTCACGCTTGAGGAACAGGAGATTGATGAGGATGAACTATGGAACGATCTGGAAAAAGCAATACGCAGTGCGAGCGAGTCGTTCGTAAGTTCACGGTTAACGGAAGGTAATAACCTTAAGCAGGATCTGATAAGCAAGCTTGAAGGTATGCTTGGTTATGTGGATGAAATAGAAAAACGTGCTCCTGACATTATGGAAGAATACAGGCAGAAGATAACAGACAGAGTTAAGGATATGCTTGCAGATGTCAAGATCGATGAGAGCAGAATACTGACTGAGGTTGCGCTCTTTGCGGACAGGGTGTGTGTTGATGAGGAGATTGTAAGGCTTAGAAGTCATATAAAGGGTACTGAGGATACATTGAAAACCGGTGGATCCGTGGGCCGAAAGCTTGATTTCATCGCACAGGAAATGAATCGTGAGGCAAATACGATCTTAAGCAAATCCAATGATCTGCTGACATCCAATGTGGCAATAGATCTTAAGACTGATATAGAAAAGGTGAGGGAGCAGATCCAGAACATAGAGTGATCATTCATATTATAGTGAACGGATTCAGTGCGTTCACTCTGAGGAGGAATTCATGGAAAAGGGTATACTGCTCATACTATCGGGTTTCGCCGGTTCGGGTAAGGGTACGATAGTAAAAGAACTTCTGGATAAGTATGACAATTATGCGCTGTCTGTTTCGGCCACGACGAGGTCACCCAGACCGGGAGAAGAAAACGGGCGTGAGTATTTCTTTAAAACCGTGAAAGAATTTGAGGCTATGATCGAAGCGGACGAACTGCTCGAGTACGCAAGGTATGTTGACAATTATTACGGTACTCCGGCAGAGTATGTGGAGAAGATGCTTAAAGACGGTAAAGATGTCATTCTGGAGATAGAGCAGCAGGGAGCTCTTCAGATAAAGGAGAAGAGACCGGATGCATTGCTTCTGTTTGTTATGCCTCCAAGCGTGGAAGAGGTATATAACAGGCTTAAGAAACGCGGCACCGAAAATGAAGAAACGATAATGAAGCGTATGAGGCAGGGGGCAAAGGAATCGGAAGTCATCGAAAAGTATGATTTTCTGATCATAAATGATGATCTTGATGAATGTGTCCAAAGGGTTCACAGTACGATCCAATCGGCAAAATACGCAACATTCAGAAATACGGATCTTATAGATGATGTTATAAAAGGATTCGACGAGTTCATAAACAGGCATTAAAACTAATTATATCTTAGGAGGATAAGAAATGTTACATCCGTCATACAGTGATCTTATGAAGGTAGTAAACAGTGAGGTGGAGGAAGGCGAGCAGCCGGTTGTTAACAGCCGCTATTCAATAGTTATGGCTACAAGCAAGCGCGCAAGACAGCTCATAGACGGTGCTCCCACACCGGTAAACAATTCGGCAGACAAGAAGCCTCTTTCGGTAGCTATCGAGGAGCTTAATTCGGGTGTTGTCAAGGTAGTCGGAGAATAAGCCGGATATGAAGGTATTATTTGTTTCTCTGGGATGTGATAAGAATCTCGTGGATTCCGAATATATGCTTGGTATACTGAGAGATACCGGTTATGAGTTTACGGATGATGAGAATGAAGCGGATATTATTATTGTTAATTCATGCTGCTTCATTCAGGATGCAAAGGAAGAGAGCATAAATACCATTCTGGATTACGGTAGGCTTCGTACAGATGACAATGCCAAATGCAGGGCGCTGATCGTGACCGGATGTCTGGCGCAGCGTTATGCAGGGGAAATAAATAAAGAAATTCCTGAGGTCGATGCTGTTGTAGGTACCACGGCTTATGACGGGATTACACGGGTGATAGATGAAGTGCTTGCGGGCAAAAAGGTCAGGAGACTCGAATCGGCTGACAGAATGCTTATACCCGAAGCCGAAAGAGTAATGTCAACAGGCGGATTTTATTCCTATCTTAAGATTGCCGAGGGATGTGACAAAAAATGTACCTACTGTATTATTCCAAAGATAAGGGGGCAATACAGATCCTTTCCCATGGAGCGGCTTGTAAAAGAAGCTGAAGGACTCGTGGCAAATGGGGTAAAAGAGCTTATACTTGTAGCGCAGGAAACCACTCTTTACGGAACGGATATATATGGGCGGAATATGTTGCCGGAGCTTCTTAAGAAGCTGTGTCTGATAGATGGCCTTGAATGGATAAGGCTTCAGTACTGCTATCCCGAAGAGATAACGGATGAGCTTATAAGGGTAATAAAAGAGGAACCGAAGATCTGCAAGTATATAGATATGCCTGTGCAGCATGCATCCGATTCCATTCTTAAAAGAATGGGCAGGAGAACGGACTGTAATGAGCTGCACAGTATAATTGGTAAACTGCGAAAAGAGATTCCTGATATTGCCATAAGGACAACTCTCATAACCGGTTTCCCCGGTGAAACGCAGGAGGATCAGGAAATCCTAAAAACCTTTGTCAGGGACATGAAGTTCGAACGCCTTGGTGTATTTGCCTATTCCGAGGAAGAGGATACGGCAGCAGCGCTTATGCCGGGTCAGATAGATGAGGAAATAAGGTCTTTAAGGCGGAACGAGATAATGGAGCTTCAACAGGAGATTGCATTCAGACACGCGGAAGAGATGACCGGAAGAGAGCTTTATGTGATGATCGAGGGACGCCTTGCTGATGAGGATATTTATGTAGGACGTACTTATATGGATGCTCCGGAAGTTGATGGAATGATCTTTGTTGATACTGACCGTGAGATCATGAGCGGAGATTTTGTAAGAGTAAAAGTGACAGGCGCAAACGAATACGACCTGATCGGAGAATTATGTGATGAATCTGCCTAACAGGTTAACAATTCTAAGAGTTATAATGATCCCTTTCTTTGTTTTTTTTATGCTTGTTGATATTCCGCAGGGATTTCATAAATGGATAGCTCTTGCGATATTTATTATAGCAAGCTTTACCGATCTTTTTGACGGAAAGATTGCAAGAAAATACGGTCTTGTAACGAATTTTGGCAAGTTTATGGACCCATTGGCAGATAAGCTGCTTGTGTGCTCTGCGCTTATATGTCTGGTAGCAAACGGAGCTCTTCGGGAGTGGATGGCAATAGTTATCATAAGCAGGGAATTTATTATCAGCGGTCTGCGGCTTGTCGCATCTGATAACGGAGTTGTGATCGCCGCGAGTTATTGGGGGAAGTTCAAGACTGTATTTCAGATGATAATGATAGGATTTATGATAGGTGATGTCGATCTTCCTTTTTTCAGGACAGCTACAGTCATTTTTACCTGGATAGCACTGATACTTACAGTGGTTTCACTGATAGATTACATTTATAAAAACAGAGCCGTGCTTAAAACAGACAAGCATTGATAAACGGAGAGGATTTAGCTATGTCAAAGGATAAGATAAAAGGAAGAAACGATTCGGATATAGAGTCAGCCGGCACGGCAGCTGCAAAAACGGCTGTTGTAGATGAGGATATTTCGGAATCCGAACAGAACGGAATATTTGTAAAGCATTTCAAGATATGCGGAATGAAGGAAAAGGAAGTCCGTAATGCCGTTAAAGATCTGGCTCAGTCCTCAAATCCCAGGATAAGTATTGAGGCATTTCCGGGTGATGTACATATTATTCTTGAAGCAGAGGATGAAGGAGATAACAGCGCCAAGAAGCTGTGCAAGCCGGTCGTTAAGGAGATAAAGAGCAGATTTGGTCTGAATATCTATGCTACAGATAAGGATACTACGCTTGAACAGTCTGTTGTTGAGCTGTTAAGTACCAATGCACTTGTGCTTGCTACCTGTGAATCCTGTACAGGAGGAATGGTGGCTTCTAAGATAATAGATGTTCCGGGAGCTTCGGAGGTCTTTAGAGAGGGCTTTGTTACATATTCAAACAAAGCAAAACGTTCGAGACTTGGAGTGAAAAAGAGTACATTGGTTAAGTACGGAGCTGTCAGTGAGCAGACGGCTAAGGAAATGGTCAAGGGATGTGCGTCGGCTTCAAAGGCTAATGTCAATCTGTCAACAACAGGTATAGCAGGTCCTGACGGTGGTACCGAAGAAAAACCTGTAGGACTTGTATACATAGGATGTAATGTATGTGGAAAGACTAAAGTAAATAAGTATAATTTTGAGGGTGACAGAATGGAAATAAGGCGCAAAGCCACTTCTGCAGCTCTTTCCATGCTCAGGATGTGTATCCTTGAGTATTACAGTGAGAAAAATTTCTCGTAAGGATCGCAATACACCGGCTTTATGTCCGGATTATATCTCATTATGCATATTTTTTTGTGTTACATTTATTTACGTTAAGTGATGCAGGCTTAATGTATCTGGTTTGGAAATCAAGGGTCAAAACAAAATTCAAAACAAAAATCAAAAAATGCTTGACATTATCGAACGGATGTTTTATATTACTAATGCAACGAACAGATATTCGAAACACAGTTGATGATGTCAGGGGATAAGGAGAAAAAGATGGAAAAAGAAGAAAAGCTTAAAGCATTGGAAGCAGCATTGTCGAAGATAGAGAAGGAGTATGGAAAAGGCTCGGTAATGAAGCTTGGAGACACTGCCAGTCATATGAATGTCGAAACGATACCCACAGGGTCTTTAAGCCTGGATATAGCTTTGGGTCTGGGAGGTATTCCCAAGGGAAGGATAATAGAAATATATGGCCCCGAATCTTCAGGTAAGACAACAGTTACGCTTCATATGATAGCCGAGGTGCAGAAGAGAGGGGGTATAGCGGGTTTCATAGACGCTGAGCATGCCCTTGATCCCGTATATGCACGAAATATAGGTGTGGATATTGATAATCTGTATATATCTCAGCCTGATAACGGAGAACAGGCACTGGAGATTACGGAAACAATGGTTCGTTCGGGAGCAGTTGATATTATTGTAGTGGATTCTGTTGCGGCTTTGGTTCCCAAGGCTGAGATAGACGGCGATATGGGAGATTCGCATGTGGGTCTTCAGGCAAGACTTATGTCACAGGCTCTGCGTAAGCTCACGGCTGTCATTTCAAAGTCGAATTGTACGGTTATATTCATAAATCAGTTGAGAGAAAAAGTAGGTGTTATGTTCGGTAACCCCGAGACAACAACCGGAGGCCGTGCGCTTAAGTTTTATTCATCTGTGCGCATGGATGTAAGAAGGATAGAATCACTGAAACAAGGAGGAGAGGTTATAGGTAACCGTACAAGGGTTAAGGTTGTGAAGAATAAGATCGCACCGCCGTTTAAGGAAGCGGAATTTGATATAATGTTCGGCAAGGGCATATCCATGATAGGAGATATTGTTGATCTGGCTGCCGGAATTGATGTTATTAACAAGTCCGGTGCATGGTATTCATACGAAGGACAGAAGATAGGACAGGGACGCGAGAACACCAAGCTGTACTTTGAGAAGAACCCGGAGATGCTTGCCGAAGTTGAGAAAAAAGTACGTGAGCATTACGGATTGATCGGAAGTGCCGAAGCTGAAGAAGCAGATTCGGCCGTTGAGTAAATACCGGACTTTTTGTCAGTCCCTAAATTGTTGGGAGAGCAGTGCAAATGACAGTGACGGCAGTAGAGGAATATATTAAAGGAAAATATAAGATATATCTGAATGATGAATTCGCCTTTGTTTTATACAAAGGCGAATTACGTAAAACCGGAATAGAGCTGTTCGCAGAACTGGAAGAAAGCGTAATAGAGGAAATCATTGAAAGTATAGTGTGTAAACGCGCCATATTACGCGCCATGAACCTTCTGAAAAACAGGGATTATACGGAAATGTCACTGAGAAGGAAGCTTAAAGAAGGACTGTATACCGATGAAGTGATTGAAAGAGCCATAGGTTATGTGAAAAGCTATGGTTATATCGATGACTGCAGATATGCCCGGAATTATATAAGAAACAATGTGAAGCTCAGAAGCAGAAAAGAGATATGCATGAAGCTTCTTGAAAAAGGCATAAATTCTGAAATAATAGATCTTGCCTTTGAAGAAGAGAATGATGATGATACCGGAGAAGGCGAAACAGAACTTATGAAAAGATTACTTATGAAAAAGTGCAGAAGTACCGATGCGACAGATCCGGCGGGGAGAAGAAAGATACTATCGTATATGTATGCAAAGGGATTTTCGACGGATAAGACAGAACGATTGCTTGATGAAGTATTGCTTGACATAACATCATAAAAAGTATAAAATTTATATGTTGTATTTTTTTGGATTAGAATATGATTGAAATATAGGAGTAAAGTCCTGTGTTTCATATGCTATATGTATTCTATATAATGTACAATGAAAACTAAATAAGGAGGTGCCCTGTGCAATATGCGATCATAATTGCAATTGCGCTAATTCTTCTTGCAGTCGGATGTTTTGTATCCTACAGAACGGGATATGAGAACAGGAGAAAAGCTGATGAAGAGAAGATTGGTAATGCCGAGCAGAAAGCCAGAGAGATAATCGATGAGGCTTTGAAAACGGCAGAAGCCAAGAAACGTGAGGGCCTGCTCGAGGTTAAAGAGGAATCAATCAGAGCTAAGAATGAAATTGAGAAAGAGACCAAGGAAAGACGGGCAGAGCTACAGCGATTGGAGCGTCGGATGCAGCAGAAGGAAGAGAATCTTGATAAGAAAACTGATGCAATCGAGAAACGCGAGATCAGCTTCGCACAGAAGGAAGAAGCGCTTGCAAAGCAGAAGGAACAAGTTTCCAAGCTTAATGAACAACGTGTACAGGAACTGGAAAGAATTTCCGGATTAACCTCTGAACAAGCAAAAGAGTATCTGTTAAAAACTGTTGAAGATGATGTAAAGCATGAAACAGCCGTCCTTGTTAAAGAGCTTGAGAACAGAGCGAAGGAAGAGGCTGACAAGAAGGCAAAAGAGTATGTGGTCGGAGCCATACAGAGATGCGCAGCCGATCATGTAGCAGAGACTACGATCTCTGTAGTGCAGTTGCCAAACGATGAAATGAAAGGAAGGATCATCGGACGAGAGGGACGTAATATAAGGACTCTTGAGACGATGACCGGTGTTGATCTTATCATAGATGATACACCGGAAGCTGTAGTTCTGTCCGGCTTTGATCCGATAAGGCGTGAAGTCGCCAGGATAGCACTTGAGAAGCTTATCGTTGATGGGCGTATCCATCCCGCAAGGATAGAGGAGATGGTTGAAAAAGCCCAGAAGGAAGTGGAGACAATGATAAGGGAAGAGGGTGAGGCGGCCACACTTGAGGTTGGAGTACATGGCATTCATCCCGAACTTATTAAGCTTCTCGGACGTCTTAAGTTCAGAACGAGCTATGGACAGAATGTACTGAAGCATTCCATTGAAGTCTCGCTGCTTAGCGGACTGCTTGCATCGGAGATCGGTGTTGATGTCCGTCTTGCAAAAAGAGCGGGACTTTTACATGATATAGGTAAAGCCGTTGATCACGAAATGGAAGGCTCACATATTCAGCTTGGTGTTGATCTGTGTAGAAAATACAAGGAATCAGCAACAATCATCAATGCGGTAGAAGCTCATCATGGAGATGTTGAACCGCAATCTCTTGTTGCAGTGTTGGTACAGGCTGCCGATACTATTTCGGCTGCAAGACCCGGTGCAAGAAGAGAAACATTGGAAACATATACTAACAGATTAAAACAGCTTGAAGACATCACTAATTCATTTAAGGGTGTTGACAAATCTTTTGCTATTCAGGCGGGACGAGAAGTCCGGATAATGGTAGTTCCTGAGCAAGTTAATGATGCAGACATGGTATTGCTCGCAAGGGATATATCCAAGAAGATTGAAGAAGAGATGGAGTATCCCGGACAGATAAAGGTTAATGTGATAAGAGAGAGCCGTGTTACTGATTATGCTAAATAACAAAATTAAAATCCCCTGATTATTCAGGGGATTTTTTAATAGCGAGAGAGAGACTTGAACTCTCAACCTCCCGGGTATGAACCGGACGCTCTAGCCAGTTGAGCCATCTCGCCATATTTTATTATGAGCCTTTTGCAGCCCGCTTTGCTATTATACTAACCTTATATGTATATTGTCAAGGAAAATATTTAAATTATAACTTTTAATTATTTGGTTTACGTTATATAATGATAGCATACAAATTTCTTATGGAGGAACCGGTATGAAAAAGCTTTTTATGTTATTATCGACTGGTATTATGTGTTTGGGCTTATCCGCGTGTGCCGGAGCGGAATTTGACACGGGTGCTATTGAAAGTATGTCGAAGACGATTGAGGATGTTTCGTCTACGGTTAATGATATGCAGTCATATATCGGAGAAATACAGTCGGCAGTGCAGGAGGGTATCGATAACACCAATGCCGCAATGGAGTGGTACAAGACAGAGGCATGGGCTGACAATCCGTGGATAAGTACACCGATCACCGAGGATCAGGTGGAAAACATCATAGAAACCGGACAGAAAGAGATTAGTTCGTATATTGGCGAAAATGCAACCTATGATATTCTGAGCGAGGATGACATAGAATTTTTTAACAATCTGTTTAATTCACCCGATTCCAATGGCTTCCTGTTGAGTACTTATGAGAAACCCGAGGATTGCAATGTTTATGAGGTTTTAAAAAGAGATTCGGAAATAATCAAGCCGCTGGACATTGAAGAAAAAGATAAAAAAGGTGCTTCTGAGCTGGTTGGACGTATATCGGCAGAAGACATAAATAATGTGCTTTTTGCTCACCTTGGGCTTGAGAATCCGGATCTTAAAGAACCGGCTAAGTTGTCAAAGAATGCAGGAGAAGAGTATCTGTATCTTGATGAACAGCTTGAGTGCAGAAAGGTGGCATGCAACGGTGGATTTTACTATAATGACCTGTATATAGTAATGATGCAGGAAGAGGGAAGCGATGCTCCTTTCTCCCTGACAGCGCTGACAAAGCTTGATGACGGAACGATCAGGATCCATATGAATTACCGAAGCGATGATATGGCAGAGGTAGACTGGGATGGGTCTTTCCTCTATGACCTGTATGATCTTATGCAGGACAGTGATCTTAAGAATATCATAAGTATTCCGGGATTCGATGGGGAAATCTCATTGGGAACGGTTATGGATAAAGCTTCCGCAATGGGAGTTTCGGGAGAAGATGCACTGAAGGCAGCCAAGCTTATTTCAGATGTAAAGGATAATGCTAAGACTTATGTTCAGGAATTCGACGATTATTCGGTTTACTACAGTAATCTTAATCCGAATGATGTCGGCGAATTTGTAGTTTCGCAGATTGATATAACATCAGATAATTATAAGACGGCAGAAGGAATAGGCCTTGGTGCTACAATAGACGATCTGAAGGAGACATACGGAGAGGGTGTTACTGCAGGGTATCTGCGCGGTAAAAAGCAACTGATGTATGAAAAGGGAAAATACAATATGCTCTTTACGATCGGTAAGACCGGTGAAGTGGAAGAGATGTCTTTGTTCCTTGCTGATGACGAACCAAAGGCTGAAGAGGAGCCGGAGGCTGCAGAGGAGTAGGAAACAGACAGTACGGAGATTTAAATATGCGTGTTGGTATGGGATATGATGTCCACCGCCTGGCGGTGGACAGAGATCTTATAATAGGAGGAGTTAGGATTCCTTACGAAAAAGGGCTTTTAGGACATTCGGATGCGGATGTCCTATTGCATGCTATAATGGATGCCCTTTTGGGAGCGGCGGCGCTGGGAGATATAGGCCTTCACTTTCCGGATACAGATGAAAAGTACAGAGGTGCAGACAGCGTGGTTCTTCTTAAGCGTGTAGGAGAGCTTCTGGAAGAGAATCATTACATAATAGAAAATATAGACGCCACGATAATTGCGCAGAATCCGAAAATGCGGCCGTACATAGATGATATGCGTAAGAATGTGGCAGATGCACTGGGGATTGAGATAACACAGGTGAATATAAAAGCAACCACCGAGGAGGGGTTGGGATTCACCGGTAATCTCGAAGGGATATCATCCCAGGCGATATGCATGATAAGTTCAATGAGAGAGCTGGCGGGTTATATGCCGGAAAGAGATATATTAGGTTGCGAAGGCTGTCCGGGTTGCGCGAATATAGACAGAAACGGATGAATAAGGCTCGTTAAAGGACAAGATCCGGAGGAGACAGCTTAATACGATATGGGTATTATAAAAAGCATTAAAGAGGAAATAAGCATAATAAGAGAAAGAGATCCTGCCATCCATTCGTCTATGGAGGTATTTCTGTATCCGAGTTTTCGTGTAATGCTTCATTACAGGGTAGCACACAGGCTTTATAACAGGAAGCATTACTTTATGGCCAGACTGATTTCACAACGTGCTGTGCGAAAAACGGGAATAGAGATTCATCCGGGAGCCGTAATAGGGACAGGGTTTTTTATTGACCACGGAAGCGGTGTGATTATAGGAGAGACAACCGTTATAGGCAATAATGTAACCCTTTATCAGGGAGTCACACTGGGCGGTACCGGTAAAGAAACCGGTAAAAGACATCCTACAATAGAGGATAATGTTATGATATCCGCAGGTGCGAAGATACTCGGATCATTTACGATCGGAAGGAACTCTAAGATTGGCGCCGGTTCGGTGGTTCTTGAGGAGGTGCCACCCAACTGTACTGTTGTCGGAGTTCCGGGGCGTATTGTAAAACGTGATAATGAAGTGATTCCGAGAGAGAGTATGGATCAGGTCCATCTCCCTGACCCCATAAAGGAAGATATAACCAATCTTCAACATGCTAATTCAGAGCTTACGAACAGACTGCTTGATCTGGAGCAGGAGCTTAGGGAGCTTAAGAACAGAAAATGAAACAGTTCGTCTTCCGGACGATTCTGAAATACAAATACCGGTTGAAAAAGACTACAAGAAGAGGAGAACAGATATTATGAAGCTTTACAATTCGCTTACAAAGAATGTAGAGGATTTTGTGACTAATGAACCCGGCAAGGTATCCATGTATACGTGTGGACCTACGGTTTATCATTTTGCCCATATAGGGAACCTTAGAAGTTATATATGTGAGGATGTTCTGGAGAAGATATTAAGGTTTTCGGGATATGATGTTAAACGTGTTATGAACATAACTGATGTGGGGCATCTGGCATCCGATGCCGATACCGGTGAAGATAAGATGCTTAAAGGCGCTAAACGTGAGCATAAATCTGTTATGGAAATAGCGGCATTTTATACCGAGGCTTTTTTTGCAGACTGTGCAAAGCTGAATATTAAGACTCCGGATGTGGTAGAGCCGGCCACTAACTGCATTCCTGAGTTTATTCACATGATAGAAGGCCTGCTTGAAAGTGGATATGCATATAAGGCCGGAGAAAATGTCTATTTCGATACTTCGAAGCTCAAGAATTACTATGTATTCGGAAACCAGAATGAAGATGAGCTTATGGTCGGTGTCAGGGATGATGTTACCGAGGATGAGAATAAGCGTAATAAGAATGATTTTGTTCTGTGGTTTACCAAGAGTAAATTCGAAGATCAGGCGCTTAAATGGGACAGCCCGTGGGGTGTGGGTTACCCCGGCTGGCATATAGAGTGCTCGTGCATAAGCATGAAGCATTTGGGCGAGAAGCTGGATCTTCATTGCGGCGGTGTAGACAATATGTTCCCGCATCATACGAATGAAATAGCACAGAGCGAATCGTATCTGGGACATAAGTGGTGCAATTACTGGTTCCATGTGCATCATCTCAATGATGAAACCGGTAAGATGAGTAAAAGCAAGGGAGAATTTCTTACTGTTTCACTGCTTGAGAAAAAAGGATTTGATCCCCTTACCTATAGAATGTTCGTTCTTCAGTCGCATTACAGGAAACCGCTTACGTTCTCGTGGGAAACGCTTGAGCAGACAGCTGCAACGTATAAGAAGCTGAGGAAACGGATCGCAGCGATAGAAAACAGCGGGGATATCGACAATAATGCAGTAGAAGAGTGGCACGATAAGTTCGCTCAGGCTGTCGGAAATGACTGCAATACCGCGATGGGATTAACGCTTCTGTATGATGTGCTGAAGTCTGAGCTTAACGGAGCTGCAAAGAGAAGCATCATAGATGACTATGATACGGTCCTCTCGCTCGACCTGCTTAAGCCTGTCGAAGAAGAGGCTGTTGATGATGAGCTTAAGAGCTATGTGGAGATGAAGATAGCAGAAAGGGCGGAAGCGAAGAAAGCCAGGGATTTCGCAAAAGCCGATGCCATAAGGGCTGAGCTGGCTGATAAGGGTATTGTTATTAAGGATACCAGAGAGGGCGTAGTATGGAGCAGGGAGTAGCAGAGCCCCCAAGCAGATTGCTGGACAATATAAAGGAAAGCTTTGGACTGAAAGATATTGATGTGGAAAGCTATTCCCCATTGGCGCTTGCGTTTATAGGTGACAGTGTATTTGACCTGATCGTGAAAACGGTTGTCGTAGAGAAGGCTAATTGCCCGGCTTCGAAGCTCCATCGTAAAACAAGCGAAATAGTTAAAGCGGCTTCACAGTCGGAGATGGCCGGATGGCTCATGGAAAATGATATTTTGACGGAAGAAGAGCAGAGAATCTACAGAAGGGGAAGGAATGCCAAATCGCCTACTACAGCCAAGAATGCAACGGTGGGGGAATACAGGAGAGCAACAGGGATAGAAGCATTGGCGGGATATCTCTATCTAAAAAACAGGACAGAGAGGTTGGTTGAGCTGATAAGGATGGGGATAGAAGCGAAAGAAAAAAGCCTTAAGTAAATACGTATAAACGGACTTTAAAATCCGAATAGTCGTACGCATAAACGGATAATGCGTATATGCGAATAAGAGAAGAATACGTATACACGAAGGTGAAATATAAACAAAGGATAAGATATGTCTTACGAAGAATCATTTATTGAAGGAAGAAATGCTGTAATAGAGGCTTTGAGGGCAGGAAAACCGGTAGATAAGCTATATATACTGGATGGCTGTCAGGATGGGCCGATTTCAACGATTAAACGTGAAGCCAGAAAGAACGACATAATAATAAAGTATGTCAATAAAGAACGTCTGGATCAGCTTAGCACAACAGGTCACCACCAGGGAGTTATTGCTCAATCAGCGGCATACGAATATGCGGATATTGATGATATTTTGAACAGGGCAAAAGAGAAGGGTGAGGATCCGTTTGTTTTTCTACTGGATAATATTGTAGATCCGCATAATCTTGGAGCCATAATAAGAACTGCCAATCTGTGCGGAGCACATGGTGTGATCATACCTAAAAACAGAGCGGTCGGGCTTACTGCTACCGTAGCCAGAACGTCGGCAGGTGCACTTAATTATACTCCTGTAGCAAAAGTGACTAATATTGCAAAGACAATAGAGGAACTTAAAAAGAAAGGTCTTTGGTTTGTGTGTGCTGATATGGATGGGGAGCTGATGTACAGATATAATCTGAAGGGACCTATAGGAATGGTCATAGGAGCTGAGGGTGAAGGAGTTTCGAGACTTGTAAAAGAAAAATGCGATTACATCGCATCGATTCCGATGAAGGGAGATATAGATTCCCTGAATGCATCGGTCGCTGCCGGAGTACTTGCTTATGAAATCGTAAGGCAGAGAATGGAATAATATGGGTACGGAAAAATACAGTGAGCTGTCTGATGTGGAGCTTATAGTCAGGCTCAGGGAAGGACAGACGGATATAACCGATTATATAATGGAAAAATACAAGGATCTTGTCAAAATCAAAGCAAGATCCATGTATATACTTGGTGCAGATAACGATGATCTTATTCAGGAGGGGATGATAGGACTGTTTAAGGCCATAAGGGATTATGATACAGGGCGTGATGCAAGCTTTTATACCTTCGCGGAGCTGTGCATATCCAGACAGATATACACGGCGGTGCAGGCTTCGAGAAGACAGAAGCATATACCGCTTAACAACTATATTTCTCTTTACAAGAATACATCTGACAATACCGATGAAGACGAGAAGTATCTTATCGATTCCCTAAGTTCCGATGGTGGAATGAGCCCTGAGGAAATGATAATTGACAGGGAAAATGTTGATATACTGGAACAGCAGATAGAGGAGAGCCTGAGTCAGTTCGAGAAACAGGTTCTTGACCTTTATATAACGGGTATGTCTTATGTGCAAATAGCAAGAGTGCTGGGGAAGGATGAAAAGTCAACGGATAATGCAATTCAAAGACTGAAGCTAAAGATAAAGAGGATAATTCTAAAAAATAATTGTTGACTATATCATAAAATAAAGATATACTGATTAAGTGTCAATTTTGCTGCTATGGCTCAGTCGGTAGAGCGCATCCTTGGTAAGGATGAGGTCAGCAGTTCGATTCTGCTTAGCAGCACTTATGAGAGCCCTTGAAAAGCGAAAGCTATTCGAGGGTTCTTTGCTTGTGAAACCTGTACAAAAATTCAGCTTTTCTTTTGTACAGTTATTACAAATGTGTTACAAAGTCATATTTGGGTCTTGCGCAATGATTAGTGGTATGCTATATTCATTCTCGCAAATTGATTTCTGGAAAATACGAATCTCAAACGTATTCAGAGCAGTTCAGAACGGTAGTCACCGTTACACATTCAAACAAAAGAAGTGTTGATAAGAAAAATATAATAAAGTCAGAAAACAGTTAAGGAAGTATTTATGCGTATAGTTGTACATATTTGCAATTCATATGCATTGGAGAAGTTCGTTTATTCCGTACCGGATTCAGAAGAACAGAGTGATATCAGGGATATAAGGCTTCCACATGAGAGTTTCAATCTCATTTCGGATCAGGTGATTTCTCTTTCCATATCAAATAAAGGGATATGCCTGAATGAAGAGCTCTCCAATGTATACATCATATTTTTAAACAGATTGGAATCCTGTAAAAGCACAATTTCAGAAGATGCCGAATTGAGACTGATCACCGTCAACAAGGAAGAATTAAAGATGTTTATCTTCTTCGGACAGGAGCCAATGTGCTTTTACAGAGTAAACGGAAGCCACGTAATATCCCTGGGGAGCGGACTGAATAATACAATCAGCTGTCCGGAAGAAGAGTGTATTTCAGAGAATCATATGCTGTTAAAGCAGGATGATGACGGAAGCAGGCTAAATGTTAAAGGAAAAGAGGGCTGTTATCTTAATAACAGATTTATAAGCCGGATGGAAGCTGCCTTCGTTGAATATGGAGATGTAATAACTGCCGGACCGATAAGTCTCTTGTGGTTAAACGATCATATCGGTATTCAAAGACTTAACATCAGCAAAGGAAAGGCCGGAGTCAAAAGTCTCTGCCTGGTCAGGCTGGAAAGAACAGAAAGGCCGGAAGATGCGAGCCCCGACAGAGATACAGACAGGGAATTTCATCCTTTGCCGCGTAATATAGTCTGTACAGATGACGGTGATATAGAGCTTGATCCGCCTCCGCCCAAAAAAGAAATAAGAAAGCAGCCGGCGATACTGACGATAGGTCCTGCATTGACAATGGCTGTTCCCATGTGCCTTGGGTGTGGAATGTATATTATTACTGCTGCAAGAAACGGGCAGCATGGGACTTCGGCTTATATGTATACAGGTCTTATTACAGCTGTGGCATCTGCACTTATCGGCTGTATGTGGGCTGTGATCAATATTAGAAACAGCAGAAGAACAGAGGCAGAGGAAGAAGCACTGCGCATATATTCATACAGGGATTATATAGACAGAAGCAACAGGATCATCCTTGATAAATTCAGGTACAATACCAATGCGCTGCTAAGAAACGCTCCGACAGTAAGAGAGATGTTTGCGGTACCGGAGCAGCCGAGAATATGGAACAGAGCAGAAGGAGATAAAGATGCATTTACTTACAGGATAGGAAAGGGTCAGCAGCCGTTTAATGTTCAGATAAAGGTACCGAAAGAAAAGTTTACTACGGTACCGGATGAACTGGCAGGACTTCCGGAAATCTTAAAGAGACGATATTCCAGTCTCTGTGATGTGCCGGTTTGTGTTGATCTTGGCAAAAACAGGCTTTTGGGATTTATAGCAGATGAATCGGAAGATATTACGCAGCTATTCATAAACATATCATTGCAGATCGCCGGCATAACCGAACCATATCTGGTAAAAATGATCTTTCTGTTTTCAGAAAACGTAATAAAAGAGCAGGCAGTCGAATGTATGCACTGGCTCCCGCAGACACAGGGAGATGACGAACACTATGTAGGCACAGATGCTGAAAGGATAGACGAAATACTGTGCAGCATGGACAGGATAATGAAACATGAGGGAAAAGAAGCATTAAGATTTGTGATCCTTACGGATGATCATCGAAAAATCCCGGCATCTCTTGCGGTTAAGGACAATGTAAGTATATGCATATTTGCGAGGAATTTCAGTGATCTTCCGGTAGGGTGTTCGGAAGTGATCCAGAACAATGCATCTTTTAGGGGACTTCTTAACATGGACGAGGAGAGAACCAGAAAGGAAGTCAGATTCGACTGTGTTCAACCGAAGGAGCTTGATAAATATGTCCGTATACTTGCGGGGCTAAGATACGGAAGAGATGCAAAGCACAGTCCGATACCGTGGAAGGTTACTCTTCCCGAGCTGTTCAAAACGGATTTCTTTACAGTCGGAATGATAGGTCAGTACTGGAAGCGGAATGATACTCTGAACAGTCTGCGTGCTCCGGTGGGTATGGCTGAAGACAGAAGAACCGTATACCTCGATATCCATGAAAAGGTACATGGACCGCATGGGCTCATCGCTGGAATGACGGGCAGTGGT
>JAEEGL014329772.1_pt1 | contig 17832 bp, 2 predicted proteins | sample 9134231 | NCBI WGS metagenome assembly JAEEGL01 (sample SAMN16246548, study PRJNA631951) | gut metagenome | biome: gut microbiome; feature: rumen; material: fiber-attached | host: Bos | place: Iran: Karaj | collected 2018-10 | reverse complement strand
ATTGCCCCTTCTATTCATAAACAAAGCAACTAAAATAATAATTAAAATAACAACTACTAAAACAATAATAATTCTTTTTGTATTCATTATAACCATTCTCCTATGTATAAATTGATGTAGTAATTTCACCACATCTAAAATCATTATATCATAGCACCAAAAAATGTAAAACATTTTTTTAGTTATGATTTTTGGGACACTCACGAAAATCAAGTTTAAAAACATAATCAGTTGCAATAGCCGGACTTTTGAAGGACGTCCCCAAGTCCCCCAAGTCCCAAAATAAAAAATAACTCTGCAAAAGAATTTAAATTCTTCTGCAGAGTTTTATCTTTTGTAAAATTTATTTTGTTCTTCAATCCTTTTTGATTTTTAGGTGTGTCCCAAAAATCAGGAATTTCTGATTTTCGTGAGTGTCCCAAAAATCATTCAACATAATCAATTGCAATAATGGGACTTTTGAAGGACGTCCCCAAGTCCCACCATGATAAACATCCCAAAAAGTTTGTTTAAGGTTTTCTTGTGAAGTAGCCTGGATTTGATGTTCCACCATCTATGCGAGCATATTCTTTATCAACATGACTTGAATTATATGCCGTTCCATTTCCTCCCATTAGATTATTACAATCCTTAAACATGTTTTCTGATTTCGTTACGGATGTCGTTACAAATGATGAAGAAACATAAATCTTAGTCAAACGAGTACAGTTATAAAACATATTTCTCATGTCTGTTACACTAGACGTATCCCAATCTGATAAGTCTAATACATATGATGCACTTGCACCAGCACTGCTAAATGCACCACACATATCTTCTACATTTGATGTGTTCCAGCCTGACACATCTAAGTTAAAAGTAGTTGCTCCCGAGCCAGCAGAGCTAAACATACCCTCTATACTTTGTAAACTAGATGTATCCCAACCTGACATTTTTAATTTAAAAGTAGTTGCACTTCTACCAGCCAGAGTGAACATATTTGTCATATAAATTACACTAGACACATTCCAACTTGATAAATCTAATACAAAAGTTGACGAATTATAGCCAGCTTCCCTGAACATCCACACCATATTCGTAACTTTAGACGTATCCCAACTTGAGAAATCCATCATATTCAAGGATGTTGTCACACGATAACCCGCATGGTAAAACATACATGACATACTAGTTACATTACTTGTATCAAATGATGAGGTTGTATACACCTTCTGCAGACTTGAACAATTATAAAACATATTTGACATATTAGTAACACTTGAAGTGTCCCATCCTGAAATGTCTATCTCTTTTAAATCATAACAGTTTTCAAATAATCCTGAGTTAGGAGTAGTACTTTCGCTCAAAAACGACTCTACAGATGATACATCCCATAATGACAAATCTAATCTTGTTAAAGAGTTGCAATACCAAAACATACCAGCTATGTTTTGAAGGCCGTGCATACCTAGCTCATTTATTCCAGCTATATTGGTCAATGCACTACAATGTGCAAACATTATTTCAGTGTCTTTTAAACTGTGTGTATCAAAGCCTGTTAAATCTATATTTGGTAATTTAAAGCAAGTACCGAACATACATGACATGTTCGTAACTTTGCCTGTGTCAAAATAATCTCCAAAATTTATGCTTGTTAATACAGTACAGCCGCTAAACATACTAGCCATGTTAGTTACATTACTTGTATCAAAGTTTGGTGTAGTAAAATCTAATCTTGTAAATTTATTACTGCAAAACATTGCGTTCATGTCGGTTACATTACTTGTATCAAAATTTGGGTGTGATAAATCAATACTTGTTAACTCGCAAAATGCAAACATACTAGACATATTAGTAACATTACTTGTATTAAAGTTATCGTGTGTTAAATCTATACTACCCAATCTATAACAACTTTCAAACATTCCACCCATATTAGTTACATTACTTGTGTCAAAATTGCTATGCGTTAAATCTAGACTTGTTAACCTATTACAACACCAGAACATTTCAGACATATTAGTTACATTACTTGTGTCAAAATTGCTATGCGTTAAATCTAAACTTGTTAAACTATTACAAAATGCGAACATCCTAGACATATTGGTTACCTTACTTGTGTCAAAATTTGCATGTGTTAAGTCTATATTAGTTAGACTCGAACAACCATAAAATAAATTCGCCATGGTGGTTACATTGCTTGTATTAAATTTATTGTTGGTTAAATCCAAGTTTGTTAGATTTTTGCATTCTTCAAACATGCTCTCCATTGTTGTTACATTTCTTGTTTCTTCGGTTACTCCAAGTGAAGTAATCGGATTTAATTGTGTTAAGGCTCTTAAATTATAAAACATTTTTTTACAATCATTGTTTAATGATATCTTACCGGCTTCAGAATATAGTTTTATTGTTTCGCCTTCACACCAAGCGTATATAGGCTCATCACCGCATGAAACATTTACAATCGAACTTGCTGATATGTTACTATACATACCATTTCCATCTACAATAGCGCCTGTGATACTTGGAGCTGTGTCAGATAACTCAATTGTTGTAATCGTTGTATTATATGTATCTCCATACACAGTCGTTGTTCCTCCCAACCTTTTAATAACGTAATCAAATTTCTCACCACTTACATACTGCGCTATCAATTCTTTAACCACAGCATACAAAGTCATATTGGCTGGTTTGCTTAGTACTATCTGTTCTTCAGTTGTAAACATTGCGGTTGTTGCATTTGGATTGGTGCTCCAACCTAGGAATCTATACCCATTCGGCACAACTGGTTCTTTATATGTTCCAGAAATTCTTAAATCATTCACACTACATCCTTCTCCTGTTATTACTGCATAATAACCATAATATGCTGTCGAACCATCTGATTTAAATCCAAATGTTACGGAATCACCTTCAATATCTCCTTCTATTAGTGTTGCATCTCCAAATGTAGTCTTTTGTCCTCCGCCTATCTTACTTGTCTTTGTACCAAGTTTACTTGAAGAATAATTACTTGCTGCTGTATATTCTGGATGACTTCCTGCCCATACACATACCCAGTCATAAGAAGTGCTTTCTGTTGAATAATAAAGTTTCACATGTAATGATGTTGCTCCTGGTATCGTAATTACTTCATTAGTATTTAAATTATTTGCATAAGTTCCTGTTGCTGTACCTGTATTATCTATATTTGCAGTATGAGAGTATTTAGTAGTAGTTATAGTAGGTGTACTACTTGTAGGAACTGCGTAACTTACTACATTAGTTGTAGTGCTATTATTAAATGCATAGTTTGGTGAATTATATGTAATAGTAAAGTTGTTGTCCCAAACAGCATATAATGTATTAGCACCTTCCTGTGTATATGTTCCACCTGCCTGATAAGTTGCTGTCGTAGCGGTGCTACTTGTTGCCCAACCTTGGAAAGCATATCCTTCTCTTGTTGGCACATCATATGGAAGAATCAAATCTACTCCATTTATCTTAGCAACTTCTGAAGGAACATTTCCTAATTCTCCTCCATTTGGATCTAATGTAATCGTTGCTCCATATACTGCGAATAGATTTAAGTCTCTCTCTTCTGTATATACTTCACCTGGTTGATGAGCAACTATAGTAGATGAACTACTGTCTTCTGCCCAACCTGCAAATGTTAATCCATCTTTTGTAGGTATTGTTGTGCTTAATGTTAAGTCTCTTCCTGCAAGTTTATTTTGTGATGTTGGTGCACCAGTACCACCATTTGCATCATAAGTAACAACGTGTGCCCAAATAGCATATAAATTCAAAGCACTATTAGATGTATAATTTGCACCTGGTCTATAGCTTACTGATGTTGCTGTACTAGATGTACCCCATCCTAAGAATGTATAGTCTCCACGTACTGGAACTTCGCTTGCTAATACTAGAGTCTGACCACCATATTTAATTTGATTTTCTGGCATGTTAGTTACTGTGTCGCTTCCAGCATTTGCATTATACGTTACATTATATAAGTTCTGTTTCCAAATTGCGTATAGTTTTGCATTTGCATTATTGGTATATGTTGCAGAAGTTCCAACATATGTTGGAGTATCTGGATTTTGATTTGGATTTTCGTCCCAACCTTTAAATGTATAACCTGTTCTTGTTGGTGTTTTGCTAGATAATGTTAAGTCAACATTTTTTAGTTTTGTTTGACTTGGTATTGCAGTGCTTGTACCGCCATTTAAGTCATATTCAACTCTATATCCATATACTGCATATACAGTTCCATCTGGTGCCTTTGCATTTACTACTTCTGCTTCATTATTATATGCAGGCGTTGTCGCATTATTAGCATCAGCCCAACCAGCAAAGTTCATATTCGAAAGTGTTGGTTCTTCATATTCTCCAGCTAATACTTTAACACCATTAGTAATTACTGCATAATACCCATAGTATGTAGTACTACTATCTGAATAAAATGCAAATGTTGCTGTGTCTCCAGGAATATCATATTCAACTGTGGTTGTTGTATTACTTCCACCCATTAGCTTATATAATTGTCCCGCTGACATATTTCTTGTAACAGAACCTGTGTATTCACCTTGGAATATGTATAACATATCATAATTATTCTCTGTTCCATAAGTAACTGTAATGTGTAATGATGATGAACCTGGAATAGAAATCACTTCTTTAGTAGCTAAATTATTTGCATAGCTTCCATTTTGTGTGCCTGCATCATTTATATTGGCTGTATGAGAATATTTTGTAACTATTTGAGTTGTATTTTCATATGCCACCAAGTTTTGTGATGTCCCATTTGTAAATGTACCTGTTCCAAATTCTGTGTTAGCAGCATTATAAGTTACATGCTCATCTGGCATCCAAAATGCATATAATGTAGCGTCTCCATTCTTACTATATCTATCTCCTGGTTGATATTCTGCTTTAGTTGAAGTAGCAGAATCTGCCCAACCATAGAAGGTGTAGCCTGTTCTTGTTGGTACTTGTATACTTAGATTAATTGAAAATCCATCTTGTTTTGTTTGAGGTGATGGCATATTAGACACTATGTCACTTCCAGCATTTGCTTCATATACTATGGTGCTTTGATTTCCTCCAACTACTAATACTGGTCTTGAACTAAACCATGCTCTCGTAGCATTAACAGTCCTACCTAGTGAAGAAAAGCTGAATATACCACCTAAGTCAGCACCGCCAGTTTCCCAGTCTCTGGTGAAAATGTCACCGTTATTTTGTGGAAAAGAAGATTGCCCACCTCTCCAAGAGTAACCATTATGTACTCCATTGTACGAGGTTTCATAAACTGCGTCACCATAAATATTATCAATTCCATATCCATTTTCGTAGACTTGCTTATATTTTAAATCGGTTTCCTGTACTAAAGCTTGACATTCAGGATAATTATTATCCACCCCTCTATAACTAGCAACATATTCAAAGTGACATCCGTACGTGTCATATATTCCATATATATTTCCCGTTGAACTTGTTTGTTTTCCTTTTGAAGAATACCAATACCATGAATCACCTTCATATCCATATCTTCCAGTGTACCTTGATTGATTAGATGATAGTTTATTTCCATTTCTTCCATATGTCGAATATGTTAGATATGCCATAGCGCCCCATTCACTGTTTTTCATCATATGTGAATTTAAATTCATGTACATATTTTTTAAATTATAAAAAGAAGTCGTATTTACAATATTGTTCCATGATCTTACATTTGGTTTTGAAACTACTCTGTATTGTTCTGTTGTACTTGGGTTTCCTGCTTTAGTTGTGAGTATATTTCCTAATGTGCTGGTTGCTTCATTATTTATCCATGTATTTCCACCATCAGTGGATTTTTCTTGAGACATTTCATACTTAGCTATCCAAATACCTTCAATCTCTGCATCCCATTTACCTAATGGGTTTGTTCCACCAGATTCTTCTTCAGCAGTCATCTTTTGGAATGCAGGGTGCACAATATAATCTGCCGGTAGATCGTGTAATTCACCATCGATTCCTAAATACTTATTTGTAGTTCCATTTAAGAATACTACTTCTATATGACCAGATTTATTATTTGAATGGTCAGCATATAAATCTATTTCGTCTTTATATAATCTGCTTTCATTTGTTGTTTTAAATGAATGTATCTTATATGCATATCTTGGTATCCATACCCAATAGCTGTGGTCTTCTTCTGTTATAGCGTTTGCCCACTTAGATGTCATCTCGTTTCTTACATCGTGTCCCGTGGCATTATAACTATATGTTCCTTCCGCATAACTATCTGCCACTACTTCCGAATTATCCGGATCGCTTTCATCTGTCCACCAAACAGCTTTCATTCCATCACCAAGTACCGGTGCGTTAGCCACGGATTCAGGTTGATCAAATTTATACACTGCATATAACGTTGTACTTTCGTTAATTGTAATTGTATCTCCTGGATAGTATTCAACTATTTCAGAATCTTCTCCTTCTACAGTTTTTGTTGTGCTCCAACCTGCAAAGCTATGCAATGATATTGATGAATCAATTTGTGTTTTATCTATAGATGGTATTGTAAATGTACTACCTGCTTCTCCTCTTTGAGGCTTCAATTCTGCAATTGTAGAAATATCTGATCCATTGCCATCAAATATTAATGATACTCTTCCATCTACTATAAGCACTGGACGAGAAGAGTAGGTATTATCAACGCCAACATAAGCATCGTTATAAGATAGTACACTACTCATGTATCCATTACCAGAAGCAATACCACCACGAGAGAAAAATGGTTTATTATAAGTTGGAAAATAAGCTGCCACTTTATCTGGCCATGCACTATTTGAATTGGCTACTCTTGACACTTCCCAAGTAGAATCACCAACTATACCATTAGCCATTGCTAGATTATAATCTGCCAATCGTGAATCTGAACCATCAGATACAGCTGATTCATACACCTGCTTTAATCTTGGTTCAATGCCATAGTTAATTATTTCCGCCAAATTGCTATGTCCATTATTGATATAGCTTGCTACTCTTTCAGAGCTTCCTCCAGCAGTATCATATAATCCATAAACATTTCCTGTTGTACTTGTTAATTTTCCTAGTTCTTTAAACCATGCATAATTTGATGAATTAATATTTGCAGAGGTAGAAGAATATGTTCCATTGTATATTGTACTACTACCTGCTCCTTTTCCGCTTCCTGTTACATATTGAGTGTTTTGATTAACTGCTACTCTTTCACCGTTTCTACCATATGTTGATTGTGTTAAGTAAGCTACTGCACCCCATTCACTATTCTTAATCTGATGTGTATTTAAATTTGGATTCATTTTTTGCAAATTAGTAAATGTGAATGTTTCTTTTATATTTCTCCAACTATATACACTTGGTTTCGACACCACTCTATATTGTGTAGTTGTGCTTGTGTTTCCAGCTTTTGTAGTCAATATGTCACCTAATGTTGCTAACGTTGTATTAACATTGGTCCAAGTATTTCCACCATCAGTAGATTTTTCTTGTGCCATTTCGTACTTAGCTACCCAAATTCCTTCAAGCTCTGCATCCCATTTACCTAAAGGATTCTTTCCATAAGATTCTTCTTCGGCAGTCATAGTTTGGAACGCAGGGTGCACGATATAACCTGCTGGTAAATCATGCAACTCACCATCAGTTCCTAAATATTTATTTGAAGTTCCGTTTAAGAACAATATTTCAATTTGACCATTGTAATTCATATCATGATCTGTTGTTTCTGCTGAATATAATCTCTTATTTCCTGCAGTTGTATTATCAAATGAATGTATCTTATACGCATATCTTGGTATCCATACCCAATAGCTATGGTCTTCTTCTGTAATTGCATTTGCCCACTTAGATTGCTTTTCATCTCTTACATCGTGACCAACTGAATTATAGCTATAAGTACCAGCAGGGTATGAAGCCCCTGTTACCTCGCTATTTAATGGATCATTTTCGTCTGTCCACCAAACGGCTTTCATTCCTGCACCAAGTCTTGGTGCGTTAGCTACTGACTCTATTAAATCAGAAGTATAAACTGCATATAAAGTCATATCATCATTTACAGTAAAGCTTGCGCCCGGAGCATATTCTACAATTTCTCCACTCTCACTCTCTACCGAATTTTCTTCTATTGTTGTCCAACCAGCAAAGCTATGCATAGATAATGGTGATTCTAATGTTTGATTTGGAATTGTATATGTTGCACCTGGAGCAACTGTTGCTGTTGGGGCAAAGCTTCCTAACGTTCCACCATTTGTTGCAACATATGTGATTGTTAAGTTAGAACCCCATACTGCATATAATGTTGCTGGTGCATTTTTTGTATATATTCCACCAGCTGCATATTCTGCAGTTTCTGCTGATGCACTAGTTGCCCAACCTTTAAATACAAATCCGTTTCTAACTGGTATATTGCTAGATAATGTCAAAGGCTCACCGTAATTTTTTGTTTGAGTTGCTGGAATATTAGTTACTGTGCTTGTGCCTGCATTTGCATTATATGTAATTGGATACTCATCATGACACCAGAAGTAACCAGGTCTTTCAAGACCTGTTGATGGGTCAACTGTGCCATCAATCCAAGCGTATTCTTTGTCAATGTGTGATGAACTATATGTTGTTCCATTACCACCTATTATTTGAGTTGCGCCATCAAACATATTCGTAGAACTTGTTACAGCTGTCGTTACAAACCTCTCTGAAACATATATTTTGGAAATCTTTTTAGCTCGGTAAAACATAGTTCCCATATTCGTTACACTTGATGTATCCCATCCAGATAAATCTAACACTAATGATGTTGTATTATTTGCAACTTCTCTAAACATTCCGTTCATACTAGTAACTTTTGATGTATCCCAATTTGAAATATCGCCTATATTCCACGTGGTCGAATTTCCTCCAGCCTCTAAGAACATCCCTACCATTGAAGTTGCACTCGAAGTATCCCATCTAGATAAATCACCTATATTCCATGTTGTTGCATTTGCCCAAGCATCAGCAAACATATTATTCATGTTTGTTACACTTGATGTATCCCAACTCGATAAATCTAAATTAATTTCTGAACAGTTCGAACCTGCAGAATCAAATAACTGATTCATATTGGTAACATTTGATGTGTTCCAATTATTTAAACTACCTATAAACCACGTTGTTGCTCTACTACCTGCTCCTTTAAACATAGATTGCAAAGTGATAACATTAGATGTGTTCCAATTTGATATGTTTCCTATGTTCCAAATCGTAGAATTGCGTCCAGCTAAGTAAAACATACCATTCATATTAGTTACACTTGATGTATCCCAATTTGATAAATCACCTATGTTCCATGATGTTGCATTATATCCAAATTGATGAAACATACCGTTCATACTTTTAACATTGGCCGTATTCCAATTTGACAAACCAAACGCATTAACCGTTGATGCACTATATGCAGCATTAAGAAACATTTGATCCATATTGGTTACTTTTGATGTATCCCAATTTTCTAAGTTTCCTATATTCCAAGTGGTTGAATGAAAACCCGAATAAGCAAACATACTTGACATACTAGTTACATTAGATGTATCCCATTCCGATAAATTCAAATTGAATGTTTGAATATCATAACCCGTTCCAGAAAACATATTACTCATATAAATTACATTTGTAGTGCCTTCTGTTACACCTAAATCAATTAGTGGATCAACAGTTTCAATATTATTCATATTTTTACATAAACAACTAGAATCATCATTTAGCATTATAGTTGTTGCTTCACTCCAAAGCTTAATTGTTCCAGTTCCATCATTTGCAGCTGCATCTTCTTCAAACCAGGCATAAATAGGTGCTCCCGTCGTTACGCCAACATTTTGTGCATTTGCAGGAACTTGAGACACATTAATTATTCCACTTTGCCATTGAATAGATTTTATTGATGAATCCTCAGTGCTATTAGTTGCACTAGCATTTCCAGCCAATCTCTTTAATGCCGCATTAAATTGAACTCCTGGCAAGTATTGTGCCCACTCTGGCATCCACACCGCATATAATGTCACTCCAGCATTTGCTGTATAAGTTCCACCAGCTGGATATTCTGCCACTGTTGCATATCTATCTGTTGACCATCCTTTGAATATATAGTCTGTTCTTGCTGGAACATTGCTAGATAATGTCAAAGGCTCACCAAAATTCTTTGTTTGATTAGCTGGCATATTTGTTACAGTGGCGCTTCCAGCATTTGCATTGTATATAACCGGATATTCATCATGACACCAGAAGTAACCTGGTCTTGATACTCCAGTTGCAGGGTCTACACGACCATCAATCCAAGCATATTCTTTGTCGATGTGTGAAGCATCATATACGGTTCCATTGCCACCAATAATTGAGGTACAACTCAAAAACATTTTATCGGAATTTGTTACTGATGTTGTCACAAATGATGTTGGCGCATAGATTTTTTCAATATATTTACAATTGTAAAACATCAACTCCATATCTTCCACTTTACTTGTATCGAACTTATCTCCCAAATCTAACACTTTCATATTGCTAGATCCGCAAGTTTTAAACATATGTCCCATATCTACTACATTGCTAGTGTCAAATAACTCGCCCAGATTGATTTGAGTCAAACTTGTTTTTCCACACTGATTAAACATAGAACTCATATCTGTTACTTTGCTTGTATTAAATAAGTTTCCTAAATCAATTGTTGTTATATTATTTGCAAAAGTTTGGAACATTCCTGCCATATTAGTTACATTTGATGTATCAAATTTACTTCCTAAATTGAAATTAGTCAACGATTGGTTACCACAACTATCAAACATCAATCTCATATTTGTAACCGAACTAGTATCAAACTTACTTCCTAAATCTAAACTCAACAAAGACTTATATCCACAATCAGAAAACATATAAGACATATCAACAACCTTGCTTGTATCAAAGTTGTTTCCTAGGTCTATACTTACCATAGAAGTATATCCACACTTAGAAAACATTTTATTCATATTGGTAACTTTACTAGTGTTAAATCTTTCGCCCAAGTTCAGGCTAGTTAATTTTTTATAACCAAAGCTTAAGAACATTGACGACATATTGGTTACATTACCAGTATCAAATTTATTGCCAAGATTAATTGTGGCCAGTTTTTCATATCCGCATCCAGAGAACATATAACTCATATTAGTAACTTTGCTTGTGTCAAATTTCTCTCCTAAATTTAAACTTGTCATTTCTTGGTATCCGCATGAAGCAAACATTCCATACATATTGGTAACATTACTTGTATCAAAATAGGTTCCAAGATTTAGACTTGTCATAGCATTAACCCCGCATGAAGTAAACATTCCATTCATATTTGTAACATTTCTAGTATCAAATTTTGTTCCTAAATTTAAGCTTGTTAATAAATCAGTACCACACGAATCAAACATATGATTCATATTTGTAACATTTCTAGTATCAAATTTTGTTCCTAACTCTAAACTTGTCATTGAATTTCTTCCGCATATAATGAAACATATATGACATATTAGTTACATTAGTGGTACTTTCTGTAAGTCCTAAAATTGTTGATACATTAATATCTCCAGCCAGTGCTTCTAATCTTGAAAACATGTGAACACAATTGTCATTTATCATTATCTTTTCCGCTTCGCTCCAAAGCATAATCGTTCCTGTTCCATCATTGGCTATTGTATCTGCTTCAAACCAAGCATAAATTGGCGCACCTGAAGTAACCCCAACATTTGCCGCTGAAGCTGGCATATCATCTATATCAAAATCTCCATTTTTCCACTCTATCCTCTTAATTTTTTCATCTATATCTATTGAAGAAGAGTTTTCATTTCCTGCTAATTGTTTTATTGTCCCGTTAAATAGATCCCCGTTTGTATATTGTGCCCAATCTGGTCTCCATACAGCATAAAGCGTTGTATTTCCATTTAATGTAAATGTTCCGCCAGCTTGGTACTCTGCTGTTGTTGCAGATGGGCTTGTTGCCCAGCCTTTAAATACGTAGTCTGTTCTTGTAGGAACACTACTTGATAATATTAAAGGAGCTCCATAAATCTTTGTTTGTGCTGCTGGCATATTTGAAACTACGTCACTACCAGCATTCTTATTAAATGTAATGGTATATTCGTCATGACACCAGAAGTAACCTGGTCTATTTAATCCTGTTTCTGGATCTACACGACCATCAATCCAAGCATATGTTTGGTCGACATTTGAAGAACTATATCTTGTACCATTTCCACCGATAAGTGACGTACAATACCTAAACATATTTGTTGAATCTGTAACTGCTGTGGTAACAAATGATGGCGATGCATATATTTTATTTAGTTTTCTTGCATAATAGAACATCTGATCCATTACGGTTACAGCACTTGTATCCCATCCTGACAAATCTAATTCGAATAAAGCTGCATTATATCCCGCATGAGAAAACATTGAATTCATCTTAGTTACTTTTGACGTATCCCAATTTGATAAATTTCCAACATTCCAAGTTCGTGATTTATAACCAGAATATGCAAACATTGAATGCATATTAGTTCCATTAGATGTGTTCCAATTAGACAAATCTCCTACGCTCCAATTTGTAGCACTGTAGCCGGCATCACAGAACGCTTGCTCAAATATTTCTACTTGTGACGTGTTCCAATTTGATAGGTCTCCTACATTCCATGTTGTCGCCATATGTCCAAGATCTTGGAAAAGATATCTCATGGTTTTTACTTTGGAAACATTCCAATTATCAAGATTTCCTAAGTTTATTGATTCAGCGTAGTATCCTGCCATAGTAAACATTCCTTCTATCGAAGTTACTTTGGATATATCCCAAAGCGATAAGTCTCCTAATGTAAATGTTGTTGCGTAATAACCCGCTTTTCTAAACATAGACCCCATAAGTGTCGCACTTGAAACGTTCCAATTTGACAAATTCAAAGAAAATGAATCTGCACAATAACCTGCTTCATAAAACATAGAAGCAAAAGAAGTAACTTTTGATGTATCCCAAGTTGATAAGTCTCCGATATCGAATTCTTCATCAGCACCACCTGTTTCTTCAAACATTCCACTCATTTTTGTTACTTTTGAAGTATTCCATGAATTCAAATTTCCAATATACCATTCAGATGAGTTATATCCACAATGAGTAAACATATAAGTCATGTCTATAACATTTGAAGTATCCCACCTGCCTAGGTTTCCCATATTAAATGTTTCTGCATTAGTACCTGCCTGCCAGAACATATAAGCCATATTCTCTACTTTAGAAGTATTCCAATTTGATAAATCACCTATACTAAATTGTTCTGCTTGACGTGCTGTACCCCAGAACATATATCTCATATCAACAACTTTTGACATATTCCAATTAGATAAGTCACCCATACTAAATGTTGTTGCTCTATCACCAGTAAATGCAAACATACCATGCGTTGTCGTTACATTTGAAGTATCCCAAGTATTTAACCCAGTAAGACTAAAATTCGTAGTATAGTATCCTGTATCTCTAAACATGCCTTCCATATTAGTTACATTAGTTGTTCCTTCCGTTACGTGTAAATCCGATAAAGGATTTAGAGACGAAACTTTATGTAGGTATGCAAACATATAAGGTACTTCATCATTCAATTTTATCCTACTTGCTTCACTCCAAAGTTTAATAGTTCCATTATCAAACCATGCATAAATAGGATTTTTAGTTGGAACCGCAACGTTAACAGTTGTAGAAGCTGTCAAAATTGAATCTGATGGTTTTGAACTTTGCCACTCAAAACCAGTTATTGTAGTATTTTCTGTTCCAACAATTGGATTATCATCACCAGCAAGTTGTTTAATAGCCACATTAAATTGTCTTCCTGGCAAATATTGTGCCCACTCTGAAGTCCATACTGCATAAAGTGTTGTATTTCCATTCGTTGTAAACGTTCCACCAGCTGCATACTCTGCTGTTGTTGCGGCACTCGAAGTAGACCAACCCTTAAACCTGTAATCTGCCCTTACTGGTACATTGCTAGATAAAGTTAATGGTTCGCCATAATTCTTTATTTGATTTGCTGGCATATTTGTTACAGTATCACTGCCAGCATTTTTATCATATGTAATTGTATATTCGTCGTGACACCAGAAATATCCTGGTCTATTTAATGCAGTAGTTGGATCTACACGACCATCGATCCAAGCGTAAGTTCCATCTCTATGAGAACTGCTATATGTAGTTCCATTACCACCTACCAAGTTAGGGTTTAGATAAAACATGTTTTCAGTATTTGTTCCACTGTATACTACAAATGCTGTGGTAGCATAAATCTTTTCTAGTGCAGCATGACTATAAAACATTCTTAACATATTGGTTACTTTACTTGTGTCAAAGTGGTCTCCTAAGTCTAACGTAGTCATCTTATCATGACCACAATAATTGAACATCTCTGACATATCAGTTACATTACTTGTATCAAAATTATCTCCTAAATCTATACTTGTCATTTCATTATAGCCACAATACAAGAACATCTTTGACATATTGGTAACTTTACTTGTGTCAAAGTTGTCCCCTAAATTCAAGCTTGTCATCATATCATGTCCGCATTCTTGGAACATACCTTGCATTTCTGTAACTTTACTTGTATTAAACTTATCGCCTAAATTTAAGCTTGTCATTTTACTATATCCACACGCTGCAAACATATTACCCATTTTTGTTACATTGCTCGTATCAAAGTTGTTGCCTAGATTCAAACTTGTCATTGAATTTTGACCACAACCAGTAAACATATTTGCCATATCTGTTACTTTACTTGTATTAAATTTATTGCCTAAATCTAAACTTGTCATTGCTACATTACCACATCCAGCAAACATACTGAACATAAATGTTACATTGCTTGTGTCAAAGTTATCTCCTAAATTTAAGCTTGTCATTGCATTCCTACCACAAACCTCGAACATTTCCGACATGGTAGTAACTTTACTAGTATTAAAATTATCTCCTAAGTCTAAGCTTGTCATGGATTCATGTCCACAAGCTCTAAACATTCCCCACATATCAGTAACATTTCTTGTGTCAAAATGGTTTCCTAAATTTAAGCTTGTCATTACATAGTATCCGCACTTATAAAACATGCTATCCATATCTGTGACATTAATAGTATTAAATTTATCGCCTAGTGTTAAACTTGTCATATAATTAGAACCACAATCTCTAAACATCTGTACCATATTTGTAACATTCGATGTATCTTCTGTTAGTCCAAGGCAATTAGATATATTAACATCTCCGACTAAACCCTCCAACCTAGAAAACATACTGCTACAAATGTTATTTAGTTTAACGCTACTTGCCTCACTCCAAAGTTTAAGAATACCTGTACCATCATTTGCTACTGTATCCGCTTCAAACCAAGCATAAATTGGCGCACCCGAAGCAACCCCTACATTAACTGCTGAGGCTGGTACATCATTTATATCAAAATTTCCACTTTGCCATTGAATACTAGTAATATTTGTATCAACTGCTTCAACATTGTTTTCATTACCAGCCAATACCTTTAATGCTTTGTTAAATTCTGTTCCTGATAAATATTGTGCCTCTGCTGCTGTCCATACTGCATATAATGTTGCTGCAGCATTTGCTGTATATGTTCCTCCAGCTTGATAATCTGCTGTTGTAGCAGTTGCTGATGTTGCCCAACCTTTGAATATATAACTTGTTCTTGCTGGAACAACGCTAGATAATGTCAAAGGAATACCATACACTTTAGTTGCTGTTGCAGGCATATTTGTTACTGTGTCAGTAGTATTTTTATTAAATGTAACACTATACTCGTCATGACTCCAGAAATATCCTGGTCTATTTAGGCCAGTTGTTGAATCAACACGACCATCAATCCAAGCGTATTCTTTATTTGTATGATTTGAATCATATGTAGTTCCGTTACCACCATAAATAGATGAACAACCAAAGAACATATAATCATCACTTGTTATATTGTTTGTTAAAAAGCTTGTTGAAGCATATATTTTCTTTAACTTGCTATCTCTATAAAACATACGAGTCGTATTTGTTAACAATGAAGTATCCCACAATGACAAATCTAGTTCTACTAAAGAAGTACAATAGTAAAACATATGGGACATAGTCGTTACTTTGCTTGTGTCAAAGTTATTATGTGACAAATTCAAATTTGATAGCTTACTGCAGTTTGAAAACATATATGACATATCTGCAACATTGCTTGTATTAAAATTATCATGTGACAAATCTAAGCTTGTAAGATTTGAACAATATGAAAACATGCTTTCCATTGTTGTTACTTTATGTGTGTCAAAATTGTCATGTGTTAAATCTAAGCCTGTTAGGTTTGTGCAATTATAAAACATTTGTCTCATAGTTGTAACATTACTTGTATTGAAATTGTTGCGTGTTAAATCTAAATTCGTTAAAGCTTTGCACTCACTAAACATATGATTCATATTGGTTACATTATGTGTGTCAAAGTTGCTAGATGTTAAATCTAAACTATTTAGCTTTGAACACTTTGAGAACATTTGTGCCATGTTTGTTACTTTTCTTGTGTCAAAGTTTTCGTGTGTTAAATCAATGCTTGTTAGACCGCTACAGTTACTAAACATACCGACCATGTCTGTTACATTACCGGTATTAAAGTTATCATTGGTTAAATCTAAGCTTGTTAAACTACTACAACCATTGAACATATGTGCCATACTTGTTACATTACTTGTATCAAAATTATCATGTGTTAAATCTAAACTTGTTAATCCACCACAATTATAAAACATGAATCCCATTCCAGTTACATTGCTTGTATCAAAAATAGTATTTAATAAATTAAGTTCTATTAAGTTTATATCGCCTTCGAACATGTTTGACATATTTGTCACATTAGTCGTAATCTCTGTTATACCTAGATTAGTTATAGGATTAAGCTGGGTTAAACCTCTCAAATTATTAAACATATAAAAACAATTATCATTTAATTTAACCTTAATAGCTTCACTCCATAGTTTAATTGTTCCTGTTCCATCGTTTGTAACAGCATCTTCTTCAAACCATGCATAAATTGGAGTTAGAGTTGTAACACCGACATTTTGAGCAGATGCAGGTACATCATTAATGTCAAAGTCTCCACTTTGCCATTCAATTGCTTTAATATTATTATCATTAGTGTTGTATATAGCTCTTGCATTCCCTGCCAATTTCTTTATTGTTCCAGCAAAATTGCTTCCAATTACATATTGTGCCACATTTTCCTTCCATACAGCATACAATACTGTTTCTCTATTTGCTGTAAATGTATCTCCAGCATTGTATTCTGCTACGGTTGCTGATGCTGTCGTTGCCCAGCCTAAGAATTTATAACCTGATCTAACTGGCACATTGCTAGATAATGTCAAAGGAATACCATAATTCTTTGTTTGGGCTGCTGGCATATTTGTTACTGTATCTGTCGTATTCTTATTATATGTAATTGTATACTCGTCGTGGCACCAGAAATATCCTGGTCTATCATTTCTACCATCGATCCAAGCATATGATTTTCTTATGTTTCCGCCATCAAATATTGTGCCATTACCACCTTCTATGCTTATACAATTTCTAAACATATTGGTGTCACTTGTAACAGCTGTTGTTACAAATGATGTTGAAGCGTATATTCTCTCAAGATTTATACAATCATCAAACATTTGTGTCATATTTGTAACTTTACTTGTATTAAATCCTGATAAGTCAAGTACTGTCATTGTTTCGCGTCCACATCCTGCGAACATATTAGCCATATTGGTTACATTGCTTGTGTCAAATTTATCTCCCAAGTCGAGACT
>JAEEGL013211349.1_pt1 | contig 17832 bp, 9 predicted proteins | sample 9134231 | NCBI WGS metagenome assembly JAEEGL01 (sample SAMN16246548, study PRJNA631951) | gut metagenome | biome: gut microbiome; feature: rumen; material: fiber-attached | host: Bos | place: Iran: Karaj | collected 2018-10 | reverse complement strand
TTTCCGACTTTATCTCTAAGAATACAGTCGCTCTGCTACGAATAATTCTCAACAAATATATTTCCTGACATATAATTCTCAAATTCTCAAATTCGTGATATATAATAACTTTGAAGTTACAATGGGGTGGGAAAGTTCAGTAATATAAATATTGGCGGTCGTCCTCATGGATGACCGCCAACAGTTATAGGTTGTTGACTACAGAATATGGATTTTAGAATTCACTGTCGCCAAATATGTCGCCGATACTGCGCGAACCTATTGCGCTGGGGTCTGTGATGCTCTGGTTCGGGTCTAACTGGCCTGATACACAGATAATGTGATGCATCTCTATCTTCTGTTCCTCTACTACAGGAGCCATATATGTCTTTTTCATAATCTTCTGTTTTTTTTCTATGGATGTTATAATTCTCTATTTTTGTCTACGGAGTAATGGAGGATAGGAGTTTTTTGTTTTGATGGCGTTAGCCCTCCCTTAACTCCTATGCTCCGTAGATTAAACTGTTCTTTAGCGTATTACTACCTTGAGCTTTGCTCGAACTCGTTCACGTTTGGAAGAACTCGTGCAAGCTCGGTTCTTCTCTCACTTAATCACAACCTTCTTTCCGTTCACGATATACAAACCACGAGTCGGGGTAGCCACGCGGCGGCCCTGGAGGTCGTAGACTGAATTGTCAATTGTCAATTGTGAATTTTCAATTGCCTCAACGCCTGTCGTTTCGCCCTCATCAAACGTAACGTTGAGACGTGCGCCGCCAGAGAAGTTGGACTGAGCTACTTTCAGATATGCCTTGTTTGCGGGGAAGGCCAGTGTGCTAGGAGCGAAGGTTGCAAAGGTCAGTGTGGCCTCATTCTTCTTCATTGCGAAGTAGTAGTAGCCGTCTGCTGCATCGAAGGTTGTTCCAGCTTCATTTACGAGGAATTCATTATCCGTAACCTCAGTGCCGCTGGCTACAACGGGGATATTATAGCTTGTGCTGGCCTCACCCTTCAGCAGGATGCCCGTGTTGGCAGGCACTGTCTGGTTGAGAGCGGTGAACTTAGCAGTTGTGCCAACCACAACAGCTTTGTAAGCTGTTACACCAGCAGGCAGGTTAGCCGTTGTCAGGTCAAGAGGATAGGCACTGGCGAAGGTGGCATAGCCTGCGTTGTCGAGGGTGGCGGATACGTTTGAAAGATTTGTACTAACCTTTATAGTATTAATAGCCATACCTGCTAGTGATGGCATAGTAAGAATCACATTGCCGTCAGCTGTTGGAACATAGAAATATTCTGAATTATTATAGCTATATTGGAGCGTTGCGTTTGTTACAGTAACTCCGTAAGATTTGCCGTTGTCAAGACCTATGCTGAAAGAAATAACATCGGTTGTTTTAACATTTGCAATCACTATTTTGGCATCTGTGCCAGAATTTTGAGCTTTCCATGCTGCTGTAGCCTGATTGCGAAGCATCCAAACTGAAGAATTGGAAACATACAAGTTAGGACAATCTATACCTTTTAGATTATAGTATGTAACTTCGCTAATTTCTATAGTTTTGCTATCGTCTATAGCATCTGCAATAGCCGTACATGATTTAGAAGAAGGATAGCTGTTTAGGTTATACGACCACTCGTCACATGTCGTGGCAATAGCTGCGACATAAGTCATACTGGTTTCTTCTGAATCTGCAAATTTGCTGGCTGTTGTCCATGCCACAATATCACCATCAACATTCGTCAGGTTGGCAGGTGAACTGCTCGTCTGCTCAGCGCCTCCATTAATCGTGTAATGAATGGTCTGGGTGGCAGTCTGATTGTATGCTGCTGTGGCTTTTGCAGTAATAGTATATGTCTGTGCACCTGTCCTCAGAATGGTTGGAGTGTTCAGTTGAATTGAAGAGCCAGCCTCTGTGGCAAGAGCTACTACTGCAGAATTTGCTGTTGCTGTAGCGGCATAAGCAAAGATGGTAGCAACACTTGTGGATGCTTCGCCTGTGTATTCTGTCCATCCTGCATCACCAATAGCTTTCTCTGTTTCTGACCAGTATATTGTAGAAGCATCTGTTACACAACTAAGAGTGAATGAACGAGAATCTCCGTCAAAATCAGTAATAGCGATAGTGGGATTTTCACAACTACCAGAGTTAACTTTCTTAGTAACAACAATATCATCAAAGTTAATCGTGCCATTTTTTCCATGCAATACAAATAAACCTTTCAGTTCACCAATCGTTGCACCATCAACCTTCTGAGTAGTGCTCCAGTTGAGGCTAGCTCCATCGGTAATGGAGATACTTAGATAGGATGATGCTTTATCTGCATCCAATAGAGAAACTGTTGCTGTATACCACGTTCCTGTAGCAAGATCTACTGGACTTGTTATGTCCGTAGTTCCTACAATCACATCGAAATTCTCATTAGTAGAATTATAGTTCAAACCTAAATAGACATTTGAGGTATTAGCTGTAGTGGCCGGTATTGTAGAATTATCGCCTATTACCGAGAAATTGGTGCCAGATATTGTACCTATTTTAAATTTAAAACTAAGGTTCCAGTTGTCAGACAAACTGCTGGCAGTACCGAAATTCCAATATGCATTGCGAGAAGCATTTACATTAGAATACAACTGTCCATAGTGGTTTGTACTCTCTGTTTTTTTTGTGAAAGAATGGGTGTAACCACTTTTACCATTAATAGTCCAACCAGTAGCGGCGTCATCATCCCCTTCATAGTCTTGTGAGAAAACTGGAGATGATTCTCTTTCGTTAATGGTTGGCTCTGATGTAATTGTTAAATAAGAAAGTTGCTGTGTCAAATAAAATTTAAGAGTTCCCGCAGTAACACCTGTCTTGTAATAAGACATCCAACGGGTTTCTTCGTTCTTTGAAACAGTTGTAAATACCGTTACCACAGTTCCTACACGCGTGATTCTAATGTTTACAGTAGCTTCGTTTTGGAACGTGCAAAAATCTGCATTGGTATAGCCTGCGCCAGAAGTGAAAGACGTATTACTTCCTGCTTTATCGTCATACCAGTCGGAACGTACTGTAAATACCTTATTCGTTAAATCTACGGTAGGACTCACTTCATCTGAGGTTGCACACATTAGCACCCAGTTGTTCCAATAGTTACCATCAGTCTGTCGATAATTAGTAAAAGTGATCTCAACCTGGCCATTACCCGTTAAAGTATATTCGGGTGAAAAAGCGGTTCCGTAAACATCACTTGTGCTGGTACCCACGTTATACGGATAATCAACGGCCCACGAATTACTTGCTCCCACACCCAGCATAGCCACGACAAGGAGCGACTTAGTAAGTAGATTTTTAAAATACATAATAAAAATTAGTTTGTTAATAAAAATGTTTTGTAGATAATTGTCGTTTGTTCCTGTTTGAGCATAAAAACGCTCTGCTTCTTGCGAAACACGGGTGCAAAGGTACGAAAAAAAAGCGAATGTGCAAATAATTTGCCTTTATTTTTTTGTGGCACCCATGAAAAGCCGCCTGAGCGTAAAAATGTTTTCTTTGTTTTTTCTTGTCTGTGCTGCAAAGGCCGAAGGCTGTCAGTGGTCGTCGCGCCGTTTCGGTTAAGAAGACTAAGATGCTGAGTCGGAAGACAACCTGAACAACGTGGACAACTTATCGGCTGCACACAGGGATGCTGTAAGCAAAAGCATGTTTGTGGTATAATCGATGAATAGTTGAAACCGTGCTCAGAGAAAAATCTGTTTAATCCGTGCAATCTGTGGTAGTAAAATTACTGCTCAGCCTGCTGTGGAGAGGAAGTCCTCGGCCTGGCGGATGTCGGAGGCGTGGTCGATGTCGAGGACTTTGGTGAAGGGCCACGCCACAAGGCGGCGACGGTCGCGCAACAAGGCACGCTGGAAGTTGCGCAGGTGGTGCTCGCTGCGCGCAATGCAGTTGCTGAGTGTGAAGATGGCTGACGGTTGCAGACCGTAGATGCCGCCTGACACGAAGCGGCAGTCGCCACGGGTGTCGCTGAACTCGGTGATGGTCAGGCGGTGGTCGGTGCCGACGTACAGGGGACGCTCGTCGTCGACATACTCGGTGACCCCCATCAGTCCGTCGTCCTGCGACTGGCGGAAGGCATCGACGAAGCGGGCGAACTCGTCCTCCTGGAAAATGGTGTCGACGGTGGTCATGATGAAGGGGTCGTCAGTCAGGTAGCGGCTGATCTCGAAGAAGCTGTGCATCGACGACGGGGTGCTCTTCACCACGAAGCGCAGGGGGACAGGGCGGCCCTGCAGTCCGTCGCGCTGCAGCTGTACCAGGTGGCTGGCTACCTGTGCGGTATGGTCGTTGCAGATGCAGATGATCTCGTCGGCATCGTTCCGCATGAAGATGCGTATCAGCCGGTCAATCAGCAGTTCTCCGTGTATCTGTATCAGTGGCTTGGGTGTCGTGATGCCCTCGGCGGCCAGTCGGCTGCCTTCTCCTGCTGCTATTATGGCGTACTTCATGTGCTATATATATAATAATGTGTAGATTTGCGGCTGCAAATTTACACATTATTCTTGACAAACCGTCATGTTTCTGTTTTTTTCTTTTTGCCACGGCGGTACACGGAGTGACACGGGCTTTTTTTTGCTGCCACGGCGGTACACGGAGGGACACGGGTTTTTGTGACATGGACACAGAATAGATTGTTTGTGCGTTACATAACTCCGTGTCCCTCCGTGTTCTTCCGTGGCAAAAAGAAAATCCGTGGCAAAAAAACTTCGTGACATTGCAACTTTTTGTGCCGTGGCAACGTCTAACAGGCAAAACAACAATTCAGAAGGTATGAAACAGATCGTATTCGCAGTGGCAATGATGGCCTTGGTGGCATCATGTGCAAACATCAAATTCAGAGTGGGCGACAAGGCAGTAGCCGAGGAGCAGCGCGAGCTGACCGGCTTCGAGCGCATCGAGCAGTTTGGGTCGTTGGACGTCAGGTACCGGCAGGGCGACACATTCTCCGTGCGGGTGGAGGCACCTAAGGACGTCGTCAAAGACGTGGAGACCATCGTCAGGGGCAACTGCCTCGTCGTCAGGATGAAGGGCGAGGGCTCCGTGGTGAACTTCGGCATAGCCGACAGCGACGGTGTGACGGTGTATGTCACGTCGCCCGACTTCCTCGGCATCGAACTGAGGGGTTCTGGCGACTTCGTCTGCGAGGGACTGCTGGACACCGACAACCTGGACATCTGGCTGAAAGGCTCTGGCGACATCACCTTCAACGACGTCATCTGCGACCGTGCCAACATCCAGCAGGTAGGCTCCGGCGACGTGAAGGTGAGACAGCTCACCGCCCAGCAGACCGACGTCGAACTGGTAGGCTCCGGCGATATGGAGGTCACCCAGCGGCAGGTGGCACAGACCCGCATCGAGCTGAAGGGCTCTGGCGACATCAAGATGAACTGTAGGCAGTGTGGCAGCGTCATCTCACGGCTGATAGGCTCTGGCGACATCACGCTGAATGGCGACGTAGCCTCCCTGGGCAGCAGCACACGCGGCTCCGGCGACATCAATACCGATGGACTGACCGTCGGGCAGAAGCAGTAGCCGCAGCATAAAGCACTCCGTGGAAAAAAAAGAGGATGTCTCACGACATCCTCAATTCTTTTCTAACTAACTTATTATCAACTATTCATTACTCGTTCTTATGTTTTTGCGTTGCAAAGTTACGGACTTTTTTTCTATTTCCGTAGAAAAAAACTGCAAAAAACCCCGTAAACGTTTGCGAATTTCAGGTAAAGTTTGTATCTTTGTCGGCGATTAAACCTACAAACTGATGGCAAACAATAAACAACATCGGACGTCGCTGAAGGATTTGGCGCGCGAACTGGGTGTCAGCATAGCCACCGTCAGCCGTGCGCTGCGCAGCTCGCCGGAGATCGGCAAGGAGATGCAGGAGCGCGTGAAGGAGCTGGCCAAGCGGTTGAACTACCGCCCCAACCCCTTTGCACAGAGCCTGCGCAAGGAGGCACCGAAAATCATCGGTGTCGTGGTACCCAATCTGGTGACCCACTACTATGCCAACGTGCTGGACGGTATCGAGGCCGAGGCACGCCGCGAGGGCTACAGCGTGATAGGTGCCAACAGCCATGAGCGCTACGAGGACGAGGCGCACGTGATAGACAATTTTATAGGTATGCACGTGGAGGGCATCGTGGCCTGTCTGGCTCAGACGACGACAGACTACAGCCACTTCGAGCAGCTGGCCAACATGGGCATCCCCGTCGTCTTCTTCGGACGGACGTGCCTGACCGACCGCTTCAGCAGCGTGACGGCCAACGGCGACGAGGCGGCGCAGATGGCCACGCAGCACCTGATAGACACCGGCAGCCGCCGCATCGCCTTCCTCGGCGGTCCCAACCACCTCGACATGGTGCGCCGCCGCAAGCATGGCTACCTGGAGGCACTGCGCGAGAACCGGCTGCCCATCGACCGCAACCTGGTGATGTGCGACCAGATAGACTACCAGACGGCGCTGAAGAATGCCGAGGAGCTGCTACGGCGGCCCAAGGCCCCTGAGGGTGCCGCCGGCAACGGTCAGGAGGAGACGCTCTACCGTCCTGACGCCATTGTGGCCTTCAACGACATCATCACCTTCGCCGCCTTCACAGCCATCAAGAACTGCGGGCTGCGCATACCCGACGACGTGGCGCTCATCGGATTCACCGACGACGTGCATGCCGCCTACGTGACGCCCCGCATGTCGGCCATCGAGGACCAGTCGTACGAGATGGGCGTCAAGGCCTGCCAGCTGTTGCTGAAGAGCATCAACGGCGACCAGAAGGTTTACAAGGAGATTGTCCCACAGAAACTTGTCATCCGCGATACATCTGCAAAACATCCCATACCATGCGAAAAATAACACTCCTGCTGCTGACCGCCGTGCTGACCGCACTGGCGGCACACGCCGAGGTCATTCCCGACATGAAGTTCCGCCGTCTGGACACCCGTGACGGCCTGTCACACTCGCAGGTCAACTGCATCTTCCGCGACAGCCACGGCTTCGTGTGGTTCGGTACCGCCTACGGACTGAACCGCTACGACGGCTACCGCATCAAGACCTACTACTCGAACACGCGCGACACCACCACCATGCGCGACAACTACACCGACCAGATACAGGAGGCGTGGGACGGCAAGCTGTGGCTGAAGCAGAACATGAACTACTCCATCTACGACCCCAAGACGGAGCTGTTCGAGCGCAGCGCCACCCGCGAGTTGTCGCGCTTCGGCATCATCGGCGGGCTGGAGCGTGTCTATATCGACCAGCAGAAGAACTTCTGGGTGAAGATACACGAGAAGGGATTCTTCTACTACAACCCGCGTAACCGCATGATGACCAACGTGAAGGTGGGCTACGGCAAGGGACTGTTCAACCCAACGTACGGCGTGTCGGCCATGGCCGACTTCAACGGGCGGCTGCTCGTGGTCACCTACTGCGGCGAGCTGCTGTGCCTGGACGGACAGAAGGGTGTCGTGGAGTGGGAGGACCGCTGGGTGCGTGAGCATGGCGGCCCTGAGAACCAGGACTACAGGCTGTTTGTCGACAAAGAAGGCATCATATACGTCATCAACAACGAGAACACCTGCGTCTACGCGACGAAGGAGAAGCGGTGGTATGCCTCGCTGGCCGAGTTCCTGCACAGCAGGGGCATCGACGACATACCACCCACCGTACAGGTGTGGGCCGTGGGCCGCGACCGCCACAACTGGCTGTGGGTGGCCACCGACCACTACGGCCTCTTCGTGGTCAACATGGAGACCCGTCAGGTGCGCCAGTTCCAGAACAACAAGCTGGACGAGTCGACCCTGTCGGACAACACGCCGAGGCAGATCTACCTCGACCCTACGGGACACATGTGGATAGGTACCTATAAGAACGGTGTCAACCAGTACGTCGAGGGAACGTCGAGCCTGCGCAGCGTCGAGCTGGGCGACATCAATGCCGTCGTCGAGGACCGCTGGGGCAACTACTGGCTGGGAACCAACGACAAGGGCATCGTGGTATGGAACCCCAAGACCGGCGAGGAGCTGGCACACTACACGACGGCCAACACCAATATGCTGGGCAATATCATGGTGGGACGCTGTGTGGCCAGCGACGGCTCGATATGGTTTGGCGGCTACAACAGCGGACTGACGCGATGCCAGCCGCAGTCGCCCGACGGCAAGGCCATCGTCACCAGCTGGCGGGCCACGGGACAGCCCGGCGACCTGGCCATCAACAACGTGTGGAGCGTCACTGAGGACAAGTGGCACCGCATCTGGATCGGTACGCTGGGCGGCGGCATCCAGATGCTCGACCTGAAGACCGGCAAGTTCCGCACGTGGAACACCAAGAACACCAACCTGCCCAGCGACTACTTCTCGTCGGCAGGATGGATCAGCAAGGGCTGGCTGCTCATGGGTACCAGCTGGTACTACTGCTTCCTCAACCCCGTGACGGGCAAGGTGGCCAACCGCGTCATACCCGAAGACCCCAGCGTGACGGTCAACGTACAGCATACGGTATGTGTCATGGAGGACTCCCGTGGGCTGATCTGGCAGGGCTCCACGTCGGGTGTCGTATTCTATGACCCCGTGCGAGGACAAGTGACGCTGCTCGACATGAAGGACGGACTCTTCGGGTCGAGTGCCTGCAGCATCGTCGAGGACCACCTGCACAATATATGGGTCGTTACCGACCACGGCGTGTCGAGAGTCATCCCTCAGTTGCAGGATGACGGCAAGTGGCAGTTTATCATACGCAGCTACAACAACCGCGACGGACTACAGCAGGCCACCTACAACCAGCGTTCCGCCTTTGTGACACGCGACGGACTGGTGCTCGTCGGCGGACAGGGCGGTCTGGACATCATCAACCCCAACACACTGTCGGACAGCAAGTCGAAGGAGCGTCCCGTGTTCAGCGGACTGCAGATATTCGACCGTGACGTTCCCGTTGGGCGTGAGTTCGACGGCCATGTCATCCTCGACGAGGCCCTCGACGTCTCGCGTGAGCTGACGCTGAGTGTCAACGACCAGTTCACCATCCAGCTGGCCAGCAATGCGGGCAACGTGAACAACGGCAGGCGCTTCGTGTACCGCCTGGAGGGTTTCAACGACAACTGGGTGAAGACCTCTGAGCAGAACCCCAACATCACCTATAACTCGCTGCGGGCAGGCGACTACACGCTGTATGTCCGCATGCTGAACGAGGACGGCACCATCGGCGAGGAGGAAGCCTCGCTCGACATCACCATACGGCCTGCACTCTGGCGCACCCGGTGGGCCATGCTGCTCTATATCCTGATGTTGGCTGGCATCGCCCTGCAGTGGCGCAGGTGGTACATGCGCCGTCAGGAACGACGGATGGAGGTGGAGACACGTCGCCGTGAACTGGAGAAGACACAGTGGATGAACGAGATGCGCCTGCAGATGGAACAGGAGATGGTAGTCCGCGAGCAGGCCGTCAGGGATGCCGTCTACGGACAGGCATCGACCGTCAGCGAGCAGCCCGCGTCTGCCGCCAAGGCTGCAGAACCCGTCGAGCTGCATCCTTTCGTCACCGATGTCGTCGACTTCATGCGCCAGCTGTGTAGCAGCTATGTCCCAGAGAAGCCCGACGCGACGTGTAAGATCAGCTTTATCTCGCCGTCCAAGGAGCTGCATGCCAGCATCGACGGCCGCCTGCTGACGGAGGCTTTCCACATCCTGTTCCGCAACTCGGTGAATTTCTGCCCTGTTGACTGTGCCATCAGCGTCGGCGTGGTTCGCACGAAGGACGACAAGATACACATACAGGTGGCCGACAACGGCATCGGCATCAAGGACGAGTACAAGACACACGCCTTCGACCCCATGGGTGAGGGCGAGGGCATCGGCCTGGACCGAGTGAAGGCCATCGTCGAGGCCCACGGCGGCGACATCCATATCGAGGACAATCCCGGCGGCGGCACCATCTTCGTCATCAACATCCCGCTACATGACATCATCGAGGAGGCCATCATCATCGAGGACGAGTGACGAAAAAAGCAACGAAATGTCGAAATAACGAAATGTCGAAATATCGAAATATCGAAATAACGAAATAACGAAATAAAAAAATGCCATTACTAAAACAAATGTTGACAGGCATCCTGACCCTGGCGGTTGGGACGCTGGCGGCTGCTGACTATACCGTAGAGGGACAGTCGGTGACCATCCCTGTACAGAAGACAACGGCAGGCGGACCGCAGGTGGTACGCCTGCAAGTAGTGAACGACCGCATCATCCGAGTGCAGGCCACCAGTGAGGCACAGCTGCCTGAGAAGGAGAGCCTCATCATCGTGCCGCAGACGCAGAAGCCGAAGTTCACCGTCACCGACGGCGATGTGGTCAGCGTGAAGGCGCAGGCCGTCGAGGCACGTGTCGACAAGCGCACGGGAGCAGTCACCTTCTTCGACGGCAACGGCAAGCAGCTGCTCCGCGAGACGGCCGACGGCAAGACGTTCAAGAAATTCCGTGTGCCTGACCGTGAGATAGGTGTCGATGTGGCGAAGGTCCCTGAGTCACAGCGCAACGGACTGTCGTGGCTGTTGCAGTTCGAGCACCCCCACACGGCCATCTACGGACTTGGCCAGCACCAGTCGGAAGAGCTGAACATGGCCTACAAGAACGAGGACCTGTTCCAGTACAACACCAAGGTGTCGGTGCCGTTCATCGTGTCGAACAGCAACTTCGGTGTCCTGTGGGACTCCTACAGCTACTGCCGCTTCGGACAGCCCGACGACTACCGCCAGCTGCACCGCATCTTCCGGCTCTACGACAGGCAGGGTAGGGCAGGACACCTGACGGGAACCTACACGGCGGCTGACGGCAAGCGCATCGTCCGCGACGAGGACTCCATCTACTACGAGTTCGACACCCCCGAGAAGTCGGTGCTGGCACAGCAGACGGAGCGCGGCGGCATCAAGAACCTGCCGAAGGGCTTTGTGCTCAACGGCGCCGATGTCGTCTACGAGGGTTTCATCGAGGCTCCGCAGACGGCGCAATACAACTTCATCCTCTATTATGCAGGCTACATCAAGGTATACATCGGCGGCAAGGAGGTGGTGCCAGAGCGGTGGCGCACGGCATGGAACCCCAACACGTATAAGTTTGAGGTTCCCCTGGTTGGCGGTCAGCGCCAGCAGCTGCGCATCGAGTGGAAGCCCGACGGCTGGGTGAGCTACTGCGGACTGCGCGCTTCCGTGCAGGCCAAGGAACAGCATGAGCGGCTGCGCATCTGGAGCGAGATGGCCAAGGACATGGACTACTACTTCATTGCCGGCAACAGCATGGACGACGTCATCAGCGGCTACCGTACGCTGACAGGTCAGGCTCCCGTTTATCCCAAGTGGGTGCTGGGCTTCTGGCAGAGCCGTGAGCGCTACAAGACGAGCGGCGAGATTGAGCAGACGCTCGCCGAGTTCCGCAAGCGCCAGATTCCGTGCGACAACATCGTGCAGGACTGGAACTACTGGGTGGAGGACCAGTGGGGCAGCCACGACTTCGAGCCGTCGCGCTATCCCGATCCGCAGGCCATGCTCGACAGCGTCCACCAGATGGGCGGCCGCTTCATGATCAGCGTGTGGCCGAAGTTCTACTGCAACACCGACCACTACAAGGAGCTGGACAAGAACGGATGGATGTACCATCAGGCCGTCACCGACGACATCCACGACTGGGTGGGGCCGGGCTATGTCGGCTCGTTCTACGATGCCTACAGTGCCGATGCTCGCAAGATGTTCTGGCAGCAGATGGACGAGCATCTGTACAGACCCACCCCCAGCCCCTCCCGAACGGGAGGGAAGGCTGGTAGCACTCATGGGGGTGGGTCTGGCTATATCGACGCCTGGTGGATGGATGCCTCGGAACCTAACGTGCGCGACTGCACCCCCATGTGGTACCGCAAGACACTCTGCGGCCCCACAGCTTTAGGCACCTCCACGGAATATTTCAACGCCTATAGTCTTGTCAACGCAATGGCCATCTACGAAGGACAGCGGGCAGCATTCAACACCCCCTCCGTCCGGAGGGGGAAGGGTGAGGTTCCTCGCGTGTTCCTGCTGACGCGCAGCGGCTTTGCCGGCGAACAGCGTTACAGCACGGCGACGTGGAGCGGCGACATCGGCACCCGCTGGGAGGACATGCGCGCACAGATGACCGCCGGCCTGAACTACTCGATGTCGGGACTGCCCTTCTGGGGCATGGACCAGGGTGGCTTCTGCGTGGAGGACCGCTACGTGAAGGCGCAGCAGCTCTTCGACCGCACAGGTCTGGAGAACGAGGACCTGAAGGAGTGGCGTGAGCTGCAGGCCCGTTGGAGCCAGTTCGGCACCTTCATTCCCCTGTTCCGCGTACATGGCCAGTGGCCTACCCGTGAGATATGGAACATCGCCCCCGACAAGCACCCCGCCTACCGCTCGTTTGTCTACTACGACAAGCTGCGCTACCGCCTCATGCCGTACCTCTACTCCATGACGGGATGGGTACACCTGAAGGACTATACCATGATGCGCGGTCTGGCGATGGACTTCACGGGCGACAAGGCCGTCGAGGACATCAAGGACCAGTGGATGTTCGGTCCGGCACTGATGGCCTGTCCCGTGGGCTACTACAAGGCGCGCAACCGCAGCGTCTACTTCCCCAGACAGTCGGGCTGGTACGACCTCTATACCGGCGAGTACGTCGAGGGTGGACAGTCGCTCATTGTCGATGCCCCCTACGAGCGTATTCCCGTCTTCGTCCGCGAGGGCAGTATCATCCCCTTCGGCCCGGAGATACAGTACTGCGACGAGAAACCCGCCGAACTCATCAACCTCTATGTCTACGGAGGCCGCGACGCCTCGTTCCTGCTCTATGAGGACGAGGGCGACAACTACAACTACGAGAAGGGCAAGTACACCACCATCGACATCAGCTACGACGATGCCACACGGACGGTCACCATCGGACAGCAGAAGGGATCCTTCAACGGCCAGCTGAAGCAGCGTCGCTTCAACATCGTCTATGTCGGAAAGAATGCTCCCAAGGCCCTTGACACGGAGAACCCCCAGGGTGTCATGGTTCAGTACAGCGGAAAACAGGTTAGCGTCAGTCTGAAATAAGAAAGGTAAGTGTCTTCAGACATTCAGACGGAGACACATCATGGTAAGGTCGTCACTCTGCTCGGCATCGCCGACGAAAAGGGTGACGTCCTTTTTGATGGTCTCAATAATCTCCTGGCAGTTCTTGTAGCTCCTCTGGTGCAGCAGTGCCTGCAGACGGTCGTCGCCGAACTGCTCCTGACGGATGTTCTCGGCCTCGTTGACACCGTCGGTATAGAGGTAGAACGTCTTGCCCTTGATGGTGTCGATGTGCTCGCCGACATACTCCAGCTCAGGCCACAGCCCTAACGGGGCGTTGGACTCCATGTCGATGAACTGGCCGTCAAGCAGTGGCGGGTTATGGCCGGCATTGCAGTAGTCCAGCTTGCCAGTCTGCAGGTCGGCGACGCCGATGAATGCTGTGATGAACATACCGCTCTCGTTGTCGGCGGAGATCGTCTCGTTCAGTCTCATGGCCACGTCTTCCGGCGGGATGCCTTCCTTGGCAATGGTACGGAACAGGTTGACGGCCACCGACATCAGCATCGAGGCCGGCACTCCCTTGCCCGACACGTCGCCGATGCAGAAGAAGAGCTTGCTGTCCTGCACGAAGAAGTCGTACAGGTCGCCACCGACGGCCTTGGCCGGCTGCATCAGGGCATAGATGTCCAGGTCGCTGCGCTGTGGGAAGAGCCGTGGCACCATCGACATCTGTATGTCGCGGGCAATGCGCAGCTCACTCTCGATGCGCTCCTTCTGTGCCGTGGTATGCTCCAGCTGGGTGTAGGCATGCTCCAGTTCCGTATAGGCACTCTGCAACCGCTTCGCAGAGCGTTGACGGCGATGCAGGTAGAAGGCGAGGAAGCCGATGGTGAGCAGCGAGATAGCGATGACCGACAGCATGGTGATCAGCTTGTTACGCTCTGCCTGCTCGATAGCGTTCATCTTGTGCTGGTATTCGTTCAGCAGTGCCTGCTGTGTCAGACGGTCCAGGCTGTCGTTCTTCAGACGGATGGCGGCATTGGTCAGTTCTATGTCGATGTTACGCAGCTTCAGCTCCGCAGCTTCTGCCTCCAACCGCTGCTGTTCCAGCTCGTCGGTGACGTGTTCCAGGCGCAGCTGCTGGTTGGCCAGCCTCAGGTCCTTGGTCTCGTTCTCTGCCCGTGCCACGTTCAGTTCAGTATGGTACAGCTCGGCCTGCTTGCGTATGTCGAGGTTGTTGACAGAGTCGATGAAGGATATATAATTCTTGTAGGCTGCCAGTGCGTTCTTGTAGTCGCCTGCCCATTCGTACACCTTATAGGTGTACAGCACGCGGCTCTGCTTGTTCTTGAACTGGCGCGCCAGCCTGATGGCCTCTGCCGTCTGCTGGTGCAGCGAGGCGCGGAACACCTCCACGGTTTGTGTCTTTGTCGACTCTTTGGGAGGGTTTTCGAGGGCTTTCAGCTTGGCGTATGCCTCGTCGAAACGCTCGACGTTGCGCAGCCAGCCCCAGCCCATGCAGATGTTACACTTGGCCATGTAGCGGTGTGTCGGCGTCACATGCGGGTCGTCCAGTGCCTTCTGCGCATAGCTGATGGCCGACGAGTCTTTCTTCAGGGTTAGCATCGTACCGCTGAGTGCGACGTAGATGGGTGCCGCGCTCTCCTCAGGGAAGTACTTCTTCAGGTAGTCCAGTGCTTTCTGGTAGTTCTCCTGGGCTCCCTGCTGGTCGCCCAGCTGATTAAGGATGTACGCTGTCGTGTAGGATGCCGAATAAAGGCCGAACTTATGGTCGTGCTGGGTGGCATAGTCGCGCATCTCCGTCAGCATCTGCAGTGCCTTCGGGCGTCCGTCGAACACCTTGGCCTTGATAATCTCATTGCCCCAGGCCTTGTAGTATGTCTTCAGGTCACCAGTCTTCAGACAGGCCTCCTTCAGCTTGGCGACGGTGCTTTTCAGCTCTTCGTAGTTGTCGGTTGAGAAGTAGTGGTACATGTCTTTCGTCAGCTGCTGTATGTCGGCAGTCGTATGGTCTTGGGCTGTTACCGAAAGACTGGGTAGCAGGCAGAAGAGCATCCAGAACAACAGTGTGTACGCGCGGTGTCTCATCCTTTTTTTTCAATATTCCATGCAAAGGTACTTTTTTTTTGAGAAAAAGTTGTATCTTTGTAGCACTTTTTTATTGATTTACCAAAATAATCGATGGATATGAGACGATTTCTTGCTTTTTTATGCGTACTAATGGCCACTGTGTGCATGAAGGCACGCGACCGCCAGAGCTTTGATGCCGGCTGGCTCTTTGCGCTGGCCGACTCAGCACAGATGGCAACGACCGAGTATAATGATTCGTGGTGGCGCAAGCTCGACGTGCCGCACGACTGGGCCATCGAGGGCGACTTCTACGTCGGCAACCCCAGTGGTGCCGGCGGCGGTGCGCTGCCCGGCGGGGTGGGGTGGTACAGAAAGCACTTCGCCGTAACTCACCTCTCACCTCTTGCCTCTCGCCTCTTTTTGGAGTTCGACGGGGTGTATATGAACTCCACCGTCTACGTCAACGGTCATAAGGTGGGCTTCCGTCCGTATGGCTACTCCAGTTTCGAGTACGACATCACGCCTTTCGTCCGCGAGGGCGACAACGTCGTTGCCGTCCGTGTGGACAACAGCGACCAGCCCAACTCACGGTGGTACAGCGGCTGTGGCATTTACCGCCATGTGTGGCTTACCACCACCAGTCCCATCCACGTCAAGCACTGGGGCGTCCATGTACACGACGGTAAAGTGGAGGTTGACTACGAGAACCCGACCAATCAAAAGGTTAAGGTTGTTAATATGCTGATTGATGCTGACGGGAAAGTGGTTGCCCGCTCTACAGGACGTTTCTCTCACCTCTTACCTCGTTCCTCTCACCTCAGGAAATGGTCCTGCGACGACCCATATACGTATAAGGTACGCACGCAACTGATGGCCGGTGGCAAGGTGGTCGACGAGGTGGAGACGACGACGGGCTTCCGCGACTTCCGCTTCGATGCCACGACGGGCTTCTGGCTCAATGGCAAGAATATGAAGCTGAACGGTGTCTGCGAGCACCACGACTTCGGATGTCTCGGTGCCGCCCTCAACGAGGACGCGCTGCACCGTAAGCTCACGAAGCTGAAGGCGATGGGTGTCAACGCCATCCGCTCCAGCCATAACCCGCCGGCTCCCGAACTGCTGAACATGTGCGACACGATGGGACTTATCGTGATGGACGAGTCGTTCGACATGTGGCGACGCCGCAAGACACAGAACGACTACGCCCGCTTCTTCGACGACTGGCACGAGCGCGACCTCACCGACCTCGTGCTGCGCGACCGCAACCACCCTTGCATCCTGATGTGGAGCATCGGCAACGAGGTGCTGGAACAGTGGTCGTCTGCCGAGGCCGACACGCTGACACTCGAACAGGCTAACCTCATACTCAATGCCGGCCACGACGCGTCGACGCTGGCCAAGGATGGCGAGCTGTCGGTGCAGTCGCTGCTGACTCAGCATCTGGCCGACATCGTCAAGCGGTACGACACGTCACGCCCCATCCTGGCAGGCTGCAACGAGCCGTCGCCCAACAACCACCTCTTCAAGAGCGGAGCCATCGACATCATAGGCTACAACTACCACCACCAGTGGGTGAAGGACGTGCCGCGCGACTTCCCCGGCAAGCCATTCATCTTCTCCGAGAGCGTCTCAGCCCTCCAGACGCGCGGCTACTACATGATGCCCAGCGACAGCATCTTCGTGGCCCCCAAGGAGTGGTGGCTGCCCTATACCGACCCGTCGTTCATGTGCTCGGCCTACGACAACATGCACGCCTCGTGGAGCTCGACACACGAGGAGACGTGGGACGTCGTCAAGCATACGCCCTACGTCGGCGGACAGTTCATCTGGACGGGCTTCGACTACATCGGCGAGCCGACGCCCTACGGCTTCCCCGCCCGCAGCTCCTACTTCGGCATCATCGACCTGGCCGGCTTCCCCAAGGACTCCTATTACATGTACCAGAGCGAGTGGACGCAGCAGCCCGTGCTGCACCTCTTCCCCCACTGGAACTGGCTGGAGGGACAGGAGATTGACCTATGGTGCTACTACAACAACGCCGACGAGGTGGAGCTCTTTGTCAACGGCAAGTCGCAAGGTATTCGCCGTAAGCAAATGAGTAATGAGAAAGGAGAAATGAGAAATGACAAAGACGGGCTGTGTACTGAATACCACGTCGGCTGGCGCGTGCGCTTCGAGCCGGGCGAGGTGAAGGCCGTGGCCCGCAAGGACGGACGGGTGGTGCGCCAGCAGACTATCCGCACCGCCGGACAGCCGGCCCGCGTACGGCTGACCATCGACTATCAGGGACGTGACCTGACGTTCGTGACTGCCGACATCGTCGATGCCGACGGCAACCTCTGTCCGTGGGCGGAGAACTCCGTCTACTTCACGGCCTCCGACGGCGCAAAGGTCATCGCCACCGACAACGGCTGCCAGACGTCGATGGAGCGCTTTACGGCAACGCAACGCCGCGCGTTCTTCGGACGTTGCATGGCCGTTATACGTGGCAAGGGAACTGTCGAGGCCCGTGCCGTGGGGCTGGACAAAGCTCAATTGACAATTCACAATTGACAATTCACAATTGATAATTCATAATTCAGGTTTCTCAAGTTCTTTTTTGTATGCGTAACATAGGCTTATTCGCGCGCGCGTTAGTAGGGAAAAGGCAAAATGACCCCACACTTCCC
>JAEEGL012186434.1_pt1 | contig 17832 bp, 18 predicted proteins | sample 9134231 | NCBI WGS metagenome assembly JAEEGL01 (sample SAMN16246548, study PRJNA631951) | gut metagenome | biome: gut microbiome; feature: rumen; material: fiber-attached | host: Bos | place: Iran: Karaj | collected 2018-10 | reverse complement strand
TTCAACCCTAACGAGAAGTTCGAAGAGGCACACCTCGACAGAAGAGATATGCAGTATCTCTACAATGACGGTGAGCTCTACTACTTCATGGATCAGGAGACATACGATCAGCTTCCTATCCACGCTGCACCTATCGGCGACGCTATCAAGTTCCTCAAGGAAGAGATGATCTGTAAGGTTCTTTCCTACAAGGGTGAGATCTTCTCAGTTGAGCTTCCTATCACAGTTGAGCTCGTTATCACAGAGTGCGAGCCCGGTGTAAGAGGCGATACAACAAACAATGCCAACAAGTACGCTACACTTGAGACAGGTGCTGTTGTTAAGGTTCCTCTCTTCGTTAACCAGGGCGAGACAATCAGAGTTGATACAAGAACAGGTGAATACCTCGAGCGTGCTTAATCAGTACGCGGCCCGATTAAAGGTTAATGAGCGTTAATACCAACATTGAATCCATAAAGGGCGACAGATCTATGACGCAGGGCTTCGTGGCGCAATACGCCGCGGAAGCCGCGCTTCAGATCGAAGGGGTATATGAACTTAAACCTTCTTTTGCCGTAGCACTTAAGGAGAAATCCGGCGTTGTACATGAGGGCAAAGGAGTCAGAGTTGTATTCGGTGACTCCGGTAAAGAGAATGTATCCATAACCGTTTATCCCGTTATCTTCTACGGCATGGTAATACCTGAAGTAGCATGGGAGATTCAAGAGAAGGTAAAGAAAGACGTAGAGCTTTATACAGGGCTTGATGTCGAATCCGTTGATGTATATGTCTGCGGTATTAAAGAAAGAGAAACTGATACTGAAGGAGACAGTGAGATAACATGAATGGTCTGATGCGTTTCTTGCTTTTTGTATATTCTGTTTTCCTTGCGCTGTTGTCGATCATCCTTCTTTTCGCTGTTGTTGATGACGGTATCTTCGCAGATCTTCTTTCACCTTTGGCTACCGTTGTTACCAATCCCGTAACAAGATATGTCTATGTCGGCATCGTGCTCGTAGTGCTCATTTCCTGTATCGTAAGCATATTCGGAGTTATCTCTATAGGAAGAGCATACAGGACCAAGCTTCGTAAGACGGATATCGGTTCTGTTGATATCGGAGCAGATGCTCTCGAGTCAATTGCAAGAAACTCCGCTATGTCTGCTCAGGCAGGCATTAAGACCGTTAAGGCAAGGGTAACTTCTGCCAAGAACGGTTCTATCAACGTCAGCATTCACGCAACTTTGTATTCCAACGTTGAGATTCCTTCTTCGATGTCGAAGGTCCAGGAGAGGATCAAGAAGGATATCGAGAGATATACAGGTATCATCGTTGAAGAAGTTAAAGTAAGAGTTACCAAAGTCGAACCTGCAGCTGCAAGAGTTGAGGGTCGATAATAATGGAACGTCTCTTATCCAGGATATTCGAGAAACTTAAGAATACTAAGGCAGGCACATTGTTTGCCTTAGCTTTCTTTGTTATAGCGGTACTTTTCTGTATCTTCGGATTCTGGAAGACTTTATTTATAGTTATTTTTACATTGGCAGGTTTTGTCGTCGGATCTTTCCTGTTCGGCGATGAAAGCAGATTCAAGAGATTGCTTGACAGGATCCTGCCTCCCGGGAGAGTAAGATGAGCAGGATCGAGACAAGAGAAGCAGTTGTATTCTTTGTATATCAGTATGAATTCAGATCTGAGAGTATCGAGGACCAGATTAAGATCTATGTAGAGAATAATTCGGAACTTGAAGAGGATCTTGATTATTTCAGATCTACTGTAACAGGTATTATCAATAACAGAGAATCTCTTGATGAGAGTATAACTAAGTATCTCAATAACTGGACTCTCGACAGAATCCCGAAGCTTGATAAAGCTATTCTTGAGACTGCTATCTATGAGATCTCCTTTAATGATGATATTCCTACAGGCGTTGCAATTAACGAGGCCGTAAAGCTTGCCAAGAAGTACGGCACAGATGATTCTTATTCGTATATCAACGGGGTTCTTTCCAGCTACGAGAAGAGTCTTTAAGGATATATAATGTATTCCTTCGGATCGGTAACCCAACTCAATAATTATGCCAAAAGTGTTCTCGAATCCGATGAGCGCTTAAACAGTATGAAAGTTACCGGAGAGATTTCCGGTTTTAAAGTATATTCAAGCGGTCACGCTTATTTCACACTTAAAGACAGTAAAGCAGAGATATCCTGCGTTATGTATTCTTCTTATCTGTCCAGGGTCTCTTTCAAGCCTAAGGACGGTGATAAGGTCGAACTTACTGGCAAGTGCACTATCTATGAGGCACGAGGCAGTTATCAGATAATCTGTAATTCAATGAAGCTTGCAGGTGCAGGCGACCTTAAGGCACAGCTGACAGCTTTGTTCAACAAACTAAAGGAAGAAGGTCTGTTCGCTCCTGAACATAAGAAGACTCTTCCAATGCGTCCTTCAAGGATCGGTATCATAAGTTCGCCTACGGGCGCTGTTATTCACGATATGCTCGTTAAGCTTAATGAGAGAAATCCTTACTTCGATGCTGTTCTTTATCCGGCTTCTGTTCAGGGAGAGAACTGCCCGAGAGAAGTTATCGAGGGTCTTGATTACTTTATAGCAAATAACAATGTGGATGTGATCATAATAGCAAGAGGCGGCGGTTCCATTGAAGACTTGTGGGGCTTTAACAGTGAAGAGCTTGCAAGAAGAGTATATGACTGCAGTATCCCGGTAATATCTGCCATCGGTCACGAGACTGATTACACGATCCTGGATTATGTTGCAGATAAAAGATCACCTACGCCTACTGCTGCTGCCGAGGATGTTCTTAAGACTTATGAAGAGTTGTCAGGGAATATCAGCGTATTAAGAACTAATATCATATCTAATATGAAGCTGTATCTTAACAGGAAGAGAACTCATCTAGACAGTTTAAGAAGTAATAAGGCTTTATTTGCTCCCGAGATGGTAGCAACGATCAAGCGTAATGAACTTAACGGATTGATCGACAGATTAAGACGTAATGAGAAAGATATCATTGATAAACAAAGAAGAGATATCTCAGGATACATCGATAAGCTGGCACTTCTCGGCCCTCATAATGTTTTAAGAAGAGGCTATTCCTATGTGACATTGGATGATGGTACACCTGCGGTATCGGTTAAGTCAGTATCGAAGGATTCTAAGATCAATATCGTATTTAATGACGGTAATGCTAATGCCGTAGTAACGGAAGTCTTCGGGGAGGATAAATAAATGGCAGACGGATTTGTATATGAAGAAGCAGTAAAAGAACTTCAGGATATTGTTAATAAGCTCGGTTCGGGCAATGTAACTCTTGATGAGTCATTAAAACTCTATACAAGAGGTATCGAGTTAAGTAAGCTCTGTGATGAGAAGCTTAAGGAGATCGAGCAGAAGTTCTCCGTTGTTGATCCTTCAACCGGTGAAGTTAAGGAGTCTGAAGTAAAATGATCGATGCTAATGCTTGGATAACACCTTATCTTAATGAGCTTTTCGCCAAGTATGATGGCGAGGATCCTGTTGTTAAGGCTGCTGCTTACAGTCTTTTCGCAGGGGGCAAGAGAATGCGTCCCGGTCTTATGCATGCAGCAGGTGTCTTGCTCAGGGATTACGGTGTAAGTGATGACGATATCCTTCCGTATGCGTGTGCGCTCGAGATGATACATACTTATTCTCTGATTCACGATGATCTGCCGTGCATGGATAATGACGACATGAGACGAGGAAGGCCGACATGTCACAAGGTCTTCGGTGAAGCTATCGCACTTCTTGCAGGAGACATGCTTCTTAATACTGCGCATGAAGTTCTTCTTGAGAACTCTATTAAGTCTAAGGCTCATGCCGAGGCTTCATTGAATGTTTCCCGTCTTGCAGGCATCAGCGGCATGATCGGCGGCCAGAGTATCGATATCGATTCTGAAGGAAAGAAGATAGAAGTGGAGCGTCTGTATGAACTCCAGCGCAAGAAGACAGGAGCTCTTATAGAGGCAGCTGTAACTACGCCTTATTACCTTTCTTCGGCTCCGGAAGAAGTATTGGACAAGCTTCGTGAATATGCTCTGCATCTCGGACTTGCTTTCCAGATAAAGGATGACATTCTTGATGTGGAGGCAGACGAGAAGCTTCTAGGCAAGAGTACAGGCAAGGATGCACGTGATGATAAGCCTACTTTCGTTACGCTGCTCGGTCTGGACGGTGCCAAGGGCAAGCTTACAGAGGAAGAGGATTCATGTTATGAGATTCTTGATTATCTGAATTCATTAAATATGGATATAATTCTATTAAAGGATTTAACTGACTTTAATCTTAAGAGGGAATACTGATAAATTGGACTATAAGTTTTTGGGAACAGATCTGACTCCGTCATATCTTGCGTCTCTTACTGAGAAAGACCGTAAGGTTTTGTGCGCGGAGTTAAGAGATAAGATACTTAATACTGTATCGCGTAACGGCGGACATCTTGGAAGTAACCTCGGTGCCGTCGAGCTTACTGTATCCTTGCTGTCGGTCTTTGATTATACGAAGGATAAGATCGTATTTGATGTAGGACACCAGTCCTATTCATATAAGCTTCTTACAGGAAGATACGACAGATTCGATACTTTAAGACAGCAGGGAGGTATCTCCGGATTTCCCAGAAGATCTGAAAGTCCGTATGATGTCTTCGATACTGGTCATTCAAGTACTTCAATATCTGCCGCTCTCGGTATGGCAAGGGCACGCGACCTTAAGGGTGATTCTGAATATGTCATAGCTTTGATCGGTGACGGTGCGATGACCGGAGGTCTTGCTTACGAAGCTCTTAATGATCTCGGACATTCCAAGAGAACCAAGATGCTCGTTATCCTTAATGATAATGAGATGAGTATTGATAAGAATGTCGGCGGTATGAGCAAGTACTTAAAGCAGCTTAGAATCTCGTCCGGCTATCTGTCTGCAAAGAAGAATACAGAGAGTTTCCTTAGTAAGATCCCTGTACTCGGCAATGGCATAATCGCTCTGATCATGGGTGTAAAGAGACTGATCAGATTCTTCGTATACGGGAAGTCTCATTCGATGTTCGAAGATCTCGGTCTTCGTTATTACGGACCTATCGACGGTCATGATACTGAAGGTCTTATCAAAGCTTTCAATGCCGTTAAGGATCTTAATGTTCCTGTTCTTATGCATATCGTTACCAAGAAAGGCAAGGGTTATGAGTTTGCCGAGAGGAATCCTTCCGATTATCACGGAGTAGGTCCATTCGACATCGAGACCGGAGTCAAGCCTTCATCCAAGATATCTTATACAGGCGCATTCTCCGGAGCTTTGCTTGAACAGGCAGCTAAGAATAAGAATGTGGTCGGTATCTGTGCGGCTATGGCAGTCGGTACTGGTATGGAAGCATTCTCGTATAAATATCCTTCCAGATTCTTCGACTGCGGTATTGCTGAAGAACACTGCGTTACTATGGCAGGAGGTATGGCAACATCAGGCATGATACCGATCGTAGCTATATACTCTTCATTCCTGCAAAGAGCCTATGATCAGATCCTTCATGATGTCTGCTATATGAATAATCATGTAGTATTCGCGATCGACCGCGCAGGATTCGTCGGTAACGACGGACATACACATAACGGTATACACGATATCTCATATCTTAATTCCATGCCCGGAATGACTGTACTGTCGCCCAGAGATTATACGGATCTCAAGATATGTATCGATCAGGCAGTTAATAAGATCGAAGGTCCTGTAGCTATAAGATATCCGAGAGGCGCTTCGCCTTATGAAGAAGAAGGCCCGCTGTATAAGGATCCGGAGCTTATGTATAAGCCTCATGTCGTATCGGATGAGGGTGATGACTATGTTCTTATTACTACAGGTCTGTACGGTAAGGTCTGCGATAATACTGCCAAGATCCTTAGTGATAAAGGATATAAAGGCAGGGTAATTTGCCTTACGGTATTAAAACCTCTCAATACTTCAGATATAATTGATGTTATCGGTAAATCAAGATATGTATTCACAGGCGAAGAGGGAATTCTCTCCGGCGGATTCGGAGAAAGCCTGAAGCTTGAGCTTACAAGAGCAGGATATACTGGAAGAGTTGATAATTATGCTATTGAAGATCAGATGATCAGAGCAGGTTCGGTCCAGCAGCAGCTTAAGTGTGCAGGACTTGATGCAGAGAGCGTCGCTTCAAGAATAGAAGCAATAATAACGGAGGCGGTAAAGTGAGATTCGGAATTCATTCTAATGACAGCCGTGATCTGGATTATAAGACGGCGATAGAACTGTCCAAGTATCTTGTTGAACGCGGATGTACGCCGGTCTTCGAGAAGGGATTGGAGAATACCAATCTTTCATCTGTCAGCGGAATTGAATTTAATGATTTTGATGATGTTGATGTTATCGTCTCGATCGGCGGTGACGGTACCTTCCTCTCGGTTATCTCTGATTACAGACATCTGAATAAGCCTTTTGTAGGAGTTAACAAGGGAAGTATCGGATTTCTTACGGAGATATCTGATTACAATATAGAAGCTGCTTTTGACAGGATCATAGACGGTAAATACAAGATCATGGAGCGTATGCAGCTTAAGGCCGAGCTTTATGACCGATACAACAAGCTTAAGTGCGAAGATATCTGCCTTAACGATGTATCTGTATTGAGAGGCGCACAGCCTCATATCACAAAGCTTACTCTTTATATCGATAACGAGAGAGTAGAGAAGTTCTACGGTGACGGCATTGTTGTTGCTGCTCCTACGGGTTCCACAGCTTATACACTTGCTGCCGGAGGACCGCTCGTTATGCCGGATCTTGATGTTATCCTCATAACACCTCTTTGTCCGCATTCATTGCAGAGCATGAGTTATGTCATTCATTCCAACAGTGAGGTCGAGATCCAGCTCGGTTCGTTCGAGACTGTTCCTTTGATCTGTCCCGACGGAAGAGAGTTCCCTAACATCGAGCAGGGGGATGTCCTTAAGATCAGAAGATATGATAAGAACGTACATACCATCAACCTTGGTATGACGGGCTTCTTCCAGAATATCAAGCGTAAGATCGTAGCAAGGGGTAGTTTCTATGAAGATGGCAAAGAATGAGAGGCAGGAGCTGATCTTAAGACTCATCCGTGAGAACGACATATCGACTCAGGAAGAGCTTACTAATCTTATAAGAAAGCAGGGAATGGATGTAACACAGGCTACTTGTTCCCGTGATATTAAAGAATTAGGTATCATCAAAGTCATTCTTCCTAATAATCAGAGTAAGTATGCAGTATTGGACAAGACCGGCGAGATAGCTCCCGGACGTTTATTGTCAGTATTCTCCAATTCATTGTTGTCTTGCAAGAATGCGATGAATCTTGTTGTTATAAGCACTCTTCCGGGCATGGCTCAAGCTGCTGCTTCTGCTCTTGATTCTATGCATCTTCAGTATGTAGTAGGCACTATCGCAGGTGACGATACTGTCTTTGTTGCTACAGACAGCGTTGAAGATGCGAAAGCACTTTGTGCGACTATAATTGACATGACCGGATCGGATCATGCTGACAAGACTTGAGATCAATAATCTTGCTGTTATAGAACACGCGGTATTCTGTCCGGCCGAAGGTCTCAATGTTATATCAGGTGAGACCGGTGCAGGTAAGTCTCTCCTTATCGATGCAATCGAATTGATCTTCGGACAGAAAGCTTCCAAGGATCTTATCAGAAACGACTGCACAAGCGCCTCGGTAGAAGCTGTATTCGAACTTGAACCTGTAACCATAGAACGTATTACTCCGGTACTGGATGAATATGGTATCCCGCTTGAAGACGGAACTGTTATTATCTCGAGAACATTCAAAGAAGAAGGTAAGAGTACTGCACGTATTAACGGCACAGGTGTTGTCCTGTCCCAGTTAAAGCGCGTAAGTTCTGAGCTTATTGATATCCATGGTCAGAATGATAATTCCAGATTGTTCGATCCTTCGCTTCATATTGAGATGCTCGACAGTTACGGAGGAAAGAAGATAAGCGATCTGCTTTCCTCATATAGAGAAAAACTTCAGGAATATAAAGATATTGCTTCAGAGTATTCGGAAGTAAGTAAACTTGCATCCTCTTCGTCTTCAAAGATCGATTATCTTACTTATGCGGTCAAAGAGATAAGAGAAGCAGATATTAAGCCGGGCGAGGATGAGAAGCTTCTTACAAGAAAGAAGGAACTTTCCAACCTTGCAAGAGATAAAGCACTAATCGATGATGTAAGCAAAATGGCTGCAGGCGCCGATAATTCCGGGCTTACGCCTTCAGGAAGACTTAACGAAGCTTTAAGATCATTGTCCAAGCTTGCTTCCAAAGATGAATCATATTCTGAATTAGTACAGAGACTTGAAAGTATAAGTCTCGATCTGGAAGCATTTACAGCTGATTTTGAAGAGAAGACCTCGACTGCTTTATTCAGTGAAGATGAAGAGCACAAGATTACAGAGAGACTCGGCAAGATATTCGAGCTCGAATCCAAGTACGGTAAATCAATTGAAGAAGTAAATGCATTCGCTGATAACGCCGAGCAGGAACTTTCTGCTATTGAAGAAGCAGATCTCAAGGCTTCCGAACTTAAGAAGAAGCTTAATGTGGTTAAGACAGAGCTTCTGAATATCGCGGAAACACTTTCCTCCGAACGTAAGAAGATAGCAGATAAGATGTCATCGGATATTACGTCTGAACTTAAAGATCTCGAGATGCCTTCGAGTTCGTTCTCTGTTAAGTTTGATACGCGCCCTAAGGACAGATATTTCAACATAAACGGCATCGATGACGTAAGATTCATGTTCACGGCTAACCCGGGTCAGCCGCCTATGGACCTTGCTGCCACTGTTTCCGGCGGTGAAGCATCAAGGATCATGCTCGCCATCAAGAATATCCTTTCATCGGCAGACACCATGCCTACGCTGATCTTTGATGAGATCGACACCGGTGTGTCCGGCAGAGCGTCCCTTGCTATCGCGGGCAAACTCCGTTCAATATCACGTGAACACCAGGTACTTTGTGTATCACACACGGCGCAGCTCGCTTCTGCATCTGACTCTAACTTCCTTATCGAAAAGAAGACGGACGGCATCAGCACGCACACCGACATAACACTTCTTAATGACGAGGAGCGTGTAAAAGAGGTTTCCAGATTACTGTCGGGCAAAGATGATTCTGAATCAAACGAGCTTGCCAGAAAGATGATCGAGGAACTTCGTACTTAATCCCTTTATCTGTTCAGGAAGATCACTGTCAAAACTCATTTCTTCACCGGTAACAGGGTGAGTAAAACTTATTCTCTTAGCATGCAGAGCAAGTCTTCCGCATCTTTTATCTATGTCTTCAGCCATAGGATAAGCATCAGAAGGATTATCAATAGAACACGGTCCATACAAACCGTCTCCTACAAGCGGATGACCTGAATAGGTGGAATGAACGCGTATCTGATGGCATCTTCCGGTCTTAAGCTCGTATTCAATGAGCGAGATATTAAGATCTTCATCATAAGCCAATGTCTTGTATAAAGTCAGGCAGTCATGTGCGCCTTCATCGTTGATATCGCATACATCTCTGATCATTACGGAACCGACGCGTCTTCTAATCGGAAGATCGATAGATCCTTCCTGTGGTTCCAAGTATCCGAATACTGCTGCATTATAGATCTTACGGATCTTCTGCTCAGTAAACAGCTTATGGATATGACCTGTCTTGGCAACTATAACAAGACCCGAAGTCTCGCGGTCAAGCCTCATGACAGGGTGTAGTGGGTGTCCCGAAGGGTTAAGTGCCGTAAGTAAAGAGTCGTCGAGGTGGCCGTGGGTAGGGTGTGTAACCATACCTGACGGCTTATTAACAACGGCAAAGTACTCATCCTCATACAGAACAGGAATTTCCGGTACCTTGTTAAGAGCTCCTACGTCGTCATCGTAAGAAGCGTAGATGATGTCATTTTCGCTCAGTATGTGCTTTACGGTTGCATGTACGCCGTTAACTTCAAGCGTGCCGTAAAGCTTGATACGCTTGATCATAGTGGAGCTCATATTAAGCTCGTGGCTCATAACAGACTTAAGTGTTCTGCCGTGTTCGCTGCTTGTTACAACGTGATTAAATTGCATTTTGCCGTCCTTGACACGTCTTTAAATTATTTTTATTATAACTAATGGCTAATAATAGCTTATATAAATGTTCTTTGACAACTTTATATTGGAGGTGAGTACCAACATGCCGTGGTTTATTAATTTAATCATTGGCTTGGTTCTCGGTATCCTTATCGGTTCTATCATTATGCATATTTACTACAAGCAGGGATTGTCAGCTAAGCAGAAGCAGCTGGCTGAAGATTCTGTTAAGGCAAAAGCAGAAGCTGAAAGAATCGAGGCGGAAGCCCAGAAGGATGCGGAGAACCGCAAGCGAGAACTTCTGTTGCAGGCAAAAGAAGAAATCTCTAAGGCCCGAGTCGAACTTGAACACGACGTAAGGGAGAAGAGACAGGAGCTTGCAAGAGAGAGAAACAAGCTTGAGCAGAAGGAAGACAATGTCGAGAAGCAGCTTCAGATCGCAGAAAGTAAGCGTGCTATGTACGAATCTAAGCTCGAAGAGGCACAGAGGAACGTCGAGAGGACGAAGGAACTCGAAGCCAAGAAAGAGCATGAACTCGAGAATATCTCCGGATTGTCTATCGCCGAGGCTAAGAACCTTGTTCTTGATGCAGCGGAGAAGGAATACAGTCACGATATGGCTGTAATGCTCAGGCAAATGGAAGAGAAAACCAAGCAGGATGCTGATAAGATCGCTAAGGATATTATCGTTACATCCATCCAAAGATATGCATCTGATTATGTATCGGAAGCTACAGTATCTGTTGTAAATCTTCCTAATGACGAGATGAAGGGCCGCATTATCGGTCGTGAAGGCCGTAACATTCGTGCCATCGAGACAATTACAGGAGTTGACCTTATTATCGATGATACTCCTGAGGCAGTTATCCTCTCGTCCTTTGATCCTATCAGAAGAGAAGTGGCAAGGATCACGATCGAGAAACTTGTTTCCGACGGTAGAATCCATCCCGCCAGGATCGAAGAGATGGCCAACAAGGCAAGGAAAGAGATCAATCAGACGATCAAGCAGGAAGGCGAGCGTGCTGCATATGAGACAGGCGTCATGAACCTTCACCCTGAGATCATCAAGCTTCTTGGTAAGCTCAAGTACCGTACAAGTTACGGACAGAACGTGCTCAAGCATTCCATCGAGGTTAGTTTCCTTGCCGGTATGATGGCTGGAGAACTCGGACTTGATGTTAATTTTGCTAAGAGAGCAGGTTTACTCCACGATATCGGTAAGGCTGTAGACTTCGAACAGGAAGGTACACATGTACAGCTCGGTAATGATATCGTCAGGAAGTACCATGAATCAGATAATGTCTGCAATGCCGTTGAAGCTCATCACGGTGATGTCGAAGCCAAGACTGCTGAAGCAGTTCTTGTAGCTGCAGCCGATGCTATATCTGCTGCAAGACCCGGAGCAAGAAGAGAGAATCTTGAGACTTATATCAAGAGGATCCAGAAGCTCGAGGAGATCGCTACAAGCTTTGACGGAGTCGAGAAGAGCTATGCTATCCAGGCAGGCCGTGAGATCAGAGTAATCGTAGAGCCCGAGAAGGTTAACGATGAAGAGATGATCCTGAAGGCCAGACAGATCTGCAAGAAGATCGAAGATGAGTTGGATTATCCTGGTCAGATCAAGGTTAATATCATCCGTGAAACTCGAGCAACTGATGTTGCAAAATAATAAACAGACTTTTTTACCTTAGTTAGATTTATTTGTTAATGAGTTGGCAACCACCTTATAAAGAGACGGGCATCTGCGGCCCGTCTTTTTATTTTCTTTAATATTTCACTAAAATAGAAATGTATTTATTATAAAATACAATGAGTAGTCTATTATTAAGGTGACCTATGGATAAAGTAATATACATTGCTGACGATGATGATAATATAAGAAATCTTCTCAAGTCGTTTCTTGAGAGGGAAGGTTATATTATCTACGGATTCCCGACAGGAGATGATCTTCTCAAGAGATTCATAACCAATCCCTGTGATCTAATTATTCTCGATGTCATGATGCCGGGAAGAGACGGATTCTTTATCCTTACAGAGATTAGAAAGATCAGTAATGTTCCGATCATCATGCTTACTGCAAGAGATTCAGATGCAGATTATATCGAAGGATTGAATCTCGGTTCTGATGATTACTTTACGAAGCCATTCAGTCCCATAAAACTCGTTACCAAGGTTAAGTCAATCTTCGCAAGATTAGAGGCAGTTAACTCACTTAATGTAGATGCTTCTGATTCAGAGCTTACATTTGCTGATATCGTCATTAACAGGAAGACTAAGTCTGCTACCCTTAAGGGCAATGAATTAAGTCTTACTCCGAATGAATATACACTTCTTACATATCTTATGATCAACAGCGACCGTGCAGTTCCGAGAGTGGAGCTTCTTGATAAGATCTGGGGATATGAGACCGAGATCGAGACACGTGTAGCTGATGATACTGTAAAGAGACTTCGTAAGAAGATAGCTGATTCTGATGCCAAGATCTCCACAGTATGGGGTTACGGATTCAGACTTACTACTAATTCCGATCAATAACAAATGGTAAGGCCGGGGAGGAACAAGGATAACCTTAACCGTTCAGACAGGCCTTTACGTCTGCCTTTGTTTGTCCATATCTACATATCCTTATTGGCTATCACACTGATTACCGGACTTTTTATATGGGTATCCAGTAACTTTATCATGCAGAACTATATTGCATATGAGTGTGAGAACCGAATCAACAATGCTGTTAATTCGTGCCAGTCCTTTGCTGAGGCTTTCAGAAATTCACTTACTGCTGAATCAGGCGATGAGGAGCAGATAAGGACAAATCTCCTTAATTCGATCGTATCCTCATCTGACCTTTCCAATGAGGCTTCCATCGTACTGTTCGAGGATGATGTATCCGGTGAAGGCTTTAATGTTCTTTGGCCGACAGCTTCATATTCCGTATCTTCAAGAAACAGAGCTGAGATGTATCTTAGTACGATCGTTGAGAATATGGCCAGATATAAGACAATGTCTTCCAACGATACGAGAAGCACCCTGGTTGATAATAATCTCGTATATTACAAATTCATCAATGTTGAGTATTCAAGTTATGAATCTCAGGATGAGACAGAATATGACCAGTATTATCTTCTTATCTATATCGATACGAGTTCTTACTATAACTTCACAACAGCTATCAATGTAGCTATATTCAGAGCGATCATAATCTCTGTGCTCGTATCCACTTTAATCAGTATTATCCTTGCTTTCCCGCTGTTTTTCTCGACAAGAAAGCTTTCCAAGTTTGCATCACGTGTAGGTAAGGGAGACTTTACTCCGGTTAAGGGACATATCATGAGCCGCGAATTGTCTAATCTCGGTGCGAACATGAATATAATGGCAAATAAGCTCGAACAGGCTGATATCGAGCAGAAGACTTTCTTCCAGAATGCATCGCACGAGCTTAGAACTCCTCTAATGTCGATCCAGGGCTATGCTGAAGGATTGAAATACGATATCTTTGATGATCAGCAGAAGAACGGTGCTATTGACGTTATCATATCCGAGACCACGAGATTATCAACGCTAGTTGAGAACCTACTTTCCATCTCCAAGATGGATATGTCCAGAAGCGGTTCCTACACAGTAAAGAAGACAATCCTTAATGTCCAGGAACTGTCTGAAGATATAGTAGCGAGGGTAAGAGGCAATTTCCTGTTCGACGGTAAAGAGCTGATCACTGATATCAAAGCTGAAGATTCGTATATCTGTGCGAACGAGAATGATATCCTCCGTATGCTTGAGAATATATTCTCCAACTGCAACCGTTATGCACAGAAGATGGTTGATTTCTCTGTATTTAAGATCAAGAATGAGATTCAGTTCGTCATAAGTGATGACGGACCCGGTATCGATGAGGCTGTGCTGCCTACGCTTTTCGACAGGTTCGCGAAGGGAAGTGACGGTAAGCACGGCATCGGCCTTGCCCTTGCGAAAGCAATCGCAGAGGAGCACGAGGGTACGATCCTTGCCGAGAACAAACCCGAGGGGGGAGCGAAGTTCACTATAACAATACCTATCATTAAGCCAAAGGTACAGTTATCGCACAGGAATAACGAAGGTTGATCAGTATTTGTAACAAGAATGCAACACAGGTATATATATACTATTTAAAAATACTGTTTTTATTTGTATAATCACTTGAACGTTTTAAAGAGGGGGGCTATATGCAAACTGTTCTTGTAACCGGCGGTATGGGTTTTATCGGATCACATACTGTAATTGAACTTCATAAGAACGGCTATAATGTAGTCATTGCCGATAATCTTGTAAACAGCAAGCTTGAAGTTCTTAACAGGCTTTATCAGATTACCGGCGAGAAGTTTAAGTTCTACAATGTCGATTGCTGTGATAAGGAAGCCTTGAGTAAGGTCTTCGAAGAGAATGACATAGACAGCGTTATCCATTTTGCAGGACTTAAGGCTGTCGGGGAATCTGTTTCTATCCCTCTTGAGTATTATTCCAACAATATCAACAGCATGCTTACGGTTATCGAACTGATGAATAAGCATAATGTTAAGAAGCTTGTATTCTCATCTTCGGCAACAGTTTACGGAATGAGTGAAGATGTTCCTTTCACTGAGGAGAGCCCTCTTGGAATGTGCACCAATCCTTATGGCTGGACCAAGTGGATGATCGAGCAGATCCTTAAGGACATTGCTCATGCTAATCCGGAGATGAAAGTTGTTCTGTTAAGATACTTTAACCCGGTCGGAGCTCACGAGAGCGGACTTATCGGTGAGGATCCCCAGGGAATCCCTAATAATCTGTTCCCGTATATCTCCAAGGTAGCCGTAGGCACACTGGAGTGTCTGACTATCCACGGTGATGATTACGATACGCCTGACGGAACCTGCCTCAGAGATTATATCCATGTATGTGATCTTGCTGACGGTCATGTTAAGGCATTGAGTTTTATCGACAGATCCGAGCCCGGAGTTAATGTATTCAATCTCGGTACAGGTAAGGGTACTTCCGTTAAGGAAGCTGTAGCTGCTTTCGAGAAGGCATGCGGACATGAGATACCTCATGTTATCGGACCCAGACGCCCCGGTGATCTTCCGGTGTGCTATGCATCCACAGACAAGGCGGAGAAGCTCCTCGGCTTCAAAGCTACCAGAGATATTGAAGATATGTGCAGTTCCTGCTGGAAGTGGCAGGTAAATAATCCTAACGGATTACAGGATTGATTCAGGAGGATCAGATGAGAAGTAAGTCTCAGAGCAGTGAAGCGGCAGCGCCTCAGAAGAAGAAGGGTAAGGCAAGTAAGATTATTGTTACTATCGTTGCCATTCTTCTCGGATTGGCAGTCGGAATCGGCGGATTTGTTTATTGGTATGCTAAGCGTTTGATCGTCGATAATGTAACTTTCGTTACCAACTCCGCACCTACGATGGTCGACGAAGCAGGTAATACCGTTGATCTCGAAGCAGTTAGACAGACTACGTTCTATGAGCCTATCGATACTGAGGATGATATTCATAACTTCCTTCTCATTGGTATCGACAGCAGATCTAGAAACTATAGTGAGACAGGTACCGGCGGTCTTTCAGACGTTACGATGGTAATGTCCGTTAACAGTACTACAGGTACCATCAGACTTGTTTCTATAGCAAGAGACTGCTATGTACACGTTCCCGGTTATTCATACGCTATGAAGATCAATGCGGCAATGAGCCGCGGCGGCCCGGATGTTCTGTGCGCTACTGTTGAGGATACTTTAAGAATCAACATAGACGGTTGGGCTTACGTTAACTTCTATCATATGGCTGAGATCATCGATGCAGTAGGCGGTGTTTACTGCGATGTATCGTCAAGTGAGCTTAACTCAGAGGGCGGTCTTAACTGGAACCTTGCTGAAGTTAATAACCTTATGGGCCTGCCCGCATCCCAGGATGCAGTTACAAACACAGGTTACATCTGGCTTAACGGAAGACAGGCTGTTGCTTATGCAAGAATCAGAAAGATCGATTCAGACTATAAGAGATCCGAGAGACAGGTAGAGGTATTGAGATCCCTTATGGATCAGTTCATCAATCTTTCTCTGACCGGTAAGCTTGATGCTATGGATGACATCCTTGGCGCTATCACAACGAACATCCCTTATGACAGGATCGAGGATTATGCTATCAATTTCCTTCCTTCTGTATCCAACATAAGTATCGAGTATATGCAGCTTCCTATCGAAGGTTGCTTCTACTCAGGTATGTATGGTGATGAGTGGAGTATCAGACCTAACTGGAATGCTATGATCCCTTATGTACAGGAATTCTTCTATGGGGAGACAACTGATTTTGACCCTGTTCCTGACATTAGTTCTTCACCTTCTTTGGACAGCTGTCCTACTGATCTCGATATCGATGATCTGCTTAAGTAATATCATTTTGAGGCAAAATTCAGGTTTTTGACTTTTTTTGATATTCGTTATTGACATCGAAAAGAACGAGCCTTATTATTAGTACTGTTGGCACTCAGACATAAAGAGTGCTAACAGTACTTTTATATTACAGGGAGGCGTTTGATATGACGATCAAACCATTAGGAGATAAAGTTGTAATTAAGACACTTAAAGCTGAAGAGACAACCAAGAGTGGCATCATTCTTGCTTCCGCTGCTCAGGAGAAGCCTCAGGTAGCCGAGATTATTGCCGTAGGTCCCGGTGGTGTTATTGACGGTAACGAAGTAAAGATGGAAGTAACTGTAGGACAGAAGGTAATCATCCGTGATTATGCAGGTACTACAGTTAAGCTCGACGGCGAGGAAGTAATCATCGTACGTCAGGAAGACATACTTGCTATTGTAGAGTAATAAGTATCCGGAGGAATTAAGAAAATGGCTAAGAATATCGAATATGCAGAGGATGCAAGAAAGGCACTTGAAAGAGGTGTCGATAAGGTTGCTAATACAGTAAAGGTTACACTCGGACCTAAGGGAAGAAACGTAGTACTCGACAAGAAGTACGGTGCTCCTCTTATCACAAATGACGGTGTAACGATCGCTAAGGAGATCGAGCTTGAGGACAGAGGCGAGAATGCCGGTGCCCAGCTTCTTAAGGAAGTTGCTTCCAAGACAAATGACGTTGCAGGTGACGGTACAACAACAGCTACACTCCTCGCTCAGGCTATCATCAGAGAGGGTATGAAGAACGTTGCTGCCGGTGCTAACCCTATCATCCTCAGAAAGGGTATCTCTTCTGCTGTAGAGACAGCTGTTAAGGAGATCCTTGATAACGCTAAGAAGGTTGACGGTTCCAAGGACATCGCCCGTGTAGGTGCTATCTCAGCAGGCGACGACGAAGTAGGTCAGCTCATCTGCGAGGCTATGGAAAAGGTTTCTGCTGACGGTGTAATCACTGTTGAAGAGTCCAAGTCCATGAAGACTGAGCTTGATGTAGTTGAAGGTATGCAGTTCGATAAGGGTTATATCTCACCCTACATGGTAACTGATACAGATAAGATGGAAGCTGTTCTTGACGATCCTTACATCCTTATCACAGATAAGAAGATCTCCAACATCCAGGACATTCTCCCCGTACTCGAGCCTACCGCTCAGTCTGGAAAGAAGCTCCTCATCATCGCTGAGGATGTTGAAGGTGATGCTATCACAACATTGATCCTCAATAAGCTCCGCGGAACATTCACATGCATCGCTGTTAAGGCTCCCGGCTACGGCGACAGA
>JAEEGL016121784.1_pt1 | contig 17833 bp, 17 predicted proteins | sample 9134231 | NCBI WGS metagenome assembly JAEEGL01 (sample SAMN16246548, study PRJNA631951) | gut metagenome | biome: gut microbiome; feature: rumen; material: fiber-attached | host: Bos | place: Iran: Karaj | collected 2018-10 | reverse complement strand
TGTTGTTAATGAAGAACAACAAAACAAACAGGAAAGTAGCAAAAAGAAACAAACTACTACAAGAACAAAAACTAGCAACAATACAAAAACAACAAGAACTAGAGCTAAAAAACAAGAAATATTAACTGAAGAAGAAGTAAAAGAGAAAAATAAAAATATTGAAAAAATGCTTCAATCAATAACAGAAAGCAAAAAAATGCCAAAAGATGTATTGAAAAAAATATATACTGATGTATTTATCAATATTGTTATTGCTATAGTAATTATGACATATTTATTTTTTATAATACTTGGTGCTAAAAATATTGGAAAAAATATTTATGAGGTTGATTTAAGAGTTTTCTCAGGCTTCTTGTTCTTATTAACTATTTTCTTAATTGAATTTGCATATAAAAAACAACATTCAAAACTAGCAATACATAGTATTGAATTACTTGCTTTTTCAATGTTTCACTTATTCTTTTTGTTCTTTTATACAAAATATAGCAAATACTATAAATTAATAATTGGAGGAATATCATTATTATTCTGCCTTTATTATACAGTAAAATCAATAGTTGTATTCATAATGGAAAAGAACAAGTATTTTAATACAATGAGTGATGTAAATGAAATATTGAAGAAAAATTATGGTAAGGAGGAAGTATAGATGCCAAGAAGTATGACAGGCTTTGGACGAGCTAAGTCTGAGATCGATGGAAGAGAATATCAAATTGAAATAAAATCGGTTAATTATAAATATAGTGATGTTTCAGTTAAATTACCAAGAAACATAAGCTATTTAGAAGAAAAAATTAAATCTACTGTATCAAAAAGTGTTGCAAGAGGAAAAATTGATGTATTTGTAACATTTTATAATAATAGCTCTGTTGGAAAAGAAATCAAAATTAATAGAGAACTTGCAAAATCTTATATTAGTGAATTAAGAAGTTTGGCAGAGGAAACAGGAACTGATGCCAACTTAAGAGTTATAGATATATCTAAAATGCCAGATGTTTTAATGCTTCAAAATGAAGATGATGAAGACCTTATAATGTCAGAAATTAATAAGCCATTAAACGAAGCTATTACAAATTTTATTTCAATGAAAGAAATCGAAGGTAATAAGATTGCTGAAGATTTAAAATCAAGAATTGATAAAATAGCAAAGAAAATAGAAGAGATTTCTAATGCATCTACTGGACTTATTGACGAATATATAGTAAAATTAGAAGCACGTATTAAAGAAATGTTAAAGGTTGATGTCGTTGATGAAACAAGATTAGCACAAGAAGTTGTTATTTACGCTGATAAAACATCAATTCAAGAAGAACTAACAAGACTTGATAGTCATGTTTCTCAATTTAGAGATATTATAAATAGTAATGATGTTGTTGGAAAAAAACTAGACTTTATTTTACAAGAAATGAACAGAGAAATTAATACAATTGGTTCTAAATCTGGAAGTCTAGAAATAACAAATCTTGTTATAGATGTTAAAACAGAGTTAGAAGACATTCGTGAACAAGTTCAAAATCTTGAATAAAAAATAAATAATGTATAAAGGAGAATGTTATGCAATTTATTAATATTGGTTTTGGAAATGTAGTTTCATCTAATAGAATAATCTCAATAGTTAGTCCTGATTCTGCTCCAATTAAAAGATTAATTCAGGAGGCAAAAGATAAGGGGACAGCAATTGATGCAACATCAGGAAGACGTACAAGAGCAGTTATTATTATGGATTCAGGACATGTTGTATTATCAGCAGTTCAACCAGAAACAGTTGCAGGAAGACTAGATAAGGATGATACAACAGAAGAAACACTATAAACTGTGTTTAGTTAATTAATTAGGTAATTATTTTACTTTAGTAAAATTAAATAAATAACAATATTTTATACATTTTTAAAGGAGTGATTTATTATGATGGTAAAACCACCAGTTACAGATTTATTAAAGAAAGTTGATAGCAGATATAAATTAGTTATAGCTGTTTCAAAAAGAGCTAGACAATTAGCAGATGGTGCAACACCATTAACAGATGAAAAAGAAGAATCAAAAGTTACAACAGCAGCAATTGAGATAAATGAAGGTAAAGTTACTTTAGCAGATGAAGATACTGACATAGAAGAAAACAGCATTGAAAATGAAGAAGCATAAAAATAAAAAAGTGGGAGTTTTTATGAAAAGAAGAATTATATCATTAGCAGGGGATTTAGCAAGTGGGAAAGGTACTGTTTCTAAATTACTAAGTCAAGAACTACAATATGAAATATATAAGAACGGTGATTATGTTAGAAAACTAGCAAAAGAAAGAGGCTTAAGCATTACTAGCTATAATGAATACTTAAAAGATCATCCAGAAATAGATCAACAAATAGAAAAAAGTGCAGCATTATATGAAAAAGAACACGATAATTTAATTATTGATGCAAGACTTGGATGGTACGCAGTTCCTGAATCATTTAAAGTATATATGAAAGTTGATATTGATGTTGCTGCCAAAAGAGCATTCGATGATAGTAATAGAAAAGAAACAGAAAGTTTTGCAACTGTTGAGGAGCAAAAAGCTGACATGTTAAGAAGATATAATCTGGAAAATGAAAGATATTTTAATCTTTATGGAGTACATAAAGAGGATATGTCTAATTACGATTTAGTTGTTGATACAACAGAATTAACTCCTGAAGAAGCAAAAGAGATTATAATAGAAGAATATAATAAATGGTTAAAAGAAGAACCCAATATGTAAAATATAGGGTTCTTTTTATATTCAATAATAATTATTATTTTTTTATTCTTTTATAATTTTATTATTTTATTATTTTTTAGTTATTTCTAATATTATTTCTTCTAATTTTGGAATACTAATTGTATTTTCGCGATTTCCCATATGCCCAACACCTGGAATGAAAACTGGAATACTATTAATACAATTTGGTAAATCTTTTAAAATATCAATTGGTACACAATGATCATTATCACTATAAATTGAGTATCTATATTTAACTAATTCTTTTATCTTATCTGTATGAGATTCATTGATTTTAAAGTCTTCTATGGCTGTCGTTATATCATCTCTATCTGGAACTGCAAATGTTTTACAAAATCCTGCCACACTAATATATGCCTTAACAGAGATATTATTATTTGCAAGATATTGCATTATAAATGGATTTCCAATTGAATGAGCTACAACAATTGTATCAGCATTAAAATAATGCTTATAAGTATCTAAAATTTTACTCCAAGTATTATATCTTGCTTCAAGACGAATTGGAAATTCTGGAGTATAAACAGTATATCCTTTTTTTTCTAATACTTCTTTTAACCAAGGACCAAAAGTATAAAGAGTATCACCATTATATCCATGTATTATAAATGCTGTTTTCATAAAAATACCTCCTAAATTAAAAAAATTATATCATTTGTTAAAAATATAGTCAATATTATGTTGCCTATATTATGGAAACATGATATAATAGGGGCATATTTTTTGAAGGGATGTTGAATTTATGATAAAAGTCGAATTAAACGATCAAGAACAAAAGAAAATCCCAGAGGAATATAAGGAACTAGCGATAGTAAGGAAATTACAATTAATGATTTCACCATATTTAAAAAGAAACTCAAGATTTTTTCTAGAAGGGGCAAATGTACCAGAAAAATCAAGAGCCTACAATGCTCCAATCAGTCAAGAGGCTTTTGAAGAAAGTATGAAAAAAGGAGAAGTTACAGCAGTTGTTTGTAGAAATCTATGTATATTAGCAACACAAATACTTGCGGATAATGATGTTAAAGCTGAAGTAATTACATGTGATACTGATATATTTAGACATGCTGATTTATTAATTACATCTAAAACAGGCAAACAGTATATAGTTAATATACTAGAAGATTTAGATTTGATTCAAGCGTTTATGAGAACACCAAATTTTGCGTCAGAAGAATACTACAAATTAAGATATCAAAAGTTTGAAGCAAATAATGGAATAACAACAAATGGAAATAGAATAGAAAACATTGCATTTATAACTCCAGGAGAATTATTAGATATAGATAGAGAACTTGGATATTTGAAATCAAATAATGGAATGTATATGAATGATGTTTTAGCATTTATTAAAAAGAAAGTAACTGATTTTAGAGCAGCATTAGTTAGAAGTGAATTTCTAAAAAATGAAGCAAGAATTGAAAGAGAATATGCTGATAAAACACCAGAAGAAATTGAAAGAATAAAAATAGAATATATAGAAAAATTACAACTAATTGTTGCTTCTATGTCAGAAGAAGAAATAATTAGTAAAAAAATAGACTGGATTTTTACTTTCTGTAATGATAGAATGAATATCAAAGGACATACAGATTTTGTTATGTACTATAGTCAATCATTACTTAAGGGTGTTTTAGAAAAAGATGAGTATAAAGCATTAACTAGATTTGATGGCTTTACATACGAAGAACAACTTCCAGAAGATTCAAGACTAAGAGAAGTATTAGATTTTGAAAATCCAGATTATGATGGAAAATTGAGATTTTCAGTTGTACAATGCGGTAATGATAATTATATCATTTCTACAAAACCAAACTCATATATTAAAATCTCAACTGAAGAATTAGAGGTATTAAGACAATATTGCGTAATTAATGTTTCAGAACCACCATCAGAATTAGCAATAAATCTAAGCTTTAAAGGTCATGCATTACCACTTATTTTTCATAAAATTGGTGGTAGATTAATAAATGAAAAACAAGCATCACTAGGAATTGAAGGATTAGATGATGAACAAAGAAAAGCCATAATAGAAGAAGTTGCACAAAGTATTGAAACAACAGATGAACCAATTACAAGCATAGTTATACCATATGAAACAGGAGCACAAAGAATCTATTTAGATGCTAATAATGATTTTGTTGTTGAACAAAATGGAGAAACTACAATTTATTATTATGACACAAGAACAGATACATTTACAACTAAAACAATTGATATAGGTGATGAGGAACATGGAGGAGGAAGATAGTATTATGAATAATTACGCTGAAACTGTTAATTATATCAAAGAAAGAACAAGTAAATTTAATCCTAAGATAGCCATTATTTTAGGATCAGGACTTGGAGTATTATCTGATGAGATTGAAGATAAAATAGTGTTACCTTATAAAGATATTCCAGGATTTCCTGTATCAACTGTAGAAGGTCATGCTGGAGAATTAATTTTTGGAAAATTAAATGGAGTCGAAATAATTGCAATGAATGGAAGATTCCATTATTATGAAGGATATGATTTAAAAGAAACAACATATCCAGAAAGAATCTTTAAATTATTAGGTATAGAAAACCTAATTATTACAAATGCTGCTGGTGGTGTCAATCTAAACTATCAAGCAGGCGATTTTATGGTAATTGCAGATCATCTTAGTTTCTTTGCAGAAGCTGTTTTAAGAGGAAAAAATGAAGATGAATTTGGTGATAGATTCCCAGATATGTCAAACATATATAATAAAGAATTAAGAGAAAAATTAAAACCAATTATATTAAAACATGCAGGAAGAGTTCAAGAAGGAGTTTATGGTTATATGAAAGGACCACAATTTGAAACTCCTGCAGAAATAAGAGCTTTAAGAGTACTTGGTGCAGATAGCATTGGAATGTCAACCGTACCAGAAGCTATGATAGCAAACCATTGTGGAATAAAAGTATGTGGAATTTCATGCGTAACAAATATGGCTGCTGGAATCCTAGATGAATCATTATCATATGATGATGTAAAAGAAACAGCAGAACGTGTTAAAAATCAATTCAAAGAAATAATAAAAGAATTTATTACAGTAATATAAATTAAATAATTAAAATATAAGGGCGACAAACAAGTCGTCCATTTTTATAAAGTAAACAGTTTATAACTTTAAAACAATAAGAATTAAAAAATTAGATTATTGAAATATTTATAAATATTAAATATAATATTGTATATGTTATTTTTACTTAATTGCGAGGTATATAATGAACAATATTGTAATAGGGAATATTATAGCGCTAATAGCTTCTATATTAATGGTTATAGCAGGATTACAAAAAACAAAAAAGAAGATTCTTATTGTTCAAATTATTCAGATAGGATTATCTGTTGTAAGTAATTTAGTCCTAGGAGGGTATACAGGAGCCATAATCAATGCATTAAGTTGTATAAGAGATATTTTATGTTATAAGAATAAGCTTGGCAAAAAAGAAAAAGGAATTTTAATTCTATTATCAGTTGGTTTATCAATAACATTTAATAATCTAGGTATTATTGGATGGCTTCCAGTAATAGCAACGACTGTGTATATCATCTTTATGAGCACAAAGAATGTTATAAAATTTAAAATATTAATAATTGCTTCGATGATAATGTGGCTAACATATGATTTATATATCAAATCATATACATCTGGAGTATTTGATATTTTAAGCGTTATTGCAAATATTATTGCAATTATACAGATAAAAGCTAAACTTAAAACTAAAAATAATAAATCAAAAGTATAGGTGAAGGATTATGGAAAATCAATTTACAAGAACAAGATTAGTTATTGGAGATGAAGGAATTCAAAAACTAAATAAGGCAAAAGTTGCTGTATTTGGTATTGGTGGAGTAGGCTCATACGTTGTTGAAGCACTGGCAAGAGCAGGAGTTGGTAATTTTATCTTGGTTGACAAGGATGTTGTTGATATTACTAATATAAATAGACAAATAATTGCAACACATAGTACAGTTGGAAAACCAAAAGTAGAAATTGCAAGAGATAGAATATTAGATATTAACCCTAATATAAGTGTAAAGATATATCAAGAATTCTTTTTGCCTGAAACAGAAGGAATACTAGATGAATCTATAGATTATATTATTGATGCAATAGATACAGTAACAGCAAAGATAGAATTAGTTGTAAGAGCAAATAAACTGAATATACCAATAATATCTAGTATGGGAACAGGAAATAAATTAGATCCAACAAAATTTGAAGTAGCTGATATATATAAGACAAGCGTATGTCCATTAGCTAAAGTCATGAGAAAAGAGTTAAAAGATAGAGGAATAAAAAAATTAAAAGTAGTTTATTCCAAAGAAGAACCTAAAAAGCATGAAGGAGGAAGAACTCCTGGAAGTATTTCTTTTGTCCCATCCGTTGCAGGATTAATTATAGCAGGTGAGGTAATTAAAGATATTATCAAATAATTGCAATACTTAACATAATGTGATAAAATAGAAAATGAACCAACGGCAAGCTGTTTGGTATCACAAAAGAAAGGAGCGAAATGCAATGGCAGACATGAGCCAGGAAGCTAAGGAACGGGCAATACGCCTCCTGAGCGAACTGATGAACGCGACAGAAGCAAAGTGCATCAGGGGCAAAATCGAGGCACTTAAAGCGTGTTTCCGCGCCAATGAGATTGCCATCATGGCCTGTGATCAGGTATTGTGTTACGATCACGACCGGCAGTGGCTGTATAAACTCTTGATTGGTATTGTGGAACGGCAGTAAGCAAGCATTTCCGGTTGACCTGTAGGTGGGGTTCCCACTTGCAGGTCACTTTCATTTCTTGTTAAAATATATGAGTAAAAATTGTAGAAATATTATTTTTTTTATAGTAAAATATCATGTATAGGAGGGATGGTTATGGAAAATATTTTAGAACCAGAAAAACAAAAAAAATTAAAAAAAGTTAGTACGTTTATTTTTGTACTTGCTATGATTGGTAAAATTCTAACAAGAATCGCAGTTATTTTTGTTATATTAGGTATTACTATGGCAATGATGTTTGTTAGTAAGCTTGATATAAAAAGTAATTCAGAAATTGAAATTAAAAATGGTGATTCAGTTGTATTATTTAAAATAGATGATAATAAAATTAAAGTAGCAGTGGATGGAAAAGAAGATGCTGTTGGAGATTTAACACCTGAAGAGGTTAGTAAAATTCAAACATTCTTGAATAATAATTCAAAAACTAAACTTCAAACTTATTTAGCTGTTGCAGGAATTATTTCAGTAGCAGTATTAATAATAAATAGTATTGTACTTCAAAAACTAGAAGAAATATTTATAAATATTCATGATAATAAAATATTCATATATCAAAATGTTGACAACTTTAACATAATGGCTAGTTTAATGATTAGTTCATTTGTTATTGATCTTGTTGGTAGCATTATTCTAAATCTAATCATTAAAACAAAGGGATTAGAAATATCAATTGTTATCGAATTAATGCAATTATTATTTATCTATGCTATGAAATATATATTTGAATACGGAACAAAGCTAAGAGAAAAAGCTGAGGAAAATATCGTAGCTAGTACTCAAGAATAAAATAATAATAAAAAAAAGGACTTGAAACAATGGGACTTATTGAAATCAGTATAATAGGTATAAGCCTTGCAATGGATGCTTTCGCGGTATCTGTTTGCAAGGGCTTATCAATGACAAAAATGAATTGGAAAAAAGCAATTATAATTGCTGCTTATTTTGGATTCTTTCAAGCAATAATGCCGATTATAGGATATTGTTTAGGATTTGCATTTAGTGGAGTAGTTGAAAGCATTGATCATTGGATTGCATTTATTCTATTAGGCATTATAGGAATTAATATGATAAAGGAATCAACTGATGATGAAATTGAAAAAAGAAACGACATTGTTGATTTAAAAACTATGTTACCATTAGCTATAGCTACAAGTATTGATGCGTTAGCTGTTGGAATAACTTTTGCTATCTTTAAAGCAAATCTTTTGATATCTGCTATTATAATTGGAGTTATAACATTTATAATTTCCTTAATGGGAGTTAAAATAGGTAATAAGTTTGGAGATAAGTTCCAAAATAAAGCAGAACTAGTAGGCGGAACAATCTTAATTCTGATAGGAATAAGAATATTACTTGAACATTTAAATATACTTTTTTAAAAATTAAATTAAATTATAATATATTATATTAATTTAATTAATATAATAATTATTATAAATAGATGGTGAGAAAATGTATTATACATATATGCTAAGATGTGAAGATAATTCTATATATACTCGGAATAACAACAGACTTAAATAAGAGGATGAGTGAACATTTCACTCAAAATGAAAAGTGTGCTAAATATACAAAGCGTCATAAAGCTAAAAAATTAGAAGCTTGTTTTACATCAAACAATAGAAGCACAGCTTCACAACTAGAATACAGAATAAAAGAACTAAAAAAATTAGATAAAGAAAACATTATAAACAGTAAAGGTACAAAAATACTTAAGGATTTGTTAACAGGCAAAATTGAGGAAATAGAAAGCGTAAAAAGAGTGAATAAATCAGTTATTGTAACGTTTGCTGGAAAATAGAATAAAATATCAATATATATTATTTCATATATAAATATATATTGAAAGAATGTGAAAGGATGAAAAATGGAACTAACAATTGGATTATTAATTCCATTCATTGGTACAACATTAGGCGCTGGTATGGTGTTCCTAATGAAGAATGAATTGGATAAAATGTTAGAAAAAGTATTACTTGGATTTGCATCTGGTGTAATGATTGCTGCATCAGTTTGGTCATTACTTATACCATCAATAGATATGGCAGAAAGCCAAGGAAGAATTGCATGGCTACCTGCAGCAATAGGTTTTTTATTAGGAATATTTTTCTTGCTTATATTGGATATTATCATTCCGCATTTGCATTTTAAGAGTGATAAACCAGAAGGAATAAAAGCAAATTTAAAGAAGACAACAATGATGGTATTAGCTGTTACTCTTCATAATATTCCAGAAGGAATGGCAGTAGGTGTTGCTTTCGCTGGAGCAATTATTGCTGGTTCTGGAATTACTATGGCAGCAGCTCTTGCATTAGCAGTTGGAATTGCAATACAAAACTTTCCAGAAGGAGCAATTATATCAATGCCATTAAAGAGTGAAGGAATGTCAAAAGGAAAGGCCTTCTTATTAGGAACTCTATCTGGAATAGTTGAACCGATAGGAGCTATTATAACTATTTTATTAACGAATATGGTAGTACCAATATTGCCATATTTGCTAGCATTTGCTGCAGGAGCAATGATATATGTTGTTGTTGAAGAATTGATACCTTCTTCACAAACAGGAGAACATTCAAACCTAGGTACTATAGGAGTGGCGATAGGGTTTGTTTTGATGATGATTTTGGATGTTGCCTTAGGATAAAAATAATAAGAAAAGAGTAAGGTTAATTTAAAATTTAATCTTACTCTTATTTTTTAGTCTTGTTCTGATAAAAACGTTTCTACAGCTTTTCTCAATTTATAATTATGAATAACAAAATGAATTTGAGGCGATGTAGTCTTATTAATCATAACCCATTTATTTGGATTAATAACAAAATTAATATTTTTAAATACTTGTTTATTAATTTGATAAGTATTTTTGTTTTGTTCTTTATTTAAGAATTCTTTAAATTTTTCTTCTTCATTTTCCTTAAAGATGGTCATAAGAGGTTTTGCTTTTGATAGGAGATAGGCTGATTTTTCCTTATAATAATCTAACTCATCTTTCTTAGTAGTTAAATAGAATTTACTATTTGCTGGCTTATTTAAGAATTCGCCAGTTAAAGCAACTGATCCAGAGGTGCAGTGTGAACCAAGCATAAGATGAGATGGATGTTCATTAAAATAATAAGGTGAAATTGATCCTGTCATATAGATAGGAATCCAACTTTCAAGACCAAGAAGCATTTCTTCAAGAGGTCTATTAATATCATGAATTATATTTAAATGTAGTCCTCTTTTTAAAACCATTGTTATTGCTAGAATCCACTTATTCTTAAAATCTTCATCCTGTGAAGCTTCAGACATTGGTAAGTCACTATAAAAGAATATAGGTTCTTTAGATTTTGAAAGTAGAGTTGTTTTTAAAAATTCTGCTTCAGCTATTTTTCTTCCTTCAGAACCATAAAATGTTTTTGAATTTTTAAATATTACAGGCACGGTTGGGGCTTTAACTTTATTAAAATCTTTTCCTATATATTCATTTAAATCAAATGTATCTAAATTAACTAAAAAACTTTTTACTAAGTTTTTTGATGATGTATGAGAAGTAGTACACCATCTAATTAAAGTATCTTTATAGTATTTATCTGTGGCTGTCATTACTTCAGGAGTTTTTATTATATTTAAAACTTTTTGTTTTTCTCCATTTGAAGGAAATTTATTAATAATAAAATCAGAAAACTTTTCTATAAATGTATTTAATTCAGCTGGTTTTCTGTCTTTAATACGAATTCTTGAAATAAAAGAGGTATCATAGCCAATATAATTTGATAATTCTGTTAAGTTAAGATTTAAGTCTGTTATAAGTGTATTAAAATTATCGATAAATACATTAAAATCAATTGAAGAATCAGATATACTTTGAGATAGGGTGTGATTAATTTCACTTTTTTCAATAGGTTTATTGTTATTTAATGATAGGGTATATAAACCATCAATGATTTGATTGAACTGAATGCTATTTATTCTAGGTGTTCTTTTATCATTTATATATCTACTTATTAATGTTTGTGAAAGATTTGATACATCAGATAAATCTTTTGCAGTACAATTAAATTGATTTAAATAATTTTCAAGTTCATTACAAAATTTCATAATGGTTCACCTCAAAATAAATATTTGTAAAATATAAGATTAAAATAGCATATACTTACCAAAAATGTCAATATAAAAATGGTAAGTATTTAAATGTCTTATAATTGTAATTGACATTATGATTTGAGAAGCGTAAAATGATATTTGTTAAAAAATGTCGAAAGAAGGAACAAAAGAAAGATGGGAACGAATCTTTTAATCTATTTATCAGAGATTTCAACAATGTTACTAATTTTGATTGTTGGAATAATTTTTAGATTAATAAAAAAGAAAAAAGGATTATTAAAACACATTGGAATATGTTTAGGTGTACTAATTGTAGCTTTAGGTGCTACTTTTATTTGTGAAAGGCCTGAAGTAGTTGAAGGAGATACTATAGAAATAGAGGTTAAATCAGGCGAAAAAATGCATAATCCTAAAACAATGTATCATTTTAAAGATGTGACAAATGATGTTAAGGTGATAGATAACAACATTAATTATGAAAAAGTTGGAACATATGAAATAGAATATGAAATAGATACTTGGCTAGGTAAATGTATAAAAAAAGAAAAAGTAAATATTGTAGATACATTACCACCAGAAATAACACTAGAAGGTGGAGAAGATTATAAACAATCATATATAAAAGAGTATGAAGAACCAGGTGTAAAAGCAGTTGATTTAAATGATGGTGAACTATCAGATAGAATTCAAACTAATAAAAATGAAATAGATGATTTGAATTTCGAAATAAAATATACAGTCCAAGATTTAGCGGGAAATAAAGCAGAAAAAACAAGACATGTTACAATTGTAGATGATATAGAACCTGATATAACTTTAAACGGACAAGAGACTGTTTATGTTGTATTAAATGAAAAGTATTCAGATAAAGGAGCAACAGCAAAAGACGAAAAAGATGGAGATTTAACAGATGATATAGAAACATCAGGAGAAGTAGATACATCAAAAGAAGGTACATATACAATAGTATATAAAGTGTCTGATAAAAGTGGAAACGAAGCTAAAAAAGAAAGAAAAGTTAAAGTCCAAAAGAAAGAAACAATTGCAGCACAAAATGGAAGTAGTGGGAAAAAAGGAGTTATTTATTTAACTTTTGATGATGGGCCTACAACAGATATTACACCTAAGATATTAGATATACTTAAAGAAAAAAATGTGCCAGCAACATTCTTCATATTAAATTATGATGATTCAAAAGAATATCTAATTAAAAGAGAATATAATGAAGGTCATACTGTTGCAATTCATGGATATTCACATGAATATAAATCAATATATAAATCTGAAGAAGCATTTATGGAAAACATTACTAAATTACAAGATAAAATTAAAAATACAACAGGATATACAGCAAAAATAATAAGATTTCCTGGAGGAAGTTCAAATACAGTTAGTAGATTTAATCCTGGAATAATGACTAGACTTTGCAAATTAGTAGTAGATAAAGGATTTAGATACTTTGACTGGAATGTAAATTCAGGGGATGCTGATACTGCAAGAACATCAAGTGACGTATATAATAATGTAACAAAAAGTTTGAGCAAATCAAAAGCAAATGTTGTACTAATGCATGACTTTAAAGGAAATACTAAGACATTAAATGCATTAGAAGATATCATAGATTATGGACTAGCTAATGGATATACATTCGAAAGAATAACAGAAAGTACACCTATGGTGACACACAAACCTAACAATTAAAATAAAAATTTAAATGTCATAAAAATGTAATCAAAACTTACCAAAATTGTCACGTGACAAATTGGTAAGTTTTATTGATTTTAAATACTGTTATGATATCATAATTTAAGATTATTATGTCGAAAACACTAAAGATTTGGGAGGTAAATTATGAGAAAATCAAATTCACTAATTGCGTTAGCAGTTGTACTGTGTATGTTAGCAGCAGTTATACCTTTTTTAGGACATAAGGTATATGCTGATGGAGAGTACACAGTAACTTTTGTTTTTGGAAATGCAAACCAAAATCAACATACTATGGAACAATCAAATAATCCAGGTGAGATTATAATTGATGGCGTTTATGTTAGTTTTTGTGATGGAGGTAATCCACCAGAAGGTCTTGGAAATATTGTAGTTGCTCAAGATGGACAATCAGCAACAGTAACAATAACAGATGGAACTCCAGGATATATTCAATTCGGAAGAGATGAAAGTTTTAATGCATTCACTCTATTTGTTGATGGACATGAAATTTCATTTGATGCTGCAATAACATCAAATACTACAATTGCAATACAAGACTATGTAGCACCTGCAAACCCAGGTGGTGGACAACAAAATGCCATGATACCACTATTTTTCCAAAGTGTGCATAGTATATCAGGAAATACAATCGAATTTGAGGTTGGAAATCCAGGAAATTATGTTACTGCCACAGCTCAAGGTGTTGCAGATGGCGTAGCAGTGTGGAATGGTGATGTATTAGAAATAGATAGACAACATCTAAATGATATTACTTTTGCATTATCAAACAATTTTGATGATGAAACTATGGGAGTATATATAAGCGGAGCAAACGGTTTTGGTACACAATTACTTGTTAATAATAATGTTGCAAGCTTTGATCCACAAGTAAACTTACCTGATGGAGACAACTACATGAGAATAGGTCTTAAAGCAGATAATCAACAAGGTGGTGGAGATCCAGGACAATATGTACCACCAGAGAACGTTAAAGTTAATTTTGGAGAAGCAACATATGATGTTCAAGTAAGAACAATGACTAAAACAGTTACTGCATCAGTAGAAGGTAAAAATATTGCTAATGCTGGTTTAGTAACAATTGGTCGTCAAGAAAGAATAATACTTGATGGATTTGATCCAAAGAGTATGGAATCATTTGTAACACTTGATGATGGATTTGAAACTGAATTAGAAGTTAGAGAAGAAAATGGTGTTTATTACACTTATATAGATCTAAAAAAAGCAGAAGGATTTAGATATGAAGCTGATATGCAATTTGGAATAAGAAGATATACTTCTGATCCACCAGAAGAACCAGCACGTCAAAATCCAAACGAGCACAATATTCCAGTTACTGTAACAAGTACAAATGCTTATGCAAAATCTTATGCTAAAGGTGCTATATTAATTAATGGATTTGATGTAATTGATTATCATGATTTTGATGAACAATCAGCAGGCGATGTATATTCAAGAAATAATTTTGAATACTATTATGACGGTTCAGGAAATGTTACAATTGCATTCTCAACATTATTTGTTGATAAATTTGTTGGAAATATTACAGTAAATGGTGGCGAACCAATTCCTGTAAATACAATAATTGATTATACAAATAGAAACGAATGGTTAGATCATTATGATCATCAAAGCATAGGATTTGAAATTCAAGTACCTTATGCAGATCATTATGATATTGTTTGTGATATAGATGAAATGCCAGGTGAAAACCAATATATAGCTAACTTCTTATGGACAGATGATGAACGTGCAGAAGGACAAGATGATTATATAGGACCATCATTACTAGAAGTTGTTAAAATTGAATATGACATTATTGATCCTGCTACTGGAGATGAAGTTACTGTTACAGTAAATGAAGATGAATTAGCAACTGCTGATTATATTGAGTATTCTCCATACGGAGAAATAGGAAGCTTAGTATGTCCTGATTTTGCATGGGTTACAGCAAGAATTACTCCTGATTATGGATATCAAGTAACAGAAATTGGAGTTAACAATCAAGGTATACTTACAGGAGATGAAATATCAGAATTTACATTCCAAGTACATAAAGGAAACTTCCACTTAGGAGCTAAAACAACAGCTGTTGATGACGTTGTTAAATCATCTACAAATAAAGTAAAAAGTGGAACAATAGAAATTGTAAATGGTGAAATTGATTCAGGTTCTGTTATACTTTCAGTAAATGATGTAGAATTAAGCTCTGATAAAATTAAAGATTTTGAAGGAACAGCAGGAGATTATGAAATCTCAACTTTCTTAGATATCGACTTAGATCAAGTATTCTATAAAGGAACAGAAGATGAATATTGGGCAAATAGAATCCATGAATTAGATGATGAAGCAACAATTACTTTAAAACTAGCAAAAGGAATTGATGGAAATAAAATTATCATTGTCCACAACATAAATGATGGAGACGAATATGAAATAATTCAAATTGATTCATATGATCCAAAAACAAATACAATAACATTTAGAACAAAATCATTCTCAAATTATGCTATTGCTTCAAAAGTAGATGATGAGAATCCAACACCAACACCAGATGATGATGAAAATGAAACAAAAGAAACAGCAAGCAAAGAAGTAAAAACTGGTGATCAAATAATCTTATACTTCGTAATTCTAGCAGTAGCAACAGTAGGAATAATAGTAGCTATTACATTAACAAAAAAATCTAAAAAAGATAATAAATAAAAAAATATAAAATTAATAAAAAATAAGTGCTAATATATAGCGCTTATTTTTTTATTTAAAATATAAATTTGAGTTTTAGACAGTTTCAAAATCAGTATTACAAAAATGTTACAGAAACCTTACAAGTATATGAATTATTATGGAAAGCTATTTACAAATATATAATTACAAATTAAAATTATAGTGTAGCATTGTATAGGCAAGAAATGAAGGGAAGTGATTGTATTAAAAGTAAAGTAAACAGATTATTCATACTAGGATTATTCTTTGCATTTATAATGAGTATATCTGGAATTTTTGCTATTAATAATTCACTTGAAAATGGAACAATTGTTACTGGAATTGTTGATATTAAACTTGAGAATTATAAAATTAATAGCGAAAATCAACAAGTTGAATATGGTGAAGACACTACAATTGTAACTCCTGGTGATAATATTTCATTTATTCCAAAAGTATATAATGCAGGTGAAAGTTGCTATTTGCGTGTTAAATTTTTCTATGTTGATGATAATACAAATATTGAAAACTATGTTACTAATTTCTCAAATAAACTAGAAAAACATGGTGAGTATTATTACTACAAAGAGCAATTTCAACCAAAGGAAACTATAACAATTTTTGATACCATAAGTATTCCTCCATCAATTACAAATACAGAAAATGGTGGAACAATAGTATTAAAAATAACAGCAGAAGCAATACAGTATAAAAACTTTGAACCGGATTACACATTAGCAGATCCATGGAAGAACATTACACCTACAAAAAGCACAAGTGCTTCATATGATATTAATCCAAATAATATTAATAATACTATAGTTATAAAGTATGAGAATGAAACAGAAAAGGATATCACGGTCCCAGACAGTATATTTAAAGATGTAAAAATAGTAATGCCTGGTGACAGTTTTAACGAGAAAATTCAGCTAAAAAATAATGGAAATAAAACTAAAAAATATTTTGTAAATTTGGATTATACTAAAACTGAAAGAATGGATCAAAACTTATTAAATAACATTGATTTAATAATCAAAAATAAGAGCGGAAATACAATTTATACAGGTAAAATTATAAATGCTGGTAAAGTATTGCTAGGTGAATATGATCCGAATAATCAAGATGAATTTACATTTTATATTTCAGTTCCAAGTGAACTAGATAATAAATATGAACTTTTAAATCCAGAACTTGTATGGATATTCTCAACAGAATATGATGAGGAAGGAGAACAACAACAGGAAGAACCAGATGACACACAAGGTAATAAACAAGAAAAAGGACAGCCTAAAACAGGTGACCAAATTGATTTGGCTTTTACAATATTTTTCATATCTTCAATTGGCTTAGTAATTACAATTATTTTAAGCTATATTGAGAAAAGAAAAAATATTGACTAGTATAAAAAATATTTTAACAAAGGAAGGTAAAAAATTATGAGTAAGAAAAAAACAATCGCAGTTGCTATCGTATTAGCATTATTATTAGTAATAGGAGGATTATTAGCATACTTTACAGATACTGAGCAAGCAGAGAACAAATTCACATTAGGAAATGTTGATATTGAATTAACAGAACCAAGCTGGGTTACTACAGATTCAAACAGCAATAATGTTCCAGATGCTGCAGAAGGCGTATTACCAGGAACAACTATTGCAAAAGATCCAACAGTAACAAATTTATCTACAACTACACCAGCATATGTTTTTGTAAAAGTACAAGTACCTGCAAAAGCATTAGATAATGAAGTATTTACATACACAGT